>JABUBP010000510.1_pt1 | contig 10996 bp, 10 predicted proteins | sample 7240331 | NCBI WGS metagenome assembly JABUBP01 (sample SAMN07256347, study PRJNA390944) | subsurface metagenome | isolation source: Methane hydrate marine sediment | place: Pacific Ocean: Eastern North Pacific, ODP site 1244 | collected 2002 | reverse complement strand
GTAGTGAAACGGTCCTCGAGGTCTCGAACCTAACCAAGATCTCCTCCAGGGTCGCGTCCTCGATGCTGAGGCGGTCGATCTCGTACCTCGTAAGGACCTTGAGGAGCTCGTTGATGTCCTCCTTGACTTTGAGGAGCAGGGTGTCCTCGTCCTCGGCCTCCGCGGAGATGACGGAGTCGATGGCCTCCAGGGTCTCGAGGTCGGGGACCTCTGACGTGAAGCTGACCCTGACGTTCTGGAGGAACTTGGATACCAGGTTCTCCACCTCCTCGACGAGGATCATCTCGCCCTCCTTGATGATGCCGATCCTGTCGCAGACCGCTTGGACCTCGGCGAGGTCGTGGCTGCTGAGGAATATGGTCTTCCCCTCCGCCTTGAGCTCCTTGAGGAGCCTGTGGGCGTTCGCAGCCATTAGGGGGTCCAGCCCAGAGGTAGGCTCGTCCAATATTAGGAAGTCCGGCTTCGAAGCCAACGCCAGTATGAGCCCCACCTGCTGCCGGTTTCCCGAGCTTAGGGCCTTGACATTCAGGGTGAGGTCCACCCGGAACACTGACCTCAGCTCCTCGATGTCCTCGGGGTCGACTGGCCTGAAGCCCCCGTAGTAGTCTATGAGCTCGTTCCCAGTGAAGTTCTCGTAGAGGGAGAGGTCCCCAGGGACGTAGCCGATCCTCTTCCGGATCTTGAGGGCGTCTCTGTGATGGTCCATCCCGAAGACCGTAATGGTGCCCTCTTGAATGTGAAGGTAGTCAAGGATCGACCTCATCACCGTAGTCTTCCCTGCGCCGTTGGGCCCCAGGAAGCCGAATATCTCCCCTCTTCGTACCGAGAAGCTGACGTCACGGGCACCGACCACTCTACGGCCAACCCTTCTGCCCCCCAGACCCAGCTCTCTTCCGTATATCTTGGTTAGGTTCGAGACCTCGAGGACCGTTTCACTACTGCTCATGGGTCCTCAGTCTCCTTCTTTCCATATTCTTTTCCAAAGCTTACTTCATTGATAAAGCCTCGTGCGCGCGCAGGGGACTCGCTTCTGAAGATCAAGCGGGACTTCATCGTGGGGATGCTCGTGAGCTCCTCCTCAACAGGGAGGAGGAAGGAGCCCGTGGCCGTATTCCTTGCAATGGGGCTCTCACACGAGCTCATGACCCAGGAAGAGGTCATGGAGGTCACCTGGTACGGGAGGAGCACGATCTCGGAGACCCTCACGAGGCTCACAGGGCTTGGGGTCGTCAACGTAGAAAAAAAACCAAGAGACCGGAAGAAGTACTACTCGGCGTTCATGGGCTTCCAGAACTATGGCCTCCAGAAGTCTCAGAGGCAGAAAGGGGGCTACTCCGAGATCATAGACATGATCGGGAGGAGGTTCCAACCCAGGCTCAGGGAGGTCGAAGGTGATCCGGAGGAGAAGGAGCGGGTGAAGGCCTTCCTTGAGGCCAACATACGAGCCTACCAGCTCATAGTAGACTACGTTACTCTGCTGTTCGATACTTTCCAGGAATGGATGAAGGACATCCAATGGCCTCCTAATAAGTGACGCAGACCAGCCACTCTAGAATGGCTCTGCTTGGTCTAAAGATGGAAAATAAACGGCTAAAATTAATGCCGATTCCTTTTAGGTTTTATAAACGAATCAGGTGTAGGACATGGCCTGCATCGGGACTAGGAGTGCCCTGTACCGCTTCAGGAACTCTACGCCCTTCTCCGTGGAGTAGTACCTCTCGTCCTCCTCCGTCGTCAGGAGACCACCGCTCACCAGGGTTTTGATGTATCCCTTGACGATCCGGAAGTTGAGATTGGCCTTGTAGACGATGTGTGTCTTCTTCGCCCCGTTCACGGCGACACTGAGTATGTCCGCGCATATATCCGCTGAACTTCTCCGCATACTTTACACCTCTGTTAACTACAGAGAGCTAATGACCCAAATATAAGGCTTCTCTGACGATATTGGGGTAAAAACTGACCTCTTACGTCAATTGATTTGATATTTTTCCCCATTCTTGGAGAAAATGATCACACCAAAACGGAAAATTTCCCATTTTTGGGAAAAAAATCACCTTACTGCCGACTTTTTTCCCCTTCCCCCCCGCAAATCACCGTTCAGGGCAACGAGGGCGTCGATCCCACGATAGAAAGGCGTTCTCGCGCCCTCACTCATTCCATCTCTAGGATCGATACATCGCAATTATCGCTACATCTCAAGACAATGGGAACTTTTTAGAGTGCACAATCAGCTATACGAGCAGTTGGAGAAGACACCCATGACCACCCCCTTAGAACTCGTAGACGAGGACCGCCTCACAGAGCTCACCAAGACCCTTGTATCCATCCCCTCCGTGACGAACAGGGAGCACGAGATATCCGACTGGATATACGAGAAGTTTAAGTCCCTGGGCCTGACCGACGTCAGGCGTCTCCCCGTGGAGGAGGCTGGCGACACCATTTATGGCTGGATCGACGGCCCCGAGGACGGCCCCAAGATGATGCTCAACTTCCACATGGACACATTCGGCGCCTTCCAGGGCTGGGAGACGGATCCCTTCACACCCCACGTGGTGGGCGACCGCCTTTACGGCCTGGGGTCCCACGACATGAAGGGGGGCGCAGCCTGCCTGCTGGGTGCCGTTGAGGTCCTCGTGGAGTCAGGCCTGGAGCTTGGCGGCCGGGTGCTGGTCTCGGCGACCTCCGACGAGGAGAACTGGTCCAGGGGCGCCCACGAGCTCATAAGGAGCGGGCTGCTCAAGGACTGCAGCTACTGCATGGTCCCCGAGCCCACCGCCCCCGCCACACTCACCATAGGCCAGAGGGGGCGCCACGTCTTCCACCTCACCTTCCACGGTAAGACCGTCAGCGCGGCCTACGACTCAGGGATCAACGCCGTGGTGGACGCAGCGAAGGTCGTCTCCATCCTGGCGGGCCTGGAAGAGGAGGAGCTCGGGTACAGCGAGGAGTTCGGGATGAGGGGCAGCCTCTGCGTCATAGGGCTCCACGGCGGCGGGACGATGATCCTCGTCCCCGAGCTTGCGGAGGTCTACGTCGACCGCCACATCCTCCCCGGGCAGACCGCGGAGGACGCCGCAGCCCAGATCAAGGCCGCCGTCGAGGAGGCGAACATTCAAGGCTCCTACGAACTGAACTGGGACGAGAGGCCCACCCCCGCCCCAACCTCGTTCATGGTGCCTCCCGACTCGCTCTTCGTGCGGACCGTGAAGGGGAACCTTGAGGAAGAGCTGGGGAAGAAGGTGGACCTCATTCTGGGCCGCAGCGTGGCCGACACCAATCACTTCGCTGTCCACGGCGGAGTGCCCACGATCATCTGCGGGCCATCCGGGGGGAACACCTGCGAGGCCAACGAATACGTGGAACTGTCATCCCTCCCAGTAATCGCCCGCACATACGTACGATCAGTGCTGGATCTCCTGGGATCCTAGGTGTTCTCTCCTTTTCCTCTGTCCTCGATGATACTCACATTTATATTACTATAACAACTCATCAGCGAGTTTAGGGGGAGAGATTGGTTGAAGCTGGACGCACATATCGCTAGTCACAACGAGGATGTAAAGCAGGTTGTGCTATGTATCAGCGAGGTGGCTAAGAAGATAAGCAAGGGGTTCGCCACAAGGAGGGGGACCTCAGACACGTCGAACGTGTATGGTGAGCAGCAGCAGGCCATGGACGTGTGGGCGGACGAGCTACTCATCTCGGAGCTGAGGGACTCCAAGCTGGTACAGTACCTCGCCTCCGAGGAGCAGCCTGATGTACTAACGTTCGAGGGCTCGGCCTCGAACATCGGCGTGACGATAGATCCACTGGACGGCTCATCGCTCATCGACGTGAACCTAGCCGTCGGAACCATAGTCGGTATCTACAGGGGGGATGTGCTGAGCCCCGGTAATGAGATGCTGGGCGCCATGTACGTGCTCTACGGGCCGCTGACGACCCTCACCTACTGCCTGAGGAAAGGTGTACATGATTTCACCATGGACGACAGGGGAAACTTCGTCCTCCAGGAGGAGAACATCCTCATCCCGGAGGGAAAGATATACGCACCAGGCGCGTTGAGGAGGGACTGGCTCCCTGTGCACAGGCGCTTCATTGGGAAGCTTGAGGCGGAGGGGTACAAGCTGAGGTACAGCGGTAGCTTCGTGGCTGATGTCCACCAGATACTCCACAAGGGCGGGGTCTTCACATATCCCGCATACGCAGGCAGGGAGCAGGGCAAGCTGAGGCTCCTATTCGAGGCCGCCCCCATGGGCTTCATCGTCTCCCAGGCGGGGGGAGCCGTCAGCGATGGCCGAAGCGAACTGCTGACAATCAAGCCTGAGGCGGTCTCCCAGCGTGTCCCCGTCTACATAGGCGGCAAAAAAGAGATAACGTTAATCGAGAGAATGCACAAGGAGAATTCAGAATGAGCGATCCAATCCCGGGAAACGTGTTATTCGAGAGCTTGAGGGATAAGGGCGCGATTGTCCTCGCGTCTAACGCCAGGACCACGGCAGGCGTCGTGGAGGGTATCTTTAAAGCAGCGAAGGCTCTTGACTCGGCGTTGATAATCGAGATCGCCAGGTCCGAGTGTAATATCGACGGTGGCTACACAGGCATGACACCGAAGGTCTACGCAGAGGAGGTCTGCAAGGCGGCCGAGAGCGTAGACTTCGATGTCTGGTCGCTCCACGCAGACCACGTCACGGTGAAGAAGGGCACCCCCGAGGACGTGTCCGAGACGAGGAAGCTCCTGGACGCTCAGATAGAGGCAGGATTCACCTCCTTCGCCATCGACGCCTCCCATCTCTTCAACCTCCAGGGGGGGAACCTGCGGGAGGAGCTCGCCCAGAACATCGACGTGACGACGGAGCTCGCCAAGCACATCGAGTCAAGGATGGGCGGGAGACCTTTCGGCCTGGAGGTGGAGGTCGGGGAGATCGGGAAGAAGGACGAGCACGGTCATGTCGTGACGACCCCGGAGGAGGCGGTGACCTTCGTGAAGGCGCTGAACGAGAACGATGTCTACCCGCAGGTGCTAGCAATCGCCAACGGGTCGACCCACGGGAACGTCTATGACGAGCACGGGAACACGGTCGAGCAGGTCTCAATCGACATACCCCAAACAAAAGCCGTCGCCCAAGCGCTGAGAGACAACGGGCTGGATGTCAGGATAGCCCAGCATGGCATAACCGGCACACCAAGGGAGCTCATAAGCGAGCTGTTCCCCAAGGGTGACATCATCAAGGGCAACGTCGCCACGTTCTGGCAGAACCTCGTCCTAGACACGTACAAGGTCTACCAGCCCGAGCTCTACAAGGACATCCACGAGTGGACCCTGGAGACGTACAGACCCAAGAACCCAGGTAAGGCGGACAACGAGGTCTTCGGGAAGAACGTCAAGTACGCCATCAAGCAGTACAAGGAGCGCATAGACGCTGTGGACGAGGAGACCATTGCAACCATCGAGGCGCTGTGCTACGGGGAGGCGAGGACGTTCATCAAGGCCTTCGGCTCCAAGGGGACCGCGTCGACGGTCAGGAAGGCTCTGTAATCCCTCAGGGGCGCTTGACGAACTCCAGGACGTAGCCCTCGGGGTCCTCGCAGAGGAACACCCAGCCTCCTGCGCTGAACTCCCGGACACCCTCGTCGAGCATCTTCACGCCCCTGCCCCTCAGGTAGTTGTACAGCTCCTCGATGTCTCCGTCGTCGGGGACGTGGAAGCAGAGCATCACGGGCTTATCCTCACTAGCGGGAAGGTAGCCGTGACCGTCGAGGACTACGCCGACGGCGACGTTGGGGGGCATCCAGTACTGCTTCACGTGGTCGGACTCGTGGGTCTCCTCTAGCCCTAGGATGTCCCTGTAGAACTCCCTCGCCTTCTCCAAGCTCTTGTGGTAGATGAAGATCTTGAACGTGTCGAATTCGGGGTAGCCTTCTTCAGTCATCTATGGGGTCCTCCTTCCAGAGGCGCGGGTGATGGTACCCGCTGTAGAGGGTCGAGAACGGGTTGTGGCCCGTCAGCCTGTCCTTCACTATCAGGGTGGTCACGGGGGCAGCCGAGTTGCTCGTGAACTGGATGTCGTGGCCGACGCAGAGGCCGACGATGATGTTCAGGTCGGTGTCCTCTGATTTGAGAATTTCCGCCTGGACGATAGGGTTGCAGCCTGCCTCGAATCCCTCGGGGTCGCCTCTGAGGGCCACGATCTTGTCCTTTCCCTCGATCCCCCACTCGGTCTTGTCCACGGCCCCGCACTTGCAGCAGACGGAGTAGACCTCGAAGCCGGCCCCCTCTAGGATCTCGACGACCCTCCTCGCCTCGTTACCCAGGCCTGTGCAGAATGCGACCCCGAGCCTGTTCCAGCCCATCATCTCGGAGAGCTTGATGATCTCAAGTAGCCTCGGCCTCACCGCCATCACCCTCCCCCTGACGTTCTGGTAGGCCCTCTGCTCGGTTACCGTGGAGTTGTAGTAGAGCCAAGTCTCGCCCTCGTCGTACTTTTCCATGGCGGCCTCTATGACGCCGGCCTTGTGCTTCATGGGGCAGAACTCCGGGAGCTCCGCCTCTTCCCACGTCTCCTTGACACACTTCCTTTCAGCACATTTAGCGCATTGAGGGACTATCAACGTTAACCACAGAGTCAATGCGACAAATAGGATATTCATGTGTTATGATCCACAGGCGCAGAAGGAAGGGCTGTGATTATAGCCTCAGATCTCGGCTCTCTCAGGCTCCTTCATCAAGACGATGAAGGCTACGCCGAGGACTATCAGGGCCCCGGAGAGGATGAGCCACGGGTATGAGCGGTCGTAGCCGTAGAGGTAGCCGCTGATGAATGTGCCGACGGTCTGGAAGGACCTCCCGAGGATGCCGCCCCCCCAGGCGCCCCTCATGAGCCAGATGCCCCCTCCCCCGATGGAGGCGAGGACCCGCCCCCTCTGCTCCCGTGGGGTCATGTCGGCGAAGAGGCTCTGGAACGCCGGGTTCAGGAACGCGTTCGTGAGGGTCGTGAAGGCGGTGAGGGCGACGACGTGGTTGAACGTGGTGCACCTGAGGAAGAGGAAGCTCTGGACTCCCCCTATCACGAGGCAGGTCCCCGCAATCCACTTCTTGGAGAACCTGTCAACGATGCTCCCGGCCGGGATCCCCAGCACCACGCTGACGGCACCGGAGACGAGCATCACCGTCCCCCACTGCTGGATGTTGAGACCGACGACCTCGCTGGCGCGAACTATCCAGAATCCGCTCACCAGAGAGGCGAAGAAGACCCCCGTAGAGATCAGGAGGGAGAGGGTCCAGAGCTCCCTGGGCACTTCCCCCAGGACGCCGAGGACGCTCCTGTAGGACTCCGCGATGAGCCCCGGTAATCTCCTCAGGGAGAAGTCGAGGGTCTTGGGGTTTTCCACGGTCTCCTTGAGATATCTGAGCCTGAAGAGGGCCACAGCCGCGGCGATGAAGAACCCCGCGAGGTAGAGCCCCCGGATCGCCCGGTTTATCCCGTAGGTCTCTATGAGCCAGCTGCCGACGACGGGGGCGGCGATGCCGAAGGCGCTGGGGATGGCTGTGGTCGCCGCGAAGCCGATGCCCCTCTGCTCTGGGGGGATGGAGTCGGCGATGAGGGCCTGTCTGGCCGGGAAGTAGAATGTGACGATGTTCTGGACGAACATGCCGACGGCGAGCCACTGCCATGTTGAGGTGAAGGCGGGGATGAGGAAGGCGACGCCGTAGGCGAAGGTCATGTAGGCTATTAGCTTGATGCGCCCCTGGTAGTCGGCGATGTAGCCCCCCAGGGGATAGAAGATGAGGGCGGCGAGGTTGCCTATGGCCATGATCTGCCCCACGGTCTGGTAGCTGCCCCCGAGGCTGAGGACGTAGAGGCTGAGGAAGGGCCAGATGATGTCGATGGTTGACCGCCAGACGCACTCGCAGACGGTCATCACGAGGATGTTCCCCCTCATGAAGCTGAACCACTTAGCCAACGGCAGACCCCAGAGATACCTTTCAAAGAATAGCCGGGGCTATAAATTTAGCCCCCAATCTCTTGCGTTGAGCATCGCGCGCTACCTTGGAGACTCTGGATGCCATTTCAACTGGATCTCCAGGGTCTTCCTCATACCCGTCTTCTCAAGATGCCTCACGATCTTATTCAGCGGAGTATGTTTGGCGATCCTCTTTCTCTGCGTGGCCAGTCTCAACAACAGTCTCGCCATCAACATGGTGCCCTCCTGGAGGTTCCTGGGGTCCACCTTGTCCATGTAGTCAGCCGTGGTGTGCCCCCATCCCCTGCCCTGGACGAGCTGACGCATGCTGGGCTCCGCGTGCATGTATATTGCGGGTACTCCCTGCATCACGAAGGGCCAGTGATCGCTGGCGGCGGACATCCCCGTTCTTATGCTGGTCGGGTAGGCCACCTCCTTGAGGAACTCCTCGATCCAACGCTTCATCTCGGGCGGCTGGTACACCGTGAAGGCCGCGTGCTTCATCCCATCTGTGTAGGCCAATCCGCCTAGCTCGAGGTTCACCATGATTGCAGTCTTCTCCATCTGATCGAGGTGGTCTGCGACGTAGCTGGTACTGCCCGTGACCCCGATCTCCTCGCAGCCGAAGCAGATGAAGCGGATGCCCCGCTTGAACTTGCCCTCGTAGGGCTTCAGCACCCGAGCGAGCTCCATGGTGACCGCGGTGCCACTCAGGTTGTCCATAGCGCCCTGGGCGATGTCATGGCCGTCATAGTGACCGCCCACGACGATCCATTCATCGGATCTGCCCGGGAGCTCGGCCACGATGTTGGCGGACTCGCTGTCTGGGATCACCTTGCTCTCGTCTGTGAACTTGACCCTGAGTGGCTTGTCCCCGGCGAGGCGCTGCATCAATGAACCCGTTTCGAGGCTCACGCCGACGCCCGGGATCTCGCCGCCCATCCTGTAACTGGGTCTCAGGCTTCCCGTGGCTGCCAGTTGCCCCGGATTATGGTTCATGAAGATGAAGCCCACGGCCCCGTACTTCACCGCGTAGCCATACTTGGTACGCCGGTGCACACGTCTCCCCGCCGGGCTCGTTGCACTGCTGCACAACACGATCTTGCCTTTAACGTCCTCTGGACCTACTGCCTCGAACTCCTCGGGGCTCCCCGTTCCCAGGTTTACCACGTCGGCCTCCACTGTCCCGCCAGGGCTCATGGCGAGGCTGATGGCCTCTAACTCTCTCTTGACCGGCTCGGTCATCTCGAGGGTTGCCGGTCCCCGTCTCCACCCGTAGTACTTGAAGGGGACCGCTCGGGCGTTCTCGTAGCCGTACTCTTTGAGTTTGTCAACCATGTATTCCTGGGCCTGTTTCTCGCTGGGGGTCCCTGCGAACCTGCTCCCAATCTCATCTGCGAGGATCAGCATGTTCTTGTGGATCTCACTTGTCTGCCAGATCTCGCCGATGAGGTCTCTCTCCGTTTTCAGGTGTCGCTCATTGAGCATACTGTATCATCTGAAATGGGAGAATGGTTATATTAGCAGTTATGATCTCCCGCGCTCGAACGATATTTCTTATATCAACCTGACGACCACCGAGAGTACAGAATGAACTCCATCATACTGGTACGCCACGGTCAGGCCGAGAGCAACGTCTCAAATCTAACAGGGGGCTGGTCGCAGACAGTTCTCACCGACCTCGGTCGCCATCAGGCACAGCTAGTGGCGGCACGCCTGAAACAAGAGCTAGAGGGCGTGGAGGTCAACTCCTACTGCAGCGACCTGAAGAGAGCAGCTCAGACAGCGGAGATAATAGCCGAGAAGACAGGCCTCAACATAACCCCGGAAAAAGGCTTCAGGGAGTGTAACAACGGGGTCGCCGCAGGGAAGACCAAGGAGGAGGCCGAGGAATACCATGTTCCACCCACGCGACCCCTGCTTGACTGGAGGCAGTACCCCGGAGCGGAGACCTGGCGCGAGTTCTACCTCCGAGTCTCCCAGTGCATGGAAAAAGTCACAGCCGAGGCTGACAGGCCGCTGCTCATCGTGACCCACGGAGGCACCATGGTCAACATCGTAGCTTGGTGGATCCGCATGCCCCTGGAGACCCTGTCAGACTTCTCATTGCGGACACATAACACAGGCATCACCATCCTCACGGAGACGGAGCTCGGGGAGAGAGCCATCGAGAGACACAACGACGTGGCACACCTCCACCTCAAGGGCATAGCTCCAACCTTCCCCATCTAGCGTGAGCTCAATCACCGAAGGAGACGGACCGGGGTCTATCTTATTACATACATGTCAGATCACCCTTCAGGATACGGCAGGTGAACTGGGTGAGCGTAACAGAGAAGGTCAGCCTCGTCCCCACAGTCGTGGACGACTCAGAGCCCCTCGCGGAGATCTCCAAGAGGGCATTCGACACGGACTCCGACGTCGGCGCACCGAGCACGGACGGCCCTAAGGGATACGACGCCCCAGACTTCCAGGCACGGGCCATGAACTGGGGCGACTACCACAAGATACTCCTAGAAGACGAGCTCGTGGGAGGCCTGATCCTCAACGCAGGCAACGAGGGCCACAAGATCGTGGAACGGATCTTCGTCGACCCCGACCACCACAGGAAGGGGATCGCCACCCGGGTCTTCGAGCTGATGTACGAAGAGTACCCGGACGTGAAGCTGTGGACCCTGGGGACCCCCGAGTGGAACGTGAGGACGACGGCCTTCTACGAGAAGCTGGGCTTCGTTCAGGTGGGATGGGATGACTCCGACCCGAACTGGCGGGGGCGCTGGTACGAGAGGGTGATGACCCCTGAGGACCCCTACGTCATGACGCCCATCGAGCAGCTGAAGGACGGGATGAAGAACGTGGACGTCGTGGGAAAGGTGCTGGAGAAGGGGCACGCCAGGCTGGTCCGATCCCGGAGGAGGTACGGCGAGACCCTCTCCGTGGCCAACGCGGCCATCGGGGACGGCTCCGGGAGGATGGTGATGCCTGTGTTATGTGTCCGCAATGAGAAGTCTGACAGGGTCTCCAGGGGCATGCGGAT
>JABUBP010000509.1_pt1 | contig 10999 bp, 7 predicted proteins | sample 7240331 | NCBI WGS metagenome assembly JABUBP01 (sample SAMN07256347, study PRJNA390944) | subsurface metagenome | isolation source: Methane hydrate marine sediment | place: Pacific Ocean: Eastern North Pacific, ODP site 1244 | collected 2002 | reverse complement strand
ACGCGAGGCTTCAAAGGCCTCTTTCAAATCGCCTTCAGTAGCCTCGCGTGGCAAATTACCTACATAAATATTCATTCTGACTTCCTTTAAATATTGGATTTTTTATAAGGGGAGGACGTTTTTTTTACATATTGAAATTTTCCCTCATCCCTTATGGTCACTGTCTGTTTTTGCAACTGCACAGTTCTTCTCAATTTCAATATGAATGATAGTATCACAGAAATAATATAGCGTCAATGAAAATCAAGCCTTCCCCAGGATGCTTTTTATGATGATTTTTTCTTCTTAACTGCTTTTGTCATCTCGCTTTTTTTCTGTGCTTTTTTCCACTTTTTGACACGCTTACTCATATCGTCGATTGCTACCTTCATAGACTCTCCCCACTCTTTCATCCTACCTGATAAATCCTCCATCGGGGGCTTGAGCGCGCTTCCCAGCTCTTTGAGCTTCTCACCTAGTTCGGCCAGGGATGGTTCAATGGCCTTTTCAAAATCTCGCAGTTTCTTTCCTGCTTTATCAAGATGTGGCTTGATCTCCTCACCGATTTCCTTGAATTTGTCTCCGATCTCGGTAAAAATATCCTTTTCGTTCTTCTTCTTGCTCATATTCCTCTCTTTTTAACCCTAATAGGCATGACTTTTATTTAAAGCTTAACTCCTCTTTTTTTTCTTTCTCGCAGCAAGGAGAGTTTCTATAGATAAATTATTTATGGCCGCTCGTGCCATATTTTTATATATTGGCTGCTTAAATAAAGTCTCAGCCCGCTCATAGTATTCAACAGCATCTTGATTTTTACCTATCTTTTCAAATTCATGTCCAAGCTCGTAGGCAACCAGGCCCTCATTTGTACTTAAAAATAACGCTTCAAGACATGAAATCACTTTTTTTGAAGAAACAAGCTGGCGGCAATCTTTTATTTTACTTTCTAGGCTCTTGCGGGCGACCTTAGGCATAAGACAAGCTCCCTCTATATATTACTTTTGAGCTATTCTGTATAAACATATTCAATATATTGGCGTTCAACCTGGCAGGACACATTATCTCCTAAATCTCACTCCTTGTTTCAGTTTTTATTAGATATCTAATAGCACATGAAAAATTTGATGTCAAAAGTTAAGCTAGTCTTCAATGCCTCAAAACCATAAATAATGTAGAAATGAACCGGAAGAATTCATATAATCATTATCCTCGATTATGAATAAAGGAGGTATATTTAACCATGGATAGACGATTTAGATTAAGGACAATACTCACAGCTATTCTCTTGCTAATTTTTGTCTCATCGGCTATCGCTGATAAAAAAACAGACGCAGTGGACAAGCTTTTTTCTCAATGGGACAAGAAAGACACCCCTGGCTGTGCTCTGGCTATTGTTAAAGACGGCAAAATTATTTATAAGCATGGTTATGGCCTGGCTAATCTGGAACTCAACGTACCCATTACTCCCCGATCAGTTTTTTATATAGGTTCTGTTTCAAAACAATTCGTGACCATGTGCATCGCTATGCTGGCTAAGCACGAAAAGCTTTCCCTTGACGACGACATCCGCAAGTATGTTCCTGAATTGCCGGATTATGAAGTTCCTGTTACTATTAGGCACTTGATTCACCATACCAGCGGGCTCCGCGACTATCTTACCCTATTGGGGATTGCAGGCATAGACTTTGGCGCTTATCACGAAGACGATGTAGTTGAGCTAATAGCCCAGCAGAAGGAATTAAATTTTGAGCCCGGGGAGGAAGATCTCTACAGCAATTCTGGCTATTTTCTCCTGGCGGTCATTGTGGAGAGAGCAAGCGGCAAGAGCCTCCGAAAATTCGCAGAGCAAAACATCTTCAAGCCCCTGGGAATGAAAAACTCTCGTTTTCATGATGATTACAGGATGCTCATAAAAAATAGAGCTTCTGGTTATTTTCCTGCTGAAGAGGGAAGATATAAAAATTTTATATCCACTTTTGATTGTGTGGGATCCGGTGGTTTATTCACTTCTGTGGAAGACCTTTTTCTCTGGGATCAAAATTTCTACCACCACAAAGTCGGAGGGAAAGATTTAATCGATCTCATGCATACCAAAGGAAAATTGAACAGCGGCGAAGAGCTTGATTATGCTTTTGCTCTAGGCATAGGTGAATATAAAGGATTAAAAACTGTTGGCCATGGAGGAGCCTTGGGCGGCTATAGATCTACCCTTGTTCGCTTTCCAGAGCAAAATTTCTCTGTTATCTGCCTTTCGAACCTAAGCTCTTTTAATCCATCAAAGCTAGCCCGGCAAGTGGCTGATATTTATCTCGCCGCTCAGTTTAAGGAAGAAGCTGAGCCTGTAACCAAACCAGCAGAAAAGGTTAAATATATTGAGCTCCCGAAGAAAAAATTTCAAGAAAAAGTAGGCGCTTATATAGATCCAAAAACCGGGGCAGTTAGAACGTTGGATCTAAGAGGCAGGACACTAATCCTTGAAGCGTTTGGCAAAAGGCTTACCTTAGCGGCGGTAAGCGAGACAGAATTTCAAGTATTGAAGGCTCCGGTCGAGATGGTAATTAAGTTTGAAAAACAGAAAAAAGGTAAACCAATGTTAATGCATATACATCGAGAAGGGGAAAAATCTGAAACTTATGAATCTTTCAAACTGGTAAAGCCAACTCCTGCGCAGCTTAAAGAATATACGGGAGATTATTACAGTGATGAACTCCAGGTAACATTCAGGTTAGCTCTTAAGAAAGGGAAGCTTCATTTTGTCCACAAAAATGCTCCCGAAAGTCCTCTGCAGCCTACGCTAAAAGATAAGTTTACTGTAAGGGGCTACAGGATTAATTTTATTCGTGACGAGGAGAAAAAACTAACTGGGTTTACTCTGGATGCCGGACGGGTCAAAAACCTTCGATTTAATAAAAAGTAGGCTTTATCCTTTTTGTGTACATCGCCGGGGGCATATGTTACCGCCATGTGATAATTTCCGGTTTGTCGCCGGGGGCATATTGACATTAATTTTTCCCTATGTTAGAAGCTAAATAAGGAAGATAGAGGAGGAAATTCAAGCAATTCAGATAAATTAAGAAGAATAAATAGACGAACATGAACATCTTAATAGTAGGCGCAGGTGAAGTTGGCCTTCATCTGGTCAAGCGACTTTCAGCAGAAAAGCATAACATTACTGTACTGGAAAAAAATCCTAAAAAAGCACGATATGCAGAAGAACACCTTGATGCCTTGGTCATAGTTGGTTCAGGTTCCAGTGTGGAAGATTTGAAAAACGCTAACATAGACCAGACAGATGTTTTTGCAGGACTCAGTAATTCAGACGAAGTCAACCTCCTGGGTTGCCGGTTTGCTCAAAAATTAAATGTTTCCTATAAAATCGCTCGCGTTCGCAATCCTGAATACACTCGGCCCGATTTTATTCTGTCGGACTTCGAAATGGGTATTGACCTTCTTGTCCATCCTGAAAGAGAAACAGCCGATGCCATCGTCCGCCTGATTCACCAAAGCAGCGCAACTGGCGTGGTGGAGTTTAAGGGTGGTGATATTCAACTGTTGGGTATCCGCCTGGAACAAAACTCTCCTGTATTAGGGAAGACTATAGGAGAACTCTGGCAAGAACATGGAAACATTGCCGCCCGCATCGTCGCCATTAAACGGAAGGAACACACATTAATACCCGGCGGGAACGACATCCTGGTTGCCGGAGATCAAATATTTGTCATCTGTGAAAAGAAACTGATTCCTACTGTTGTGCATATCACGGGCAAAGAAGATGTTTCCATTCAAAATATCATGATTCTCGGTGGGGGTTTAGTCGGGCAGTTTGTGGCCGAAAGCTTAGAGGATAATATTAACATCAAAATTATTGAAAGCCGCTCGGATAAGTCAGAAAAGATAGCCAATACACTCAAAAAAACATTGGTTATTCACGGAGATGGCACTGATGTAGACCTTTTAGCAACGGAGGGCATCCTTAATATGGATGCCTTTATCGCGACAACCGGCGATGATGAGACGAACATTATTTGTACCCTTATAGCCAAGCATCTAAAAGTGCCTCGCACTATTGCCTTAGTGAATAAAACCGAATACCTACCTATTACTCCGACAATCGGCATGGATGCGGTTGTGAGCAAAAAATTGATTACGGTTAACTCCATCCTGCGTTTTATCCGGAGAAGCACGATTGAAAGCATTGCCTCAATTCCGGGTTTAGATGCAGAGGTTATTGAAATAATTCCCCAACAGGATTCCAAGATTACAAAACGACCACTAAAAAATTTGCATTTTCGCCCCTCTGTAATCTTAGGTTCTGTGACTCGCAATAATAAAATAATTATTCCTACTGGGGATACCCAGATAGAAACCGGGGATCGTGTGGTGATTTTTGCCCTCTCGAAAGCACTCGCTGAGGTAGAGAAATTGTTTAAATAATCCGAAGCGTTAATGGAGATATTTTCCATCCTTTATTAATTGAATAAAATCAAATATAACCTGACAGTTTTCTTATGCATATTAAATTAGTTGTCCACGTTCTTGGGTTGCTTTTAATTTTCCTCTCCGCAGTGATGCTTCTGCCAATCCCCTTCTCGCTCTACTACGGTGACGGTGTTCATATTTACTTTATCATTTCAGCCCTAATCACTTTTTTAGTAGGTTTTACCTCCTTCAAACTAACCCGTCTGGATCAAGATGTTCACGCTCGTGAGGGTTTTGCGATTGTTGCCCTGGGCTGGATTTCTTTTGCTTTGTTCGGATGTCTGCCTTTTATTCTTTCGGGATATATTCCAGCCCTGACTGATGCTTTTTTCGAAACCATGTCCGGCTTCACTACTACGGGAGCCACCATCTTAGTTGATATCGAAGCTCTTCCTCACGGAATTCTCTTCTGGCGAAGCCTTACCCAATGGCTTGGAGGCATGGGTATCATCGTTCTCTCGATAGCAATTCTTCCCTTTCTTGGTGTGGGAGGAATGCAGCTTTTTAAGGCCGAAGTACCCGGGCCAACTCCCGACAAGCTAACCCCGCGGGTCACACAAACCGCTAAAATACTATGGGGTGTGTATGTTTTAATCTCCGCCGTTGAAACGCTTTTATTAATGCTGGGGGGAATGAATCTTTTTGAATCTCTTTGTCATACTTTTGGGACGATGGCCACTGGCGGCTTCTCAATAAAAAATGCCAGCATAGGTCACTATAACAGCGCTTATGTTGATTATGTCATCATCTTTTTTATGCTTGCTGCCGGGACAAATTTTTCCCTGCATTACCGCTTCCTAAAAAAAGAATTTAAAAGCTACATCAAAAACAATGAATGGCGGTTTTTTGTATTTTTAATCGGCAGCTCCACGCTTCTTGTCGGTGTCCATACTTTTTCGCAGCAGTATTCAAATGCAGGAATGGCTTTTCGTAAAACATTGTTTCAGGTAACCTCTATTTGTACCACGACTGGCTTCACTACGGCTGATTTTGATCAGTGGGCGTTTAATTCGCAATTTATCCTTTTAATATTAATGTTTTGCGGGGGATGTGCAGGGAGCACAGGTGGAGGGATAAAAATCATCCGCCTCTATATTCTGATTAAGTTTGTTATTGCCGAAATAAAGCACTTGATGCATCCCAAAGCGGTTATTCCCGTCCGGGTGGGAAATGTAATCATCCCTCGCGATACTGTAAGAAATATTCTTGGTTTTTTAGCGCTGCTGACCGGGTTGTTTATCGGCGGAGTGATAGTGATGACTATTTTAGGGTTGGACCTTGTCTCAGCTTTCGCGGCTGTAGCGGCTACTCTGAACAACGTTGGCCCTGGTTTGGGCAGTGTGGGCCCGATCTATAATTACGCTCATATTCCTCTGATTGGAAAATGGGTGCTTGCTTTTTTTATGCTGGCCGGACGCTTGGAGGTTTATACCGTACTTATTCTCCTCGCCCCTTCTTTCTGGAAAAAATCTTAAGTAAAAAATGTGGGCTTGATGAATCAAGCCCCTACAATTTATTTTTTGATGTAATCCTGGTTCAGAACGACTATATTATTTTTTGATTCCTACTAGGTCCAGAAAAAAAGCATATTGTAATGCAGTTCTGTTATAGCGTCTGAAACGACCTGAAGCTCCTCCATGTCCGCTTTCCATATCCGTATCAAGCAACAAAATGTTATTATCTGTCTTCAATGCTCTGAGTTTAGCCACCCACTTAGCCGGTTCAAAGTACTGAACTTGAGAATCGTGCAGACCGGTTGTGACCAGCATCATAGGATAATCCTTGGCTTCCACGTTATCGTAGGGAGAATAGGAAAGCATGTAATCGTAGTACTCCTTTTTATTAGGATCACCCCATTCGTCCCATTCACCGGTTGTAAGTGGAATATTCGTATCAAGCATTGTTGTTATGACATCCACAAAGGGAACTGCAGCGATAACTCCTTTAAAAAGATCAGGCCGCATATTAACGATGGCTCCCATCAGCAAGCCGCCAGCACTGCCTCCTTGAGCAAACAGTTTGTCAGGATTAGTGAATTTTCCAGCGACCAGATGCTTTGCGCAATCAATGAAATCTGTAAATGTATTTTTCTTTTTGAAGAGTTTACCTTCTTCATACCAGTGTCGTCCCATCTCCTGTCCACCGCGAATATGGGCAATGGCATACACAAAACCTCTATCCAGAAGACTCAGCCGAACCGAGCTGAAACTGGCATTCATGGTGGAACCGTACGAACCATAGCCATAAAGGAGGAGAGGGTTGTCTCCATTTTTTTCGAGCCCTTTTCGATAGACTAAAGATATGGGAACTTTTGTGCCGTCTCTGGCTGTAGCATAAAGTCTTTCTGCATGATAATTGTTTGAATCAAAATCACCAAGAACTTCCTTCTGTTTTAAAAGTGTTTTTTCCTTGGTATTCATGTTGTAATCAAAGACAGAACTTGGAGTGGTAAGAGACGTATATTCATAACGCAGCACGTCAGTATCAAATTCGGGATTTTTGGCGATATAAGCAGCATATGTTTCTTCCCCGAAATCAAGATAGTGTTCGCCTTTTTTATCCCACCTCATTATCCTGAGGTTAGGTAAGCCATTTTTGCGCTCATTGACAACAAAGAAATCTTTAAAGATATCAAAATCCTGGAGCAAAACATCATCACGGTGAGGAATGACTTCTTTCCAGTTCCCTTTTGTGGTTTTATTGACAGATGTCGCCATCAATCTAAAATTCTTCGCTTTATAATTTGTCCGGATATAGAATTTGTCTTTGTAGTGCGTCACATCGTATAAAAGGTCTTTCTCTCGCGGTTGTATTATCTTAAATTTTCCATCAGGATTGTTTGCATCCAGGAAGCGGTATTCGTCATACAGAGTATGGCTTGAACCGATAATCAGGTATTTTTTCGATTTAGATTTATAGACGTAAGTACTGAATGTTACATCTTTTTCCTCAAAGATTTCTTTATCAGAAGAGGGATCAGTCCCGAGTACGTGCTTTAGAATTTTGTACGAACGGAGTGTTTCTTCATCTTTGAGAATATAGAAAACAGTTTTATTATCGTTTGCCCAAGCAGCTCTTCCTGATGTAATCGGAATTTTGTCTGGGAGTATTTCTCCCGTTTTCAGGTTTTTAAAATGAATCGTATACTTTCTTCTGCTAACCGTATCTACACCAAAAGCAATAAGATTGTTATTGGAGCTTACTGAATAACCTGCAACACTATAATAAGCATGTCCTTTGGCCATTTCGTTGACATTCAATAATATCTCTTCTTCTGCTTCCATTGTCTCTTTTCTCCGGCAGTAGATTTTATATTCCCCCCCTTCCTCGTAGCGTGAATAATAGTAATAACCGTTTTCTTTAGAAGGGACAGACATATCTGTCTTCTTAATCCTTCCTACAATTTCGTCGTAGAGTTTGATTTGAAAAGACTCTGTATGCTTCATCACTGCATCTTTGTATTCGTTCTCTTCCGTTAAGTAGACGATGACCTCAGGGTTTTCCCGCTCATTGAGCCAGTAATAATCATCTATGCGCGTATCGCCGTGAATGGTTAATTCCTTTGGAATCTTTTTAGCAACCGGCGGCTCAGGCATTTCAGTTGCCATATCGCATCCTGTAAATCCTGAACCAATCAAAGATAAGAGGGAAACTACGGCAAAACCGAGTATGGGACGCTTAGGCCATCCATTAATTTTTGTATTTTTCATTATTTCCTCCTTCTTTTAATTTTTTGGAATAAGTAGACTTGTAATCATTTAATCAATCTTATGTTTGAATTTTATCAACTGATTCCATCTGTCGCTTTTATCACTGGCAAAGATTAATGTCAAACAGGAACATTAGAAGAAATTTGAGCCTTAGTTTTTTAGCAAATCTTTTTTTTGGCCAGGCACTAAGCCTTTTGTTTCTTGCGCTTGATGAGGACGAGTGTGATGTCGTCAAACTGGGGGACATTGGCTGTGTGGTCTGAAATGGCCTGGAGAATGGAGGCCTGAATCTCTGCGGCTGACTTAGTTAAGCTGGCACGGACGACTTCTATTAACCGCTCTTCCCCGAAAAGATTCTCTGAAATCTTTTCAGATGAGGTTCCGGCAGCTTCAGTGATACCATCTGTAAAAAGAACTACGACTTCCCCCTGTTTTATTTTCACGGTTTGCTGGGTATAGTTCTGATCAGGTAAAAATCCGAGGACGAGTCCTCCTGCTTCAAGGCGCTTGATTTTCCCGTCTACACGAAACAAGAGTGGTGGATTATGCCCTGCATTAGTGGAAGTGAAAGTTGATTTTACCTGGTCCAAAATGCCGTAGAAAAACGTGGCGAACATGTGCGTATCTGTGGACTTGACAAGAAGATTATTCATGCGTGAGGCGACGACAGCGACTGAACCTTTTTTGATAACCTGAGCATGCAGGCTGGCCTGGAGGTTTGCCATGAGAAGAGCCGCAGGGATGCCCTTTCCAGAAACATCAGCAATTGCTATTCCAAGCTGCCCTGTTCCCATATCAAGGAAATCGAAGTAATCCCCTCCTACCTGTTGACTGGGAAGGCTTGTTCCCGCAATCTCGAAGCCTGGCAATTGAGGCATCTCGTGAGGCAATAACTTTTCTTGAATTTGCCGTGCTGTCTCAAGCTCTCGTTCCAGGCGCTCGCGTTCAATGGCTTCCTCACGACCCTTTTTCACCGCCCCAGCCATTACGTTGAAGGATGTAGCTAGGTCTCCTAATTCGTCCTCGCTGGGTATGACTATCTTTGTATCAAGGTCACCTTCGGCAATGCGCCGCGTCCCACGGTGCAGTGTTTTCACTGCAGATGTAATGCCAGTGGTGATCCTCACTCCGAAGATAAGAACGAACGTTTCCAGGAAAAACATTAATACAGCCAGTGAAAGCAGGGCAATCATTACTACCAGGCTTAAAGGATTCTTCTCAGAGAAAAGTTCGCGCAGAATAGTGGAAATGCTCGTTTGAATCGTGAGGAGAATAGTCTGCTTTCCAGCCAGGTCTGAATCGAAAAAAATGACATCCAGATGAGTTATGCCAAAGTAGAACAGGCGTCCCCAGAATGAGGTCTGAGTTTGCTCTGATTCTCGTTCTTTCCCATCCTCAGGAAAAAACGTTCCGGAGATTTTATTAAAATCTGGTTTCGAACCATTCTCACGGACCTGGATAGTTGCATCTTCACCGCTCATTATTGAGCCAGCATAGGAAAGTTTTATATTGCATTTGAGGATTGCAGCCAGCCGGTTCATCATGGTACTGTTTATATTACAGCCATTGATGTACCCTTTTGGTTTCCCAGAAGTGCTTAAATTTATAAGCCATAATTCAGGGCCAATCCAGAAATATTTGGCCGTATCCGCCGCAGCCCATTCTTTATAAGGTGAGTCTTCTGTTTTCAAAAAAGAGAGAAATTCGGTTATCCAGGCAGGCTCATCCCCCGTTCCCTGAATTTTCTTTCCATCAAGATCATAAGAAAAAGACCGATCAGAGACTGTCTGAATGAAGTTTTCATCCAGGACTGCCAGATTTGCCCAGTCCTCCATTATAGTTATGGCTCGAGCGGCACGGCTTTCTCCCAACATGCTGTATAGGGTGAGAAGGCCCATGATAAAAGCAAGAAAAAGAGGTACAACCGCAATCATAAAAGCGCTTATGGCCAGCTTTGGCTTCAGCCTCATGAAATGAAGGCGTATGGCGAAAAAAAGATGAAGAAGGCTGAAAAGCCAGAAATGCAGAAGCGACCATAGGGAATATTTGGCAAGGTTATGTCCAAGAACGACCAGGCCGCTAGGCTTTGCAGAGATGGATGATGAATCCGCTGGTTGGGGTGGGGCAGGCGCTTCTTGCTTAGCTAAAATCCACGCTGAAATAAGCAGAATGAGTATAACAAAGCCAATCAAGAATAAGCCGCTGCGGCGGCGTGAAGTCAGATGCCGGTAGGGCATGTAACGGCGGAAAAGGAGGAAAACGAATACGAAAGAAAGGGAAACAATCCAAATTCCATCGGAGGATCTTAAAAGGAAAATAAAAAGGGCACCACCTGAAAGCCACACAATCCAGAATTTTTTAAGTTTGGACTCAAGAAGCAGCATCCTGATTGCTACCACCCAGGATGCACCGGCTACAAGGGCCACAATCCAGACGACGAAAGGACGGTATAATCCAAACAGAATCTGAAGAATCCAGGAAACGATACAGCCGGCTGATATAAGGAGGACAAAACGCCAGACCTTGGCATTGAGCGGAGAGACTTGTCTCTCTCTCATGCCTGAAAGTGAAAGCTCATCCGGCATAGATTTACCCGGTTCAACATGCTTTTTTTTGACGGCTGCCTTACCCTTAAACTTTTTCTTTAGACGTTGCCTCATCGGAAGGTTTCCTCTGGAATTAGTGCTATTATTTTCTCCCCCCTCGCAAAACTCTGGCGGGAAGCGTTATGACCGTTTTAAATAGATCTAGTACGGCAGTCACTGTGATGCCAACAAGTCTGAACGGAAGAAGAAGGAGCCACACAATAGGATAGAGCAGGAGCGCCGCGT
>JABUBP010000508.1_pt1 | contig 11003 bp, 8 predicted proteins | sample 7240331 | NCBI WGS metagenome assembly JABUBP01 (sample SAMN07256347, study PRJNA390944) | subsurface metagenome | isolation source: Methane hydrate marine sediment | place: Pacific Ocean: Eastern North Pacific, ODP site 1244 | collected 2002 | reverse complement strand
TTCAGATAGCTGAACTGGACGGACGAGCCGCCGGTAGGGTTGAGGAAAAAGTTGTTGCCGACCTGGGTCAGCGAGGCGTTGCCGATTGCCTCGATGGTCGTTGTCTGGGCAGCGGGAATTCCGATCGTGCCGTCGCCGTTGAGATCCTGCTGGAAGCTGGTCTCCAGTCCCTGCAGCGTGCTGTTGTTGCCGGGACCGGGTTGGTACAGATAGTTGGTGCCCGCGAAGTTGCCGCTGCTGTCGGTGGCCCAGACCTGGTATTGGCTGGTGCTGGCATTTTTCCAGGCGACTTCGAAGCCGCCGCCCGCAAGCTTCTCCACGCCGATCGGCGTCCAGCCGGCGAATTGCCCTGATGTCACCGGCGAGTTCTGATAGCTGAGCTGGACCGACGATCCGCCGGTGGGATTAAGGAAATAGTTGCTGCCGACCTGGGTGAGCGAAGTCGCGCCGATCGCCTCGATGGTCGTGGTTACAACGGGATTGCCGATCGTGCCATCGCCGTTGAGATCCTGCTGGAAGCTGGTCTCGAGCCCCTGCAGCGTGCTGCTGGTGCCGGGACCCGGCTGGTACAGATAGTTGGTGCCCGCAAAGTTGCCGCTGCTGTCGGTGACCCACACCGAAAACAGGCCGGCGCTGGCGTTCTTCCATGCGACCTCGAAGCCGCCGCCGGCGAGCTTCTCCACGCCGATCGGGGCCCAGCCGCTGAACATGCCTGCTGTCACCGGTGCGTTCAGATAGCTGAACTGGACGGACGAGCCGCCGGTAGGGTTGAGGAAAAAGTTGTTGCCGACCTGGGTCAGCGAGGCGTTGCCGATTGCCTCGATCGTTATCGTTAGAGGATTGCCGACGAGGCCATCGCCGTTGAGGTCCTGCTGGAAGCTGGTCTCCAGCCCCTGCAGCGTGCTGTTGTTGCCCGGACCGGGCTGGTACAGATAATTGGTGCCTGCAAAGTTGCCGCTGCTGTCAGTGACCCACACCGAGTACTGGCCGGTGCCGGCGTTTTTCCAGGCGACTTCGTAACCGCCGCCCGCGAGTGCCTCCACGCCGATCGGCGCCCACCCGGGAAACAGCCCTGCCGTCACGGTCGAGCCCAGGTACTTCAGCGTCGGCCCCGTGCCACCCGCAACCGGATTGAAGTAATAGTAGCTGCCGTTCTGAACCAGGGCCGTCGTTCCGACGGACTCAATGGTCACCGGAATCTGCTGGGCTCCGACGATGTTGCTTGTGGTGAGCGCGATGTTGCCCGTCAGATCGATTGCGAAGTCGGCGACCTTGTCGCCGTTGATGTCGCCCTGGAGCGTCGTGATCCCCGTCGAGCTATTGTAGACATAGTCGAGTGCGTAAGCGCTGCCATCGAAGGCTGACGTGCCGAGGAAGCGGAACGTGCCGATCGCGGAGATGTCGATAAAGTCGGCGGACGAGAAATCCGTGACCAGGTCGTGCTGGCCGGTGGCGGCCGAGCTGTCGCCCGAGGCGAACACAAACGTATCGGCGCCGCCGCCGCCCGTCATGGTGTCGCGGCCGGCGCCGCCGGTCAGGCGGTTGGCAATAGCGTTGCCGATCAGCGTGTCGTTGCCGGCACCGCCAATGGCGTTGTCGATATAGGAGCGCGCATCGCCGTTGAACAAATAGGCGTTGAGGATGTTGCCCTGCGCATAATGGCCGTTGCCGAGATAGGCCTTCTGGGTCGACGACGTCGTCGTCCATGCGCCGGGATTGAGATCGATCGAGACGCCGTTCGAATAGTTCGACAGGTCGTAGGTATCGACGCCGTTGCCGTCCCAGATCGTCTCGAAAACACGGTTCGCGGAGCCGCCAACGCCGCCACCCGGCGCGAGTTGGCCGACGCCGTTGATGAACATCTGGCCGGTCGTCGCGCTCCAGGTGTAGACGGTGTTGCCGCTCTGGGTGTTGTAGTTGGCGCCATACAGCGTCTGCAGGGCGATGATGTCGTTCGCCATGTAGGTCTGTGAGAAGCCGTAGCTTTCAGCGGTATAGCCGGTGAGCGGCGCGCCGACATAGCTGCGGTAGCTCATGATGGTGTATTCGGAGTCGTCGTGCGCGGCCGGCACCGCGACGTTGGCGACGCCGCCGGTCTCCTGGCTGTGCTTGAGGCCGACTGCGTGCCCGAGCTCGTGCAGCGCGGTGGCGAAGTAATAGTTGCCGAGTGCTGCCTGCGAGTAATTGTAGGCCGTGCCGAACCAGATATCGCCGCCGGCCGAATAGTTGCCGGGATAGTAGGCGTAGGAGGTCGGATTGGCCGCCGGCGATTGCGCGATCTGGATGTCGGCGGTGTTGGTGCCGGCATAGCTGATCGAGATGTTGGTGTAACCCTTGATTAGGCCAATGGCGTAGTTGATCGCCGCCTGCATCTGCGTCGGCGCCGACGAGAAGCCGGAAACCGCGGGTTCATTGGTCTGGGAATATCCGCTGGAGGGATAATCGGACGGCGCGTCCGGGAAACTGTACGTGATCGAGCCGCTCCACTTGGAGCCGCCAAGTAGACCATCGATTTCCGGGTTGTTGGTGGCGCTAACGCCAACAGAGGTGGCCAAGTCCGATCTCCCGGATTCCTGCCGTTGAAATTGATTCGCAATGCTCTTGGAATTTTAAGCCTGCGCACCATACCTACGGCTTAATTTTGACGACATGCGTGCAGGCTTGTTAGCAATACTTCGTTAACCGGAGTTTTATGGGCACGGAAGACACCGAGAGACACAGGAAAAAAGTCAGGAATGTCAGATGCTTCCGGATATTCCCGGTGATCCTGTTGGCACTTTGGCTGCCGGTTCCCGGCCGTATTCTTCCGGGGGGAGATGTCCTGATGTCGAGCAAAGCCAGGGCCGGCGAGCCGCCGGCCGTCCAACCCGAACGCACCATGCCCCCGGCGCGGAACCCGGATGTTGCCGTCGCGGAGGAATACGAGATCGCGCGGCGCAGCGGCACGGCCGAGGCGCTCGAGCTCTTCATCGCCCGCCATCCTGACAGCGCGCTTGCCGACCGGGCCCGTTCCGAGCTCAGGCAAATCAAGCGATAGGGGTTCTCGGCGACCGCCCGCCGCGCGGCCGCTATATGAGCAAAAAACGGTCACATCCGCTCCTCGGGGCTCACCCGGCCGCGGACTTGCCCTGATAATCGGAGCATGGTGAAATCAAAAAGCATCCCCGCCCGGCAGGACCTTGCGCAGGATTTTTCCCGGTAATGTCAGCGGCTGCCACTACAGGAACTGTCTATGCTGAAGCAACTTTTCGCGCCGCAGCTCGTCGTGCTCTACGTCTTCGTGGCCTCGACGCTCTATGTGCATTTCCGTGGCCGTCACCGCCTGCGCTTCGCCCGGCAGATCGGCGATCACTCGACCTATCTCGCCCCCTATAACGTGCTGATGTATGCGGGGTCGGCCGTTCCCAATACGCCTGTCATCCCCGTCGAGAAGTTCCCGGAGCTCGCCAAGCTCAGCGACAACTGGGAGACGATCCGCGAGGAGGCGGTGCGATTGTTCGACGAGGGCTTCATCCGCGCGGCGGCGAAGAACAACGACTGGGGCTTCTACTCATTCTTCAAGAGCGGCTGGAAGCGCTTTTACCTGAAATGGTACGACGACTTCCTGCCGTCGGCGCGCACGCTGTGCCCCAAGACCGTCGAGCTGTTGAACTCGATTCCGAGCGTTCACGGTGCGATGTTCGCGATGCTGCCCCCCGGCGGCAAGCTGGGCGCGCATCGCGATCCCTTCGCCGGCTCGCTGCGCTATCATCTTGGCCTCGTCACGCCCAATTCGGACAAGTGCCACATCTTCGTCGACGGCGTCGAGTGCGTCTGGCGCGACGGCGAGGCGTTCATGTTCGACGAGACCTTCATCCACAGCGCCGAGAATGCGACCGACGTCAATCGGATCATCTTGTTCTGCGATGTCGAGCGCCCGATGAAGTACGGCTTCATGACAGCGATCAACCGCTGGGTCAGCCGCAACATCGTCAAGGCGTCAGCCACCCAGAACGTCGATGGCGAGCATGTCGGAGCGCTGAACAAGGTGTTCGGCAAGCTTTATGAACTCCACATGGCCAGCCGCAAGGTCAAGGAGTGGAACCGGACGGTCTACTACACGCTGAAATACAGCATCGGCGTGCTGATCATCGGATCGATGGTGGTGTCGGCGCTGCGGTGACGACGTCGACGCAAACATTTCGATAGTTAGCTAACGAAAAGGCCCCGAGCCTGGTTCGGGGCCTTTTGCTATTTGCTGCCGATAGGCGCGGACCGCTATTCCGGCTTGCCGATATTGACCTTCAGCGTGCCGACGCCGTCGACGCCGCATTCGATCTTGTCGCCGGGCTGCAGCTGCGAGACGCCGGCCGGCGTGCCCGTCATGATGATGTCGCCGGCGGCGAGCTTCACCTGCTGCGAGAGCTGCCAGATGATCTCGGGCACGTTCCAGATCAGTTCGGTGAGGTCGCCCTTCTGCGTTTCCTTGCCGTTCACAGTCAGCCAGATCTTGCCCTTGACCGGGTGGCCGATCTTGGCGGCCGGCTGGATCGCCGAGCACGGCGCGGAATAGTCGAAGGATTTTCCGATCTCCCACGGCCGCTCCTTCTTGCGCGAGGCGATCTGCAGGTCGCGGCGGGTCAGATCGATGCCGACGGCATAGCCGTAGACATGGTCGAGCGCCTTGTCGGCGGGAATGTTGAGGCCGCCGCTCTTCATCGCGACGATCAGCTCGACCTCGTGATGCAAATCCTTGGTCAGCGGCGGATAGGGAATGGTGGCGCCGTCAGCCACGAGCATGTCGGCATGCTTGGCGAAGAAGAACGGCGGGGCGCGCTCGTCATTGCCCATCTCGCGGATGTGCTCGAGGTAGTTGCGGCCGACGCACCAGATGCGGCGGACCGGATAGGCGCTGGTTTCGCCGACCACGGGAAGGGACGCCTGCGGCGGCGCGGGAATGACGTACGAAGCGGTCATGATGATCTCGGGGGTTAGGTAAGGATGAGGCGGGTTAGTCTTTACGCGGTTGCGCTGACCGGCGCCAGACGGGGTTCGCCGGGATCGCGGTGTTGCAGGCGGAAGAAGGAGGCGTAGCGGCCGCTGCGGCGCAGCAGCTCGTCGTGCTGGCCGCGCTCGACGATCTCGCCACCCTCGACCACCAGAATGGCGTCCGCATGGGCGATGGTGTGCAGGCGGTGCGCGATCACGATGGTGGTGCGGTTCTGGCAGAGATGCTCGATCGCCTCCTGCACCTGCTTCTCGGACTCGGAGTCAAGCGCGGCGGTGGCCTCATCGAGCAGAATGATCGGCGCGTTGCGGATCAGCGCGCGCGCCACTGCGATGCGCTGGCGCTGGCCGCCCGACAGCTGCGTGCCGTGCTCGCCGACCGGGGTGTCGTAGCCAAGGGGGAAGCCCATGATGAAGTCGTGCGCGCAAGCAGCCTTTGCCGCGGCGACGATCTCGTCCTCGGTGGCGCCGATCTTGCCGAAGGCGATGTTGGCCCGAATGCTGTCGCGGAACAGATAGACGTCCTGCCCGACATAGGCGGTCTGTTGCCGCAGCGACTTGCGCGAGACCGACGATATCGACTGGCCATCGATCAGGATCGCGCCGTTAGTCACCTCGTAGAAGCGGAGCACCAGCGCCAGCACCGTCGACTTGCCGCCGCCGGAGGGACCGACCAGCGCAGTGACCTTGCCGGGCTCGGCGACGAAGCTCATGCGGTTGAGCACGATCTCGCCTTCGCGATAGGCGAAGGTGACGTCGTTGAGCTCGATGCGTGCGTCGTTCAGCTTCAGCGACGGCTTGTCGTCGTCGGCCTTTTCGCTGGCAGGGCTGTCGACGACCTCCAGCAACATGCGCGCGCCGACCAGCTGGCTGTTGAGGTCGATGTTGAGCCGGGCGAGCCGCTTGGCGGGCTCGGTCGCGAGCAGGAAGGCCGACATGAACGAGAAGAACTGGCCGGGCGTTGCGCCGAGCGCCACCACGCTGTAGCCGCCATAGAGCAGACAGCCGGCCACCGCAAAACCGCCGAGCATCTCCATCAGCGGGTTGGAGCGGTTGGCGACGCGGGCCATCTTGTTGGCGTTGCGCTCGACGACGGCGATGTTCTCGTCGATTCGCTGCTGCATGGTCTGTTCCAGCGTGAACGCCTTGACCGTGCGGATACCCTGCAGCGATTCCTGCATGGTCTCGAGAATGTCGGCGGTGCCGGTGAACTGGTTGTGCGCGAGGCCCTTGATGCGCTTCACCAGCTTGCGCATGACGAGCATCGCCGGCGGCACCACGACGAATCCGAACAGCGACATCAGCGGGTCCTGCCAGACCATCACGGCGAGCAGGCTGATGAGCATGAGGAGATCGCGCCCGATCGCATTGACCAGCATGTTGAGGACGTCGGTAATGGATTTCGCGCCGGCGGTGAGCCGTGCCAGAAATTCCGACGAATGCCGCGCCCCGAAGAAGCCGATGCTTTCGTTCATCAGCTTGGCGAACAGCTGCCGCTGATTGTTGGCGAGGATGGCGTTACTGATTCTCGTCAGGATCACCATGTGGCCGTAAGTCGCCACGCCCTTGAAGAACAGCAACACCACCGTGACGCCGGAAAACATCGCGATGCCCGCCACGTTCTTGTCGACATAGGCCTGGTTGATCACCTGGCCCAGCACATAGGTGGCGGTGGCGGTGGCGCCGGCCGCGACCGCCATCAGCGCAAACGCCATCAGGTAGCGCCGCCAGAAGACGATGCCCTGTTCCATCACCAGGCGGCGAATCAGGGCCGCAGCCCCATAGGGGTCATCGGTGATTTTCTTCGGAGTTTTTCCGGGAAATTCGGCCATCCGCGTTCCATGGACGCGCGACCTTGTGCGGCGCGTCGCAGCTTCGCGGTGTCTTGCCCGCTAAATGGCGGCTTTTCAAGCCAAATAAGTGCTTGATTTCAGGCGGATTGCGCCTCTTCGCCGAGCCCACCGCGCTCGCGCACCAGCTTCTCTTCCCAGGCCAGCGCATGGGTCACGATCACGTCGAGATTGTCGTATTGAGGCGTCCAGTCGAGCATGGCGCGCATGCGGCTGGTGTCGGCGACCATGGTCATGATGTCGCCGGGCCGGCGCGGCGCATATTGAACGGCAAAATTGCGGCCCGAGATGCGGCGCACTGCCTCGATGGTTTCGAGCACGGAATAGCCGTGGCCGTAACCGCAGTTCAGCGTCACGGAATCGCCGCCGCCGCCGCGAAGGTAGGACAAGGCCGCGCGATGCGCCTGTGCGAGATCGCTGACATGGATGAAGTCTCGGATGCAGCTTCCATCCGGCGTCGGATAGTCAGTGCCGAACACGTCGATCTTGGCGCGCTGGCCGGTGGCGGCCTCGACCGCGATCTTGAGCAGATGGGTCGCACCGACAGTGGTAAGTCCGGCGCGGCCTTGCGGGTCGGCGCCGGCAACGTTGAAATAGCGCAGCACGGCGTACTTCATGCCGTGCGCCTGGGCAACGTCGTGCAGCATGATCTCGCTCATCAGCTTGGAGAAGCCGTAAGGCGACAGCGGGCGTGTCGGCGCGGTCTCCGGCACCGGCACCTGGTCCGGATTGCCGTAGACGGCGGCAGTGGAGGAAAAGATGAAACGGTTAATGCCGCGCTTGACCGCGGCGTTGAGCAGGCTACGCGTCGTGAAGGTGTTGTTGCGGTAGTAGCCGAGCGGGTCGCGCATCGAATCCGGCACCACCACGGAGCCGGCGAAGTGAATGATGCTCTCGACCTCGTGCTGCTCGATCACGCCCTCGACGAGATTCTCGTCGCCGGCATCGCCGATGAACAGCGGCACGCCTTCGGGCAGAAACGCGGAAAAGCCGGTGGAGAGATTGTCGATGACGACGACGCTTTCGCCGGCTTCCGCCAGCGCGAGGACCATGTGGCTTCCGATATAGCCGGCACCACCGGTGACGAGCACGGTCATGGGCTTTTGCCTCTCCTTGTTTGGAGCGGCGATGCTAGGCGCGGTGCGGTGAAAACAGGGTTTCGGCGCTCTCCAACTGGTCACTATGCTTAATGTTGCGTATAGAGGGCGGCGAAACGGAGCCCGACGTGCCGATCGAGACCCCTTTGCCCGCCGATCTGCAACTGATCGTGCCAAACCTGCACAGGCGCTACTCGGGCGTGACCGCCACCAACCGCATGGTGGCGCCAAGACTGGCACAAAAGTTCCGTGCGGCGTGGCTCGGTTCCGATGCACCCGACGGCATTGCGCGGATGGGCTTTGCGGATCTGATGGCCTTGTGGCGAAGGCGCGCGCCGCTGATCTGGCATGCCCGCCGCAATGACGAGATGATCGTCGGCGTGCTGCTGCGCGCGCTGGGCTGGCCCTTCAAGCTGGTGTTCACCTCGGCCGCGCAGCGGCATCACACCTGGATCACGCGCTGGCTGATTGGGCAAATGGACGCCGTGATTGCCACCAGCGATCTCTCGGCCTCGTTCCTCAAGCGCGAGGCAACCGTCGTGATGCACGGCGTCGATACGAATGCTTACGCGCCGCCCGCGGACCGCGCGGCGGCGTATGCGGAAAGCAGGTTGCCCGGCCGCTACGCCATCGGCTGCTTCGGCCGGGTGCGTGCGCAGAAGGGCAGCGACGTGTTTGTCGATGCGATGTGCGCGCTGTTGCCGCGCTATCCCGATTTCACGGCTGTCATGGTTGGTGCCATCGTGCCGGAGCAGCAGGGCTTTGCGAACGAATTGAAGCGGCGCATCGAGGCGGCGGGGCTCGCGTCGCGCATCGTCATTACGGGCGAGATATCGATCGAGGAAGTGCAGCGCTGGTATCAACGGCTGACCATCTACGCCTTCACCTCGCGCAATGAAGGCTTTGGGCTGACGCTGATCGAAGCGATGGCGGCGGGCAACGCACTCGTCGCTGCCCGCGCCGGCGCCGCCGAATTCGTCGTGGAAGATGGCGTCATCGGCGTCCTGACGCCGCCTGGTGACGTCGCTGCGCTGGTGGCCGCGCTCGAACCGTTGATGCGCGATCCCGCGCTAGCTGCGGCGATGGGGAAGAGAGCGCGGGCGCGCGTCGAGGAAAAATTCAGTCTCGACGCCGAGGCTGGCGCAATTGCGGACGTGTACCGCCGGCTGATTTGAGCTCGCCCATGAAAAAGATCCTGTTTCTCTGCACCGGCAACTATTACCGCAGCCGATACGCGGAAGAGATTTTCAATCACATCGCAGGTCGCGAGGGCCTGCCATGGCGCGCCTTTTCGCGCGGAGCGGCTGAAAAGGGATCGCCCGACAATGTCGGTCCGATGTCCCGGTTTGCGCTCGAAGCGCTGCAGGCGCAGGCGATCGTGCCCGATGGATTGACGCGCGCTCCGATGCCATGCGTGCTGGCCGATTTCCACGACGCCCACCTCGTCATCGCCCTGAAGGAGGCGGAACATCGTCCGCTCATCGAGCAGCGCTTTCCCGAAATTGCCAACAGCGTGACCTACTGGCACGTCGACGATATCGAGTTCGCGCCGCCCTCGATTGCGCTGCCGATGATCGACGCCCATGTGCGTGACTTGATTGCCGCGCTGGACTGATTGTCACGTGACAAACGAACGAGACCTTTCTTCTTGCCTGAGCGTTGGCACGTACTTCTAATGGAAGGGAGGACGACAGATGAGGCGATCTATTCTTGTAGCGGTCGGTGGTGTTGCACTGCTGCTGGCGGCATGCGGAGGGATCCAGGTCCGAAGGGCGATCCGGGGCCGCAAGGTCCGCAGGGTGTTCAGGGCGTGCCGGGTCCGCAGGGCGCGGCGGGTGCACAAGGTGCACAGGGACCGCATGGGCCACAGGGCGTGCCGGGGCCCAAGGGAGACTCGGGCCAGGTCATTCGCTCCGTACAGGCAGACGGCGCCGTCGGCTGCGACGCAAGCGAGACACTGGTTTCGGTCTTCTGTCCCTCGGGTGGTGCACCTGACAGGGCGAAATGCGGCACGGCCCCAACGATCGGACTTTGTCTCAAGAAGCCTTGACGCGACGGCAAGGGGTTGAGCCCGCGGGGGCATTCCTCGCGGGCTTCGCTGTGGCCGCTATCGCCGGCCGGTCTCGGCCATCACCTCGGCTACGAAAGCATCGAGGTCGCCGCCGGCAAACAGGAAGCCCGGCAGGCCCGCGGCTTCGGCGGCCTCGATATCGCTCTCGCGATCGCCGATGACAAAACTGCCTTCGTGGCGCACCGGCCAGTGCGCCATCAGATCGTGGATCATGCCGGGCGCGGGTTTGCGCCAGTGGTGATTTTCCAGATAACCCTCGACGGTGCCATCCGGATGATGCGGGCAATACCTGATGTCGTCGATGCGTGCGCCCTGGGCCAGCAGCTCGGTGCACATCCAGTCGTGCAGCACATTGACGTCGGCCTCGGTGAAGAAGCCGCGTGCAACGCCGGACTGGTTGGTGAAGAAGAACACGAAATAGCCGGCCTCGTTGAGCCGCCGGATCGCCTTCGCCGCATTGGGCATCCAGCGGATGCGATCGCTGGTGCCCATATAGCCATCGTCGTGATTGACGACGCCGTCGCGGTCGAGAAAAGCGGCGGGCTTCAGCACTGGCGTCACGGCGCGACGCTCCCACTCGCGGTGGCCAGCACGCGCTGCGCGCTATCAACCACGCTGGCCGCCGAGATATCGCGCATGCAGCGATGATCGTTCATGGTGCAGACCGTGCGCTGGCACGGCTGGCAGGAAAGTTTTGTTTCGGTGACCACGGTCGCTGCTAGCCCGTTCAGCGGCGCCCACAGATAGGGGCTGGTCGGGCCGAAGATGCCCATGGTCGGCGTGCCGATGGCGGCCGCGATGTGCATCAGGCCCGAGTCGTTGGTGATGGCGACGCTGGCTGCGGCCATCGCGAGAATGCCGTTGCGCAAATCGACGCCGGTGAGGTCGCGCACGTCGGGGCCGCCCGCCGCGACGATCTCCCGGGCCAGGGCCTTCTCGCCGGGGCCGCCGACCACCCAGACGTCAAAGCCGCGCTCGACGAGCAGCCGCGCCGCTTCC
>JABUBP010000507.1_pt1 | contig 11006 bp, 11 predicted proteins | sample 7240331 | NCBI WGS metagenome assembly JABUBP01 (sample SAMN07256347, study PRJNA390944) | subsurface metagenome | isolation source: Methane hydrate marine sediment | place: Pacific Ocean: Eastern North Pacific, ODP site 1244 | collected 2002 | reverse complement strand
AACCTCCCTGTCCTTGTATCCTTTCTTAGACATTTTTTTCTTTCAGCTCTTTGATCTGTTTGAAAGTGATGGATGCGCTTTTGGGGTCATTGAGACCGCGAAAGCAGTGCTGGTATCACATCTCATCATTATAAACCATGTGATCGTGGCTGACGCTAAAATAGTTACGTCCCCAGAGCTCCTCCCACTCCATCTCGCCGAGGGCTACCAGGGCCTCGGCGAGTGTGAGGATGGGTTTGTGGAGTTCTGCGATGCCGTCTAGGGCGATCCTTGGGCAGGCGGTCTCCACGAAGGCCTCGGCCTCGGTGAAGTTGCCGAGCTGGATGGGGCCGACCTCGTCGAGGACGATCACCGTGGCCTCCTTGCCCGCCTTCTCCAGCCTCTCCCGCATCGCGAGGGCTGCCTCCAGCTGGAGCTGGCCGGGTTTCAGGCTCACTATGACGGCGAATCTGGTGGCCCTCTTTGCGGCCTCTATGGCGGCCATCCTCTTCATGGCGGTACGGATCACCTGACGGTCGTCGAGGAGCTCGGCGGTCATGGTGTAGGGGTTGGCCTTGACGACGGGCCTCCCGGTGGCGATGGCGAGGCCGATGGGGTGGAATACGCCGGCTCCGATGTAGAGGTATCCGTCGACGCGTCCGCTTATCGTCTGGGCGGTGGTGTAGTCGCATCCGAGGATCTGGCCGTCGTGGGCGACGCGTCCCCCTGCCGTCCCGATGATGGCGTCGTGTCCTGCTTTCCTCAGGGACTCCGCTATCTCCTCCAGCTTGTGGATGTGCTGCACGGTGGTCGTGAGGCCGATGGTGCCCCAGTCCTTGAGGTGGGGTCGGGCCTGGGCGATGAGGGTTTCGGCGTCGAAGCCGATTCTGGCCTCGATGTAGAGGACGGGGGTTCCGGGGGCCTGGAGCATGGGGCTGTGGCCGTAGTGGATTATTAGGTCGGCACCCACGGCGTCGGCTTGGGTGAGGGCGAGGTCGCATGCGCCGTAACACGAGTCTCCGCTGAGGATGACCTCGGCCCCGGTGAGCTGCCGTAGCTCCCTTGCGAGGGTGAGGCCTCCGGGTCTGAGGCCGTCCGGGAGCTGGACGAGGACCCTTCTGGCGTCGAGTCTCCGGATCTCGTCGGCGGCTCTCTCTGTCTCTAGGTCGTACATCTGGACCCTCATGCTGGCTGGGTTGTGGTTGCTTTTATCCTTTGTACCCGTCGCCGGTTACCTGTGGTATGAGAATTTGGGGTTCGGGTCGGTCAGTTGTTCGTCTTGACTATGACCCTGCAGGGTATGGGAAACTTGGCCGAGGCCCGCTTGAGGGCTTCCTTGGCGGCATTCAGGTTCTCCTCGTCCACCTTGGCGAGGAGTATGGTCTTTCCCCTCTTTAGGGCGGCGGCCGTGCCGACGGGCTTCCCGTAGGCTTTCTTCATGCCCTCCTGGAACCGGTCCGCCTGGGCGACGTTGATGCGCTTGTGCTCCCTTAGGACAATGTGGGGGTAGGGTACTATCTTGAGGAAGAAGTTCTCCCTTCCCAGGGGTTCGAGGACCCTGTTGGCGGCGATGCGGCCTGATTCGAGGGCGTTGTGGCGGATCTGGCCTTCCTTGAGGTTGACGAGCTCAAGGGTGTGGCTGAACTCCCCGTTGGGGTTGCCCATGGTGAACTTAACTATCTTGGATCCCGGGATGCCCCTCATGTACTTGCGTCGGGTGTAGGCCATCCCCTTGATCTCCCTAAAGTTGCGGGCTTTCATGGTTTTCCACCTTGGTGATGGGGTTGGGTCTATTAAATATTGCTGGGGGTCGCGTCTGTACCCTCCAGGAGGCGTTATTTTTGGAAAATGTCCTTTAGGAGCACGTTCCTATGCTGAATAAGATCCTCTCTGTAAACCGTTAAATCCTCCTCTGCAATTCTTGGATCATGAGTACGATAGAAGACAGACTGTCAGGTCTAACACACCTCGAAGGATACCCATTCCCTACATATTTCTCATCCGGAGCAAAGGTTAGAGCCGAGAGCCTATCAACGATAGCATCAGACTGCATCGATTTTATCCAAGAATTCTACAAAACCAACATCGAGATCAAACTACTCGTTCTCAACGAGGCAGACTACTACGAAAGACACCCGGAAGGCTCCTATGGACTCATACGCGGATTCGACAGCCTGCTATGGTACCCCACATGCGGAGAGGACAACCCAGTATACGCGGACATGTTTCCATACTACGTAAACAGCCCAAGTCATCTGAAGCAGAGACTCGGAGAACTGCTTCCTGACAGCGAGAGCCCTTTCCTGGCTGCCTGCCTGATGTGGTGGGAGACCTACATGGTGCATGAGATGTTCCATATTTTCTCCAAGGCAGATGGTGTACGCATCCAGCTACGGTGGTTCGATGAGTTGTTCGGAGACTACATCAACTATTCCTTCCTCAAACGATACTCAGATCAATAAGAGACTGAGCTGAAGGTCGCTGAGGTCTACTACGAGCTACTCTATCGTGGAGGGCACTCGGTCGTAAAACACTCCAGCATCGAGGACTTCGAGAGGCTGTACCTCGGTGTTGGAAACGCCAACTATTGCTGGTATCATGCTTGGTTCAATGTCGGTGTCTTCGAGCTCTATGAGATGTACGGGGAAGCCTTCATCGAGAAGGTGAACTCTTTGTACAAGTCCGAGCCGGGGTTTGATTCTAGCAGTGCCGTGCTATCAGATAGATTAGACCGTGAGCTAGAAGGCTATCTCTCTTGGTATAATGAGTGGATACAGCAAAAGCACTGATTCCCCTTCTCCAGACCGTTAAATCTTCTTCGGCTCTACACAGAAACGTATGATCATCGATATTCACTGCCATCACGTTCACGACACTCCTCCAGAGGCAGCGGCTGAGTACCTAACGGGTATAGCCGGGCTCCGGGGGTTCCATAAGTCCCGGGAAGAGTTTGCTAAGTGGTGGGCCAATTATAATGCCGACCAGCCTACGTACGACGCCTTCGTGGGGAGGATGGACGAGGCGGGGATAGACAAGGCCGTGCTGCTATACTCGGATAACATAGGCAACGGACACAGCGACGACACCCTCCTCGAGATAAACCGTCACGTCTCCCAGATCTCGGAGAGGCATCCGGAGAGGATCGTTCCCTTCGCAAGCGTAGATCCCAGGAGGCCTGAAGCCGTTGAGCTCTTCAGGCGATGCATCGAGGATTACAGGATGAGGGGGCTGAAATGGCATCCCGATAACGGGTTCTACCCTAACAGCGAGGAGTCATTCAAAGTTCTGGAGGTAGCCTCGGAGCTGGAAATCCCGCTGATCACCCACTCGGGACCCCTGCCGGGAGTAAGATCGGAGTACGCCCACCCGATCCATCTGGACGACGTGGCGTCCAGCTTCCCGAAGCTGCCCATCATCGCCGCCCACATGGGGGACACCTGGTGGAGGGAGTGGCTCGCAGTGGTCCAATATAAGAGGAACATCTACGGTGACCTCGCCATGTGGCAGTTCACAGCTGCAAGGAACATGACGAAGCTCAAGGCCGTTCTGAGGGAGGTCATCGACTCCGTGGGATGCGAACAGATTCTTTTCGGCTCCGATGCTCCAGCGTTCGAGGCCATCATCTCCAACAGAACATGGATTGAGACAATGAAATCCCTAGCAGGTGATTCAAGCGACGAGATTCTGTTCACTCAAGACGAGATTGACGCCATACTCGGGGGAAATGCTGCCAAGATACTGAACCTTTAACCAGATATCTTCTTCCCAACCGTTAAAACCTCTTCAACCCTTCTTGGATCATGAGACAAATTAATGTTGAGGCCGAGAAGCTGTAAACGCGGAAACGGGATCATTATAATTTTGTTGTTTGCGTGATTTATGTTGAGCCGCACTCGTCTGCTGATACGACTGCCCCAAAGAATTATCATATGAAGGGATTAAGAGTAGAACGGGGAGAATGCGTTGATAATTGATAGCCATGTACACCTGTGCGGGCCACCGCACAACCAAGAATCCGCTGCAATATCAATTGTGGAGGGCGGAACCTTCACCTTGCCCTTCAAGCGATGTGAGTGCACAATGGAGCTCCTACTTGAGGACATGGATCGGAGAGGTGTTGATATGGCCTTGGTCATGGGTTTCCCCGAGATGATCTCCAACAAGCACCTGTCGGAACTCATGAAGGAGCACCAAAAGAGGATCATTGGGTTCACGGGCGTCACGGACCCCAAGAGTACGGACTCGGTGACCCAGCTGAAAACCGCCGTGGAGGACCTGGGCCTCAGGGGGCTCAAGCTCCACACCGACTGCCACTCATTCTCGCCAGCGGACCCCGAGATAGTACCCCTAATAAGCTGCGCCGCGGAGCTGAACGTCCCCGTCCTCATCCACAGCTACCCGGGCGGGATGGTCAGGGGGTATTTCAACCTCAGTACGCCGGGGCACTTCGACACCCTCAAGAGACACGTCCCCGAGGCCACCATAATTATAGGCCATATGGGCTGGCCCCGCTACCTGGACCTGATCACGGTGGGGCAGATACCCGGGGTCTACGTCGAGACTTCTTGGGGGCTCACGGGCATCGCCGAGCTCAACGGCATGGCTTATACGACCAAGCTGCTCCGCATGATAGGAATCGAGAACGTTGTCTTCGGCTCTGATTGGTGCAGTCCCCAGATAGGCTTGGAGCAGGAGAGGCAGATCACGCTCATCGAGAGCTTGGACCTGACCAGGGAAGAGAAGGATAAGATACTCGGCGGTAACATTGCTGAGGTCCTGGGGCTCTAAGTTGAGCGAAAAGGGACCCCCGCCCAGGCCCGACACCATCATGAGGCACTCCACCTCTCTCTACTCATCCATCGCCTTCTTCGTCGGGACCCAGCTCGACGTCTTCACCATACTCGACGAGGGGCCCATGACCGCCGAGGAGGTCGCAGCCGCCCTGGAGACCAAGCCCCACTTCGCGGAGCGCCTCCTGAACGCACTCGTCGCCGCTGAGGTTGTGGAGGTCGACGGAAGCAGGTTCTCGAACACCCCAGAGTCCAGCCACTACCTCGTCAAGGGGAAGCCCGGCTACCTGGGGGAGCACGTCACCGTCAACCCCTACCTCAAGTACTGGATGTTCGAGGCCGGCATCAAGACCGCCGAGACCTTCAGGAAGGGGGAGGCCGTGGACAGCTTCGACTACGAGGGGCTCCCCTTCGACGCCCTCCTCGGCACCTTCCGAGGCACCATGCCCGTCGCGGTCAAGGCCGGGGAGGAGCTCGCAAAGAGGTTCGACTTCAGCAGATACGCCACCGTCGCCGACGTCGGAGGGGCATCCGGGGGGTTGATAGCCTCACTGGCGAAGGCGTATCCCGACGTCAGGTACACGGTGACCGACCTCCCGTCAGTGACCCCCGTCGCCGAGGCCCTCCTCAAGGAGCAGGGCATGACGGATGTCGACGTCGTGGAGTGGAACGTATTGGAGGGGCCTTGCGGACACAAGTTCGACGCGGTGATCCTCAGAGCCCTCGTCCAGGTCTTCTCCCCGGAGCATGCCCGGAAGGCGGTGAAGAACATCGGGGCCTCAGTGAACACGGGCGGGTCCATATTAGTCCTAGGACACGTCATGGACGACTCCAGGACCTCACCCGTCGAGGAGGTCGGCTGGTACCTCATCAACCTCAACTGGGAGGACAAGGCAGGCTACTACGCTGAGGAGGACTACAGGGAGATGCTTGAAGAGGCTGGGTTCAAGGACATCACAAGGGAGACCCTACCCAACGGGGATGGCCTCATCCACGCCGTAAAAGCGTAATACCCCCGGCACCAACCTCTACCCATAGGAGACTCAATATGGCAGAGGACACGCTGACCATCGACTTTGAGACCCTGGAACGCTTCATGGTGGACGTCTTCAGGGGCGTCGGGGTTCCTGAGCAGGACGCGAGGACCTGCGCCGACGTCTTGGTCTCCGCCGACAGGATGGGCATCGACAGCCACGGCGTCAACAGGCTGAAGCCCACCTACTACGACAGGATAAAGGCCGGCATCCAGTCCCCCGTCACCAATCTCGAAATTGTGCGTGAGACCCCCTCCACCGCCGTCATCGACGGCCACCACGGCATGGGCCACGTCATCGCTAGGAGGGCCATGGAGACATGCATCGCCAAGGCCCGGGAGAACGGCATGGCCATGGTCGCCGTCCGCAACTCCACCCACTTCGGAATCGCCGGCTATTATGCCCTCATGGCCGCCGAGGAGGACATGATCGGCATCACCGGCACAAACGCCCGGCCCTCCGTAGCCCCCACCCACGGCGTCGAGAACATGCTGGGCACGAACCCCCTCACATTCGCGTTCCCCACGGACGAGGGGTTCCCGTTCCTCATGGACGCCGCCACCTCCATCACTCAGAGGGGTAAGATCGAGGCCAAGGCCCGGAGGGGGGAGACCGTCCCCGAGGGGCTCGTCATAGACCGCGACGGGGCTCCAATGACCGACCCCGACGAGATACTGGGGGCCCTGGTCCGAGGCGAGGCATCGCTCCTCCCAGTGGGTGGATCTGACGAGGAGACCGGGGGCCACAAGGGCTACGGCTACTCCACCGTCGTCGAGGTCCTCTCATCTGCCCTCCAGGGCGGAGCCTTCCTCAGGGCGGTCACCGGGGTCAACGTCGGCCACTTCTTCATGGCAGTCGACATCTCCGCGTTCACCGAACCCGAGGAGTTCAAGAGGACGGCGGGGGACATCATGCGATCCCTCCGCTCATCCAGGAGGATGCCCGGCAGGGAGCGGATCTACACCCCCGGCGAGAAGGAACACCTCGCCAGGCTGGAGCGGAAGGGGGTCCCGATAAACGAGAGCCTCAGGGCTGAGCTGGCGCAGATGCGTGACGAGCTCGGGTTGAAAGGCTACGACTTCCTCTGACTACCCATCTTTTATCGAGATTGAGATTGGTTAAACCATGGTAGTCAAGGTGGGCCACCGGGGCGCGGCTGGCCACGAGCCCGAGAACACCCTCAGGTCGTTCAGGAGGGCGATGGGGCTCGGCGCCGACATGGTGGAGCTCGACGTCCACATCTGCGGCTCAGGGGAGCTGGTGGTCATCCACGACGAGACAGTGGACAGGACCACCGACGGCACCGGCGAGGTCGCGAAGCTGACCCTCGATGAGATGAGGGCACTGGACGCCGGCAGGGGGGAGAGGATACCCACCCTCCAGGAAGTCATCGACCTCGCAACCGGCAGGATGGGCATCAACATCGAGCTGAAGGGGCTGGGGACCGCCGAGCCCGCCCTGGAGCACATCGAGAAAGCCGTTGATAATGGATGGGATCGCTCCGGCTTCCACGTCTCCTCGTTCCACCTGGGGGAGCTCTCCGCCATAAGAGAACTCTCAGAGGATGTCAGGACAGGGGTCCTGTTCGCCCTAGACGACGGCAGCATCATGGAGTTCGCCGAGCTGAACGGCGCCTACTCACTTAACCCGAACCACAGGACGGTCACCCTCGACTTCGTGGCCAGGGCGCACGGAAGAGGACTCAAGATCTTCGCATGGACCGTGAACGAGCCTGAGGACATAGCCAGGATGAAGGGGCTCGGCGTCGACGGGATAATATCGGACTACCCTGACCGCATCGACGAGGCACCCGGTCATCCACGGTGAGTGCTCGGGCTCCGCCAGACGTTAAATAGTCGAATGCTCAGTTCTGCCCATGGTCCTCGACTCCGTTGATTGGGGCGAACCTGTCCTCTCCCTGCTCTCACGCTTCAGTGATGTGGATGAAGGCAGACCGGCCATCCTGATCCTCCGCCACTCCGAGGTGAACTATCGCACGGTTGAGGACCTGATCCCCGCCAAGTTGACGGAGCAAGGCGAGAAAGCGGCTCATGAGTTCGGCTCAAGGCTTCCCAGGGAACGCACCTACAGGATGTATCACACATGCTTCCCTCGGACAAGGCAGACAGCCGAGGGGATAGCGGGGGGCCTCAAGTCTATAGGGGCGAGGGTCAGCTTCGAGGGTGAGCTCCCCGACATGAACCTCCCCCTGGAAGATGGGATGAGCAAGGCTATCTGGGACCACCCGGAGGGAAGCTGGTTCATCTCGGACTGGCTGAGCCACCGCCTCCCGAGGACGGTCTTCCCGGACCCCCTCGACCTAGCAAAGAGGGCGGCCAAGGAGGTACTGCTCCAGTTCAAAGGTGCGGAACCGGGCAACGTCGACATCTACGCCTCCCACGGCGAGATGGTGGCCCTCTACAAGTTCTACTGGCTCGGCATATCCCCGATCAGGGGGAACTATAGGTACCTGAACGGGTTCATCCTCCAGTTCGACGAGGACGCGATCACGGCCTACACCCATGAAGGGATCAGCCGGGTCCCCTACCCGTGCTGGTGGGAGCCCGCCTAGATCAGCACGCTGAGCTCGTCGAAGAGCAGAATCCCAAGGGTGTGGATCAATAGGATGGAGAACCCCTCGTCCAGCGTCAGCCTGTTGTCGTCGATTATGGACTTCTTCACGATCCAGAGGGTGGCGGCGATGGCCATGAACTGGTAGATGACGTATCCGTCCAGGTGGACAGGGACCATGAGGGCCAGCAGCGGGAAGATGAGCATGATGCTCTGGGTTATCCCAGACAGCAGGTTGGAGACCCCCATCTCCACGTGCCCCTTCCGGGCCCCGATCAGAGCGATGCCGTGCTCAGGGATGCTGCCGGCGAAGCCTATGACGGTGGCGGCTATCACAATGTGGAGGTCAAGCATGTGCACAAGGTACTCAGTGGAGCCAGCGATGAGCTGCGCGGCAATGACGATACCCACGAGGCCAAGGAGGACGGGGGCCAGCCAGCCGCGCTTATGGAGCTCCGACCCGGGGGGGTACCCGTCGTCTGCGCCCTTCTTCTCGGAGTGGGCCGTGCTACGGGATATGAAGTAGAGGTAGCTTCCGTATGCGATGAGGAGGAAGATGGGGACCTCTATGGGCAGGAACGCCATCTGATTGGCGTTGAAGAGGTTCAATATCACTCCCGTGCCGAAGACGATGCCACAGAGGGCTATGGCGATCCTCATTATCTCGATGTCGTGCTCCATCGCCGCCTTGGGCAGCTCGATGGCCCCACCCTTGTAAGTGAGCATGATGACCAGTAGGCCCAGTAAGACGCCGTTGAAGGCCGAGGCGAGCATCACGGTGAGGATGGCCACCTCCCTGAGCTCGGGGGAGAACACCATGAACCCCGTCATCACCCCCTCGGGGAGGTTCGACGCCAGGCTGGAGATGATCCCCGTCACGTGGGGGGAGAATCCCATCTGGAGGCCGAAGTCCCGGAGCCCCTCAACCATTGGCTCGCTCGTCATGACGATGATGACCAAACCCAAGATGAGGGCGACAGCACTGTAGGCGATCCCCTCAGGGCTGAACAAGATCATTAAGACTCCGAAAGCCAGGACCGCTCCCACCAGATACTTGTTAATATTCATACCAGATGCCTCCACTATGCCCCCCGGGTCGAGGGGTGCTCGCTCTCTAGGATACCACCGTACTGGATAATGGCTACTCCAGGCAGCATCTCCCTGAGCCTCCTGACGTTGCGGGGCTCGTCCTCGAAGTAGACGTCGATCCCCAGCTCCACTATCTTGTCCCTCTTCCCCTTGAGGGAGAACTCGGGGTCCAGGTCGGTGAGCTCCTCCTCGGTGAACTCGTACCTCGGGGTCCCTCCCACAACCTGGACGCTCGCGGCGCCAGGGAGATGTCTTGCGCACCACATGAGGGTCAGCTCCCTCAGCCCCTGGTTCCTGCCCGTGATGACGTGGTACTCGTCCCCCTCATGGAGGAGGAGCTCCGTGTCCAGCAGGGGCTTCCTCGTGGAGAAGTAGTGGATCTGGGCTACCCTCAGCTCCTCCCTGGGGAGCCGGTTGATCATGTGGAAGACCGCGTCGTCGTAGTCGCAGAGGACCCCGTCGAGGTCGAAGCCGATTCGCATACATCCAGAGTCTGCAACGGGTTTTATGAGTTCTTCTGTTTTTCAGAGCGGTGAAGCCTCAATTTTATATGAAAAATATGTTCAATTCAGACAAATCGTTTTTAAATTTGGAAGCCATGGATGTCTTCATTCTGAGCTGACATAATTGGACGAAGAGCCCTCCAGCCAATCCGAAGAGTCGGGGACCAAGTTTTTGCTTCCATCTCTGGGCTTTGCTAGGTTCGTGTTGCAGCTCCCCGGCATGCTCACGGGGCTCCTCCTCATCGACATCGCCTTCACATTCGGGACCTCCGTCGGCGTGATGGGGCAGATCAGGACCTCCTCGGCCATGGTGGCAGTGGTCATGTCCCTCCTGATGGCGGGACTCAGCGTCAGGTTCAAGCACAAGCACCTCCTCATGGCTGGTCTGGCGTTCATCGTGGTCTCCGCCCTGGGCTGCGTGTTGGCCCCGAGCTACACCGCAATACTCGTCCTATTCTCCATCTCCGGCGTGGGCATGGCCATGGTCACCCCCATGTCACAGTCCCTCCTCGGCGAGTACCTCCCCCTCGATAAGAGAGCCTCCACCATGGGCTGGATGCTCGGGGCATCCGCCGCCGCCTACCTCATAGGCGCCCCGGTCTTCGCCTACATCTCCGGGATCGGCGGATGGAGATGGGCCTTCCTCGGATTCGTGCTCCCCATGACCGTTCTCAGCCTGATATTCGCCTCCTACGGACTTCCCCGACCGAGGAGCGACGAGGGAGGACGGGGAGGGAGCGTCGTCGAGGCTTTCAGGGCGGTCTTCACCAACACCTCGGCCACGGCCTGCCTCGCGGGGAACCTCATCATACTGTCCACCTGGAGCACCCACCTCTCCTTCTCCTCCTCGCTGCTGAGGCAGAGGTTCCTAGTCTCGACGGGATTCGCGTCCCTCTCCACCATCGTCGGGGCCACATGCTACATAGTCGGCAGTGTCTCAAGCGGAAGGCTCGTGAACAGATTCGGGCGGAAGAAGCTCGCGGTGCTCCTGACTATCCCCGCCGGGCTCTTCCTGGTGGGGGTCTACAACCTGGAGTACC
>JABUBP010000506.1_pt1 | contig 11009 bp, 14 predicted proteins | sample 7240331 | NCBI WGS metagenome assembly JABUBP01 (sample SAMN07256347, study PRJNA390944) | subsurface metagenome | isolation source: Methane hydrate marine sediment | place: Pacific Ocean: Eastern North Pacific, ODP site 1244 | collected 2002 | reverse complement strand
CAGTGCCCATAGAGACAAGATAAGAGAACTACCGATAGCAGTAATGGCGATATAACCGGCAACTCTTGATTCAGGCTTCACGAAGGGTCTAATGAAAAAAGAGATTATCACAAATGAGAAAACCGGTAACAGCAAGATAAGCCAAGCTAACTGATACGGCATCACAGCTTCCTCAGTACTTCCTTAATTACATGCTCTTTATCTTTGGGCACCAGGATGGAATATTCGGCAAGTTCCTGACCTATGGGCATGCCGGAGGTAGGCAGGATACGGGTGGGAATTCCTTCACCTTCAAAGAGTTCCTTCCACATCTCGGCGAGCATTAAACTTTTTGCTTTTTTAACTTCTATCCACATTGTGTTATTTCTACCTTACCTGTTAATCAGTGAGAGATTGTTTAACAACCTCACCCCCTTTAGTAAACTACCATTTCATTAAATCTATTTTGGTGGCGTCTATTGTCTCAAAGCCACGGTAGATAGCCAGTATTATTGCCAGGCCAACCGCCACCTCGGCAGCAGCGACGACAATAATGAAAATAGCGAAAATCTGTCCGGTGAGCAGTAATGGCACGATATAACGGGAGAAGGCAACCATGGTGATATTTACGGCATTGAGCATTAATTCAATGCACATCAGGATAATTACCGCATTGCGTTTAGTCAGAGCGCCATATAGTCCGATGGAGAACAGAATGGCGGACAGTATAAGGTAATGCTCCAAGCCCAAAGACATCTCTTTACTTCTCCCTCGCTAGAACGATAGCGCCCAATATGGCGGAGAGCAGGAGTAAGGCGGCAATCTCCACCGGCAGGATAAAGCCACCCTCACCAAAAAGCCTGGTGGCAAGGGCGGCTGTGGTTGGCTCAAGCGGTGGTGCGCCGGCTATTTGCCACGGGGTGTTAGTCACGCTAAAAATTAATACCCCCAAGAACGATACAGCGACAACAAAAGCCGGAATTTGCAGTTTATTGGAAAGGCTACCCCGCTGGACTTCGCGGGTCATCATAATAGCTAAAATAATCAGTACCGATATGGCACCGACGTAAATCAAAACCTGCACCGCTGCCAGGAAGTCGGCGCTAAGGGTTACATAGAGTCCGGCTACAGCCAAGAAGCACAGGACCAGAGAGAGAGCTGCCCGGAAAACATTCCGAAGTAGAACTACACCCAAGGCAGCCAGTATGCCGACTGCAGCTAATATCCAGAAAGCGATAACAAGTCCCATTATTTCTTCTCGGTAATTTTCTCCAGAAGCAAGGTCTGTTTGGGTAACTTTTCGGCAAGCTCGGGGTAGAAGTAACCACTGACCTGCCTGTCCGGTGATTCCAGCATCATTTCTTTAGTCTGCACCAACTCACCACGACGATACTTTGCCCGCTCATAGGCATAACCCATGTGCAATGCCTCATAGGGACAAGCCTCAACGCATAAGCCACACTGTATGCAGTAGCCGGTGTCTACCTGATACTTCTCTACCGCATACTTATTTTCTACCAGGTTGGTGGAAGTGATAATCTCGATTGCACCCAGGGGACAGGTTTTGGCGCAGGTGCCACAGCCGGTGCACTTTTCCTGATTCCAGATGAGTTCGTTACCCCGAATCCGACGCGAGGTATTGAGCCTCTGCTCCGGGTACTGCACCGTTACCGGATGGCGAAACAGGTGTCTTATGGTTACCGTCAGTCCTTTAGCAATGCCAATGCCATAGCGTTCAAACTTCAACTCTACCCCATCCTAACTTAAAGAATTTAGACCATAGCAATACCAGTACTGCCATTATCCCAATGTTGACCGGTACCATTACCCATGGTAAAGCTGTCGGCCAGATTAATACCTGGAAGGCGGTGATAATCAGGTTAACCAAGGCTAGAGGAAAGAGGAACTTCCAGGCCAGCGCCATTAGCTGGTCTATTCTAAGGCGAGGCAGTGTGGTTCTTGTCCAGATCATGACAAAGAAGACAGCCACCACCTTAATCACAAACCAGAGCCACGGCGGCAACACCGGTCCTCTCCAGCCGCCGAGGAAGAGAGTGGTAATTATCGCCGACATAGCCAGAGCTTCAGCGTATTCTGCCAGATAGAACATGGCAAATTTCATTCCAGAGTATTCGGTATGGAAGCCGGCAACAAGTTCTGAATCAGCCTCCATAAGGTCGAAGGGGCTGCGATTAATTTCAGCACAGGCAGCAATAAAGAAGAGAAGAAAGCCCAGCGGCTGTAACAAAATGAAAGGAACATTCTGAGCCAGTACAATCTGGTTCATGGAAAGTGAGCCAGCAATCAGCACCACGCCAACAATAGCCAGCAACAGTGGAATCTCGTAGCTTACTACTGCGGCTATCTCGCGCATGGCACCGAGGAGAGAATACTTGTTGCTTGAGCCCCACCCGGCCATAAATATCCCTACAATTGAGACGGAACTAATCGCCACCACATAAAGGATGCCGATATTCAAGTCAGCCAGCAGTGCTCCGTCCTGAAAAGGAATCACAGCAAAAATCATCAGTGCTGGAGCAAAGGCAACAACCGGTGCCAGCCAGTGAACTATCTTATCCGCTTTGGTCGGGATGATGTCCTCTTTGAGCAATACTTTAATCGCATCAGCTACCGGCTGAAGCACACCAAAGGGACCAACACGGTTGGGGCCAAGGCGAGCCTGCATGCGCGCCATACCCCTTCGCTCAAGGTAGATAAAACCCATTACCATCGAGAGGACAAAAGCCAGGATGATAACAGTAAACAACAGCCAGTGCCACCAGAACCCACCCGGCCAGTCGGGGGACAGGGTGGCTGAATACCCCAGGTTATTAATGCTGAGATTGACTATACTCACTATCTATCAACCTCACCCATACAAATATCAATACTACCAAAGATGATTATGGCATCCTGAATCTTCCAGCCGACCATCATCTCGCGCAGAGCGGTCAAGTTAATCAGGCTCGGGGCGCGGATATGGCAGCGGTAAGGGGCAATAGAATTGTCTGACACCAGATAGAACCCGAGTTCGCCTTTAGGCGCTTCAATATGTGCATAAGCCTCTCCCGCCGGTGGGCGAACCAGGTGCGGCACTTCACTTCTCACCGGTCCCGGGGGAATCCGCTCCATTGCCTGCTTGATGATGCGCAGGCTCTGCCGCATCTCTTCTACTCTTACCCGGTAGCGGTCATAACAGTCACCGACAGTGCTGGTGGGTATATCAAATTCGAAGCGGTCGTAAATGGAGTAAGGGTCTGCCTTGCGTATATCCCATTTAACCCCACTGGCACGAAGTACCGGGCCACTAGCCGAGCAATTGATAGCCATTTCCCCGGGTAAGATACCAACCCCCTTGGAGCGTGCCAGCAATATTTCATTCTCCTTGAGAAGCCGGTCATATTCGTCAATAAAGCGGGGCATTTGCCTGACGAACTTACGCAAAGCCGGTAAAAACTCCTCCGGAATGTCCTGGCTGACACCGCCAACACGCATGTAGTTATAAGTAAGCCGCTGTCCGGAGACCATCTCAAACAGGTCTAAAATCTTTTCTCTTTCCCGGAGCATATACAGAATGGGGGTCATAAAGGCGCCACAATCATTCAGAAAAGCGCCAACAGCGACTAAGTGGCTGGCGATGCGCTGCAGCTCGGCCAGAATAACCCGCAGGTATTCGGCTCGTTCCGGGACTTCTATCCCGGCCAGCTTTTCCACAGCCAGGCAGTAAGCCAGATTGTTGCTCATTGAAGCCAGATAGTCCAGCCGGTCAGTCAGCGGAATAACTCCGGTATAGGTTCGCTCCTCAGCCAGCTTCTCAATTCCACGGTGTAAATAGCCAAAAATCGGCTCCATATCAATAATGACTTCCCCGTCGAGGGTTGACCTCATGCGGAACACCCCGTGGGTGCTTGGATGTGCCGGGCCGATATTGAGGGCAAAAGGTTCGGTTTTAAGTGCCATTACAAATAGTCCTTCCGCAATGGATGTCCCGGGAAACCTTCCCAGAGAGCGATGCGCTTCATATTGGGGTGACCTTCAAATCTAATCCCCATAAGGTCATAAATCTCCCGCTCCTGCAAATCGGCTCCCTGCCACAGGCTAACCACTGAAGGCAGGGTGGGATTGTCCCGCTGGTAGCATCTGGTTTTCAATAACAGGCTGTGGTTATGCCGCAAAGAGGTTAGCTGATAGACAACTTCAAAGTGGTCATAGTAATCAACAGCGGTAATATAGTTGAGGTAACCAAAATCAAGCCCTGGCGTGTCCTTGAGAAAGGCGGCTACCGCCAGCAAGGAGTTACTCTTAACGACAAAGCTATCCTGATTAGATTCGACAATGCTTCCGCGAAATTTCTCTTCTAATTGACTGGCTATTTCTTTTCCGGAAAGGGCTACTGTCATTTTTAGCCTCTCTGCGCTAATGTTCTTTTAGCTATCTTTTTGTGTAGCATCCCTATCCCGTAAAGCAGGGCTTCGGGTCGGGGTGGACACCCGGGTACATAGACATCAACCGGAATGATACGGTTGTATCCTGGGACCACGCTATAGGATGAGGCAAAAATGCCGCCGCTGATAGCACAAGCCCCCATGGCTATCACCCATTTCGGCTCCGCCATCTGGTCATAGATTCGCTTTACAACGGGTGCCATCTTCCAGGTCAAGGTGCCGGCGGTAATCATCAAGTCAGCCTGACGGGGCGAGGCACGGATGATTTCCATACCAAATCGAGAAATATCAAAGCGGGAGGCAGCGGTGGTGATAAATTCAAAAGCACAGCAGGCTGGGAAGCAAACTGCCGGCCAGAGTGAGGAACGCCGTGCCCAGTTAATTACAGTGTCCACTGTGGTCAATAATATATTTCGGCGCAGTTCCTCATCCAGCCACCGGTCGGGGTCGGGAATTGGCTGCTGGCTGTGTATCTTCAGTGCTTCAATAGCCTCACCTTCAGCCTGGTCAAGCTCCGTATCAGAATAGATATATTTCCTGACTTCACCTACTTCCATTCCAGAACCTTCTTTCTCCAGGCGTACACATAGCCAACAACAACAATGAAAATCAATATTAATATCACGATAAAGCTAGAAGTTCCCAGTTCCCTGAGATTAACCGCCCATGGATACAGGAAAACAACCAGAACGTCAAGAACTAAAAAGACGAGGGCATAAAAATAATAGCGGAAGTTAAATTGGACCCATGACTTACCTATGGTTTCCATACCGCACTCAAAGGTGGAACTCTTGACCGGGTCGGGTTTCCTGGGGACGATTTTAAGAAATCTAAGAGTGACGGGGAGGAGAAGGGTGGTAACAGTAAAAAGAACGGCGACAATGAGAAATAATCCAATGTAACCGTAGTTTGCTACCAACTAGTGTCCTCGCTTTCCTAAAAGAAACATTGTTAATATAGCATACCGCATTTTTCAAAAGCAAGCAATTTGAGCTATTTTGTGCTGTCTTAAGTGTCATTATGGATTGTCTGGCAACCTATCCCCCTGACCCCTTTCTCTTAGATTTGGTGACCTCACCCCCTGTGTCCCCCTCTCCTTATCAAGGAGAGGGGGAAGGTTCTGAAAAGAGGGGCTGACGCCCCTCTTAGACACCCCGGCGAGACTAACTCAAAGCAAAGAGCGTCAAAGAGAGATTTTGCCCCTGTGGCATAACCAGTCCCCCTCCCTTCAGGGAGAGAAATACTAAAGGAGAGTAAAGAGAGGCGAAGTCTCTCTTATATATCAATACCCCCTTCCCCTTGGCAAGGGGGAAGGGGAATAAAGGGGGATGGGGTCACCCGATAAAAACTTAAAGGGGGTGAGGTCAATAAACAACCACTTGCATTAAATTGACAACGAGCTTGGCGTTTTGTAAACTGAGTTCGCCAAAGTGTCCGCCCACATAGTTTCCTGCCCAGGAGAAGAGTATCCATGAGTATTGAAGCTGTTGCCCAGGAGTCAACAGGGGCAATTGTTGATAGATTGGACGCTGATTAGGATGGTCAGGCGTCCAGTATTTTTTTACGGCTGGGTTGTTGTTGGCATAAGTATTGCCATCATGACTCTGGTCTATGGCATCAGGCACTCTTTTTCGGTATTCTTTCCACCTATTCTCGCTGAGTTTGGCTGGAGTCGAGGCAACACCGCCATAATACTGTCTCTGAGTCTTCTTGTCTATGGTTTTGTAGCACCTATAGCGGGTAGTCTTGGTGGCCGCTGGAAACCAAGGAGGGTCATGCCGGTAGGCATAATTATACTGTGCTTGGCCACCGCTGCTTGTGCCTTTGCCAATGAGTTGTGGCACTTTTATCTACTCTTCGGCATTTTGGTACCCATGGGGATGGCCTTTTGTGGCTGGCCTCTAATAGCTCCGGCGCTGACCAACTGGTTTGTTAAGAGGCGCGGGCTGGTGTTGGGACTGGGACAGATGGGGGGTGGTATTAGTTTCACCTACGGTTTATTCGCTGCGTTTGCCATATCCCTATTTGGCTGGCGTTCTGCCTACTTTGTCATAGCTGGTGTAATGGCTGCCCTCCTCTTGCCCCTCATTCTGCTTTTCTTCCATTATCGTCCGGAAAGCAAAAACCTGAAGGCTTATGGCACTGCCGAGTTGCCAACCGCCAAAGACTTGCCTGTAGAGGCAACCGCTGTCAGGAGTCCCACAACTCACAACTGGACTCTGAAGCAAATCATGAGAACCCATCAACTATGGCTTCTAGTATTGACTCAGTTTTTCTTCTGGGGCATAGGGTGCTATCTGGTGCTGGCACACCAGGTCAAATTCGCTGAGGATGTGGGGTACAGTAGCACCTTTGCTGCCTCAATCTTCGCGCTCTTTGGCATCTTCATGGCGGCTGGTCAGATTTCCGGATTAATATCTGATTGGGTTGGCCGAGAGATAACTTTTACACTGGCCGCTATCCTGTCTATTGTCGCCTTGGTTGCATTGATTTCGGTTAATGATACCTCTCAGAGTTGGCTCTTATATGTTTATGCCGTATGTTTTGGCTGTGGTAGTGGGCTTTGTATGCCTGCACTCTTTGCTGGTGCGGCCGACATGTTCCATGGTAAGCACTTTGGGGTTGTAGTGGGGCTGTTACTTACCGGCATGGGAGTAGGGGGTGCTATTGGCCCATGGCTGGGTGGTTATATATATGACATATCGGGCAGCTATGTTGATGCCTTTGTTCTCTGCATGGTGTGCATTGGTTTAGCCTGCGTAGCCTTCTGGATTGCAGCGCCCAGAAAAGCAGCTAGACTAAAATCCGAGGCTCGGGGCCTGCTTTAGGTGGGCTTCTTAATTGACACCCAGCCTGGCATCTTGTAAACTGGCTTCATCAAAGAATCTATCCACATAGTTTCCTGCCCAGGAGAAGAGTATCCATGAGTATTGAAGCTGTTGCTCAAGAACTGGCTAAAGTAATCAAGCAATACGAGGCTGATTACATAGAGGCTCACCTTGAGGAGAGCCAGACCAGTCACATTACCTACCGGGGAAGAGAGCTGGAGTCTACTGGTCGGGCGACCGCCGCCGGGGGGAATGTGCGGGCACTGGTGAGAGGGGGGTGGGGCTTCGTCAGTTTTAATAACCTCAATGAGCTTCCGGGCAGAGTCGAGTTGGCAGTGAAGCAGGCTCAATTTGCCGGTAAAGAAGCAAGCAAGCTGGCGACGATAGAGCCAGTGGTTGATGTCGTACCCGCCGAGCCAGATAGAAATCCGGTAACCATACCCTTAGCCGAAAAGAAACAGATGCTGGATGAGTATAATGCTATTATCTGGCACACCCCGGAGATACAGACTTCAACTATTGGCTATGCGGATAGCTATAAAAAAGTTATTTTTTTGAGTTCCTTGGGCAGTCATATTGAACAGGAGAGGGCGGATATCAGCCTGCGCTTGGCAGCGATAGCCGCCAGAGGTGGTGAGGTGCAGCAGGTGGGATTGAGCGTGGGTAGCCGCGGTGATTTTGGTTCAATGCAGGGTCTCCACCAGCAGGTAGAGCTAATGTCACGGCATGCTGTGGAGCTACTATCGGCGCCACAGGTAAAGGGGGGAGAATATACCGTGGTATTGGACCCGGTTCTAGCCGGTGTCTTCGTTCATGAAGCCTTTGGGCACCTATCCGAATCTGACTTTGTTTATGAAAATGACCGCGTGCGTGAGATTATGACTCTAGGCAAACAATTTGGCAGCGAACAACTCAATATCGTTGATACGGCAACTATACCCGGACTGCGCGGCAGCTATAAGTATGATGATGAAGGAATGCCAGCCACCAAGACCTACCTTATCCGGGAGGGGAAATTAGTCGGCAGGCTTCACTCCAGAGAGACAGCAGCCAAGATGAAAGAAAAGCCTACGGGTAATGCCAGAGCCATCAATTATCGCTACCCGCCCATTGTCCGCATGACCAATACCTATATCGAGCCGGGGTCAGTCTCATTTGAGGATATGATAGGTGACATCAAAGAGGGTATATACGCCAAGAACTGGTATGGTGGCACCACCAGTATGGAAATGTTCACCTTCTCGGCTGGTGAAGCTTACATGATTCGTAATGGCAAGCTCGCTGAGGCACTACGCCCGGTAGTACTTACCGGCAACGTGTTCACCACTCTCAAGAACATAGATGCCATCGGCAATGACCTGGAGATGAACCAGGGTGGTGGCTGCGGCAAGGGGGAACAGGTGCCTCTCCCTGTCTCCAATGGCAGCCCCCATATCCGAATTCGCCGCTGCCTGGTCGGAGGTAAGTGAATGGAAGATATCCTGGCTCAAGCGATGAAGGTAGCCGAGGAAGCTGAGGTGTTTCTGGTTTCCTCGGAGGAAACTCAAGTTCAATTTGAGGCTAACCGACTCAAACATCTGCAAACCAAACAGCAAACAAGCGCGTCATTGCGTATTGTCAAACAGGGTAAGATTGGTTTTGCCACCACCACCGACCCGGGTGACACCCTTAATCTAGTTAATAATGCTGTGGAAACAGCCCGGTTCGGCATGTCGGCTAAATTTCAGTTCCCCACCTCAAGTTCCTATCCCCACGCGGCGAAGAACTTATAGCTAAAGTTACCGCTCATACCCCGGGCATTGTCTGTGAAGCCGGGGTGAATAAAGGCGTAATCTCAGTTCGTATCATGAATTCTCGTGGCGGGCAGGCAGGCTACCGGAAAAGCTTCTTCAGTCTTGGTATTGAGGGCAACCTCACCAAAGGCACCGATATGCTCTTTGTCGGTGAAAGTGAAAGCTCCTGCCACCCTCTATCGGAGTCCAGGGCAGTGGCTGAGGCAGTGCTACAGCAGCTTGAGCTAGCCAAACACCGAGCCTCAATATCAAGTCGTCTGCTGCCGGTAGTCTTTACCCCCAATGGTGTAGCCAGTGCTCTAATCCTGCCCCTGATGGCGGCTTTCAATGGCAAGGTAGTCCTGGAGGGAGTTTCGCCAATAGGAAATAAGCTTGGGAAGACGGTTTTTGACCAGAAACTATGGCTGTGGGATGACCCGACTATAGGCTACCGTCCCAGCAGTCGTCCCTGCGATGATGAGGGGGTGCCCAGTCAGCGCACCCCGCTCGTTGAGGGGGGGACAGTAACCAACTTTCTTTACGACCTGCAAACCGCCGCCAAGGCTCATACCCGGAGCACGGGTAATGGCGGTAGAAATCACGGCGGACTACCAACCCCGTCCCCCAGTGCCTTCATCATTGCGCCGGGTGGTGCTACTTTTGATGAGATGGTCCGGGACATAAAAGAGGGGCTGGTTATCGAGCAGCTCATGGGCGCCGGACAGGGCAACATTTTAGGTGGTGATTTCAGTGGCAATGTCCTGCTGGGTTATAAGGTGGAAAATGGTAAAATAGCAGGTAGAGTTAAAGATACCATGGTTTCGGGGAATATCTACAAGGTGCTTAAAGAGGTTGCAGCCATTGGCAGTGATGCCAGGTGGGTGGGCAGTTTTTTACAAACCCCGCATCTTTATTGCCCAAGTTTGTCGGTGGCGAGTAAGGGGTAGATTACTTATTGTGGGGAGCCTGAGAGGGGCGAAGCCCCTCTAGTAAATATTTCCCCTTCCCCTTGACAAGGGGAAGGGGATAAAGGGGATGGGGTTACCCAATAAAAACCTGATAGAATAAAGAGAGGCAATGTGATGAACGATTTAGTCAAGCTTTATGCCCGCCCAAGACTTAATTCGCCGAATATGCTGGCGGCATGGCCCGGCGTTGGCAATGTCGCCATGATATTAGCTACATACCTGGGGCGAAAGCTGGGTTTTAAGGAACTGGCAGTGGTTGATGCATCCCACTTCTTTGACCCCATCGGGGTACTGGTCAAAGCCAACGTAGTCGAGGCGCCCCAGTTCCCGCAGAGCCGGTTCTACTACTGGAAAAATAAGGGTGGGGGGAGTGATATAGTATTATTCATCGGCGAGGACCAGCCAACCGCCAAGGGATATGAGCTGGCTAACTGTGTCCTTGATGTCGGGCAGAGGTTTCAGGCTAAGAGGGTGTATACCTGTGCTGCCGCTATGACCCGTATCCACCATACCGAGCCGCCCAGAGTCCTGGGCGTAGCTACCAGCCAGCCGGCAGTTGAGGATTTAAAAAAATATGGCTTGGTGCAGGCAGGTAACCTGCAAATAGCCGGATTGAATGGATTATTGCTGGGCGTAGCTAAAGAGAGGAAGATTGAAGGTATCTGCCTGCTGGGCGAGGTGCCGGTTTATGCTACCCGGGTACCGAATCCAATGGCGGCTCTGGCGGTGCTTAAGGTTCTGGCTAAAATGCTGGATATTGAAATTGATATGGCTGAGTTGGCACAACAAGCCGGGGAAGTAGCCGAGAGAATGAAGCAGGTGGCAGCTCAGGCGATGGAAGAGTATATCGACTACTTCACCGAACCTATATGGGAACGTGGGGAGGAAGAAGAGGAAGAGGAATAGATGCAGGAGCAGGCTCCACATGAGCTAGGGGTAAAGGAAGACTCAGTCTCTTTCCAAGTTTGAAACTCGGCGGTATTGCATGGTCATCATTAGCAGTAAGATTAAGCTTCG
>JABUBP010000505.1_pt1 | contig 11021 bp, 12 predicted proteins | sample 7240331 | NCBI WGS metagenome assembly JABUBP01 (sample SAMN07256347, study PRJNA390944) | subsurface metagenome | isolation source: Methane hydrate marine sediment | place: Pacific Ocean: Eastern North Pacific, ODP site 1244 | collected 2002 | reverse complement strand
CCTTCCTATTTGAATGCTTCTTGTACTTATCCGAATCCTGGAAGTAATTTGAGATTGTCGTACGGCAAGTATATAAACACATTAGCTGCTGGCAAAGCGCTTGTTGACAGGGCGACCACTGATAATAGTCTCGCTATATTTTATTGGCACGTTATCGGCGAAGGTGGGGATTTAAGTGTAGAAGATTTTGAAGAACTGCTCGATTATATCATAGCACAAGGTTGTGAAGTTGTGACATTTGCTGACCTTATGCCACAAAACCCGTGATTCCTATGTTGTCGCTGAAAATCAGGCCGTTTCCATACGGAGTCTCCGTCATTTCCCCCTAATTTTAAGGTTTATCTGGCTAAATGATAAACGCTTTTACAATAGATGTTGAAGATTACTGGAGTATCTTTTCGCGCGATTGGCTGGGCATCGAGGCTGAGCCGAGCGAGGCCGTAGTAAGAAACACCGAATGGTTTCTGGAGACGCTCGAACGATTCAACATTAAGGCTACTTTTTTCATACTCGGAGAAGTAGCGGCAAAATTTCCGGGTTTGATAAGGAAAATCTCCCAAGCTGGTCATGAAATTGGAAGCCATGGTTTTTCGCACAGGCAAATCTTCAAGTTAACCGAAGAGCAATTTCGCAGCGAGGTCGCTGAGAGTAAAAAGCTGCTTGAAGATATTACGGGGCTCGCCGTCTCCGGGCACAGAGCTCCGGCTTTTTCGATAATGCCGAGTACTAAATGGGCACTGGAAGTTTTGGCTCAGGAAAGTTTTAAATACGATTCAAGCGTATACCCGATTGCGGGCAAACGCTACGGCTGGCCCGGGTTTAGCAAGGGTATATGTAAGGTTGACTTACCATCCGGTCGCAGCATTATTGAAGTGCCATTATCAACGGTAACTGTTTTGGGCAAAACCTTGCCCGCTGCGGGCGGTGGCTATATAAGACATTTTCCTTATGTTGTGACAAAATGCTCAATAAAGCGCATCCAAAAGCAGAGGCCCGCAATAGTTTATATGCATCCTTACGAGATTGACACTGAGTTGCGGCCGTTTCCAACTGGGCATCTTTGCTCTGAAGATAAGAAGGAAGTTATTAAGCTTCATAGGTTGCAGTTGCGAAACAGGGATACAATGCATCGAAAGATAAATAAGCTTTTATCAGACTTTGATTTTGCTCCCTTAAAAAAAGTTATATCTGAGACTTTGGAAATTTGCTTTGAACAAGTATGAACTTGACAAGATAATATCGTTTTAGGTTTCGTGTAAAATATTGGTCCGTTACATCGGAAATGTGAAATGGCAAATGCCGCAAATTCTCCTCAGCCTCGCGATATGAGGTTGAGTGATTTGGATGACGTTGCTGAAGTTCACCGAAATTGTTTTCCGGTTTCAGTTTCTATTTTTTCGGCATTAGGCAATGACATTATAAAACGTTTCTATGCGCAGGCCGTGGAAGAGTCTGAGTCTATTGCAACAGTCTTGGAAGAACCTGGCTCAGGGCGCGTCGTTGGTTTGGCCATTGGCACAATGAAGTCCGGCTTCCAGAAACGGTTTCTGCGGCGTCATTTCTTGCGTTTTTCCTACAGCATTTTTAGTGCATTTGTTGTTAATCCTGCATTGCGGAATGCATTGTGTAAGCGTTTCAAACACATAACGCATCGGCTTTTGGAAAAACATAATTCTGCATCGAATGGTTCGAGTGTGCCTCCGGCGAATGGGCCGGAGGCGTTATACATAATCCTTGGGGTGCATTCTCAATGGCGTGGTAGAGGGAACGCTGGGCGGCTTGTAAACTACCTTGTAACTCGAATGTTTGAAGCAGGTGCGGGCCGGATATTGGGTTTCATTCCTTCCAACAATCTACCAAGTTTGAAATTGCACAAGCGTCTTGGCTGGAACATAAAACAAATTTCTACCGAAGAAGTGAAGGCCTGGGTCGACCGACCAGATCCCAATTCCTAATTATTCTGAGTAGGACAATGTTACATACCGCTGACCTCGTAAAAGCCTAAAGTTAGAAGTACACTATATGACAGGTAGATGGAAACAAGACATATGAGAACGAGTACATTCTGGCGAAGAGAATACGAAGAGGCATTTTGCGGCCTTGTGTGTGCGAAGGGGGCAAGGGCTTTCGGTCTGGGGCGTCAGGGGCTGGTAATATTGCTAAAAGCCCTTGGGGTAAATGAGGGTGATAAGATAGGAGTCTGCAGTTTTACCTGCCTAAGTGTGATCGAAGCTATCAAGGTTTGTGATGCTATACCTGTATATCTGGATGTTGATGAATACCTGTGTATAGACCCCCAGGAAATTCTCCGCCAAGAAGACGGCTCTCTCAAAGTGGTGATTCTGCAGCACACATTCGGTATGCCGGGGCAATTAGAAAAGCTTTTATCAGCTTGTAAAAAGATTGGAGCGAAGGTAATTGAAGACTGTGCTCAGTCTTTAGGTTGTTCCTGGAAAGGCAAACCATTAGGAAAATTTGGAGACGGAGCAATATACAGCTTTCAGTGGGGCAAACCATATACAACTGGTCAAGGCGGAATGTTGACTGTCAATTCCAAGGAACTGCTTGACGAAGTAGACCACCAAATAAGGCGGTGTGCACTGCCCGCCTTGATAAAGCCGGAGTTGATTTTAGAATGCCAGCGACGGGTATATTCGGTCTTGGGCGGGTCAAAACTTCGAAGCTACTTGCAATATGCGTACTGCAAACTTCGGGATATGGGTTTTATTGAAGGGTCTTTCAAGCTGAAGAGTGGATTCCGTTTTTATCGGGGCTATGTCAGGTTGGCCGGGGAGATGACGGCTAAAGCAGGCTTAAAACGATTGGAAAGTTGGCCTAAGCTAAAGCGGTTGAGGCGCGAAACCGTTGAACTGATCGAAGAACATTTTAGGAAGGCAGGATTGCCTCTCTGGCCAAGACCGGTTGAGGCAGACGTTACTATGTTAAGGTATCCTTTGCTTACACCTTATAAATCGGAGGTATTAAACCAGGCTCACAAATACGGACTTGATGTTTCAGGCTGGTATATGAGCCCCGTACACCCACTTCGGGGGATTGACCTTGCCAAAGTTGATTACCGTATCGGGAGTTGCCGAAGGGCCGAGCATATGATTAGCAAATTAGTGCATTTGCCAACCGGTCTGAAATTAGACAAGCCTCGCCTGGAAGCTATGGTGAGAATCATCTCTCAGGGTTAGTCGGAAATTTATGAACTACACAACGCATTTAGGAACTTTTATAGATGCCGCTGGAGATTTCTGACAACAGATACGCACAGCTTTTAAAAGAACAGGGCAGTTATTTAGTAACTGTAGAAGGCGTCGACTGGTATGAGTACAACAGGTTTATGGTGCCTGCATATCTCCCGCATTGTTGCCCCAGCATCACTACCGAAATTGCTGAAAAGGTATTACGCATATCAGGTCGGCCTTTTATTCGCTGGGATAGTCACTTTGGCAAGGTAGAGAGTGGCGAATGGTGGTATGTCTTAAAAAGGGGGCCTTGGACAATCGAGGACATAAAGGATAAAAAGAAACGTTGGATGATTCGGCAGGGTAAAAAGCATTTTTCTGTCCGTTCATTAAGATTTGATGAAGTAATAGCTGAATGTCCAAATGTCGCTCAGTTGACTGCTGCTCGTTATAAAGGCCGTATAGAAGTGGAATCAAGGGAAACGCTGGCAAACTATGTCGCTGCTGCAGAGAAAATCCCGGGTGTATTGGAATACATCGGGTGCTTTCACAGAGACACGCTGGTTAGCTTTTCTGAGAACTACATCCAGAACAATGCTGTTTGGCTTGCGAATATAAGGCACGACCCCGCTTATTTAAATAGATACTCAAGTTACGGACTTATGGACGGCATATTGGATTACTATCTGAACCAGAAAAAAATGGATTATGTGCTGGATGGTTGTCGAAGCATTCATCACAGAACCTCTTTTCAGGAGCATCTGACCAGGGTTTTTGGCTTTACAAAGGAATATGCTGTATTGAATGTAAGGTATTCAACAGGATTCAAAATTGCTGTCAAATTAGCGTACCCCTTCAAAAATATTTTTTGGATGCTGTCGGATAAATGGGTAAACACCACAGTTGATAACATCAGTGCCGTCCTTAGACAGGAGTATATCAGAAGCAGTTGTGCGAAGTTATGAATTGTAAAAGAATTTTTGACATAGGTACTTCATTGTTGGCAATTGCAGTTCTGTCGCCGCTTTTTGTTGTTATATCCATAGCTATAAAGCTTTCCGGCAAAGGGCCGGCTATTTTCAGGCAGGAAAGGGCGGGCAAAAACGGTAAACCGTTTATATTTTATAAGTTTCGTACGATGAGGGTTGATGTTGAGCCATTCGGGTCGAGTCCAAAAACCAGCGATGACCCACGCCTGACAAGAGTAGGAAAGCTCCTTCGCGAGTATTCACTTGACGAATTGCCGCAATTGTTTAATATATTGAAAGGGGATATGAGCTTTATCGGGCCTCGGCCATTGTATGTCTCGCAGATGGCCGAGTGGGACGAAAGGCAAAAAAAACGGCTGTTGGTCAAGCCGGGCCTTACAGGCCTGGCGCAGATTTCCGGAAGAGGCCAGCTTACGCGCGAAGAAAAACTTGAACTCGATGTAAAATACGTTGAAACGGCTGGTTTTTTGACCGATATAAAGATAATTCTGGCAACTATCGCACAGGTGTTCGGGCGGAAGAACATATACGAGAAAAGGTATTCTAAAACCGAACTCACCAGGGGCCAGGCGCATAAAAAGTAGGTAGTTGAACGTAACAATCTTTGTGAAAGGCAAGGTGGTCCTCTATTAAGGTCAAACACAAGACAAAAATAGAGCAGTTGGAACAACTGAGCGAGGAAGAAAAGACCCAGCTAAAGAAGGTTACGGAAAAGTTTGCTTTCCGCGCCAACGACTATTATCTGTCGCTTATCAACTGGGACGACCCCAATGACCCGATACGTGCAATTATAATCCCGCACATGCGGGAGCTCGATGAATGGGGCCGGCTTGACCCGTCGAATGAAAAGGAATACACGATTATGCCTGGTCTCGAGCACAAATATCACTCCACCGCGCTTTTTCTGGTAAGTGACATCTGTGACGGAATATGTCGCTACTGCTTTCGAAAACGCGTTTTCATAGAATCTCACGAAGAGCACAAACTCGACCTGCCCGCGGCCCTCGAATATGTAAGACAGCATACCGAGATAACCAACATCCTGCTGACCGGTGGAGACCCACTGGTGCTGACCACGGCCAAGCTTGAAAACATTATCGGGCCCTTGAGGGCAATCGACCATGTTCAGATAATCCGCATTGGGACAAGGTCACCTGTTTTTAATCCGTATCGAATTCTCGATGACCCGAGCTTGTTGGAGATGGTTGCCAAATATAGCACCGAGTGGAAAAAGCTCTACGTAGTAACTCACTTTGTCCATCCTCGCGAGCTGACGGACGTCGCGGTTAAAGGCATCCACCTGTTGCAAAAAGCTGGCGCTGTCATTACCAATCAAACGCCGTTGATTAAGGGTGTAAATGACAACCCCGATGTTCTGGCCGAGCTGCTCAGAAAATTGTCGTTCATCGGCGCGGTTCCTTACTATATCTTCCAGTGTCGCCCAGCCTTGGGAAATAAGGCCTATACAGTGCCGATTGAACAGGGCTATGAGATTGTAGAGCAGGCCAAAGCCCGGGTTTCAGGCCTTGCAAAGCGAGCTCGCTATGCAATGTCGCATTCAACCGGAAAGATAGAAATCGTCGGCAAAACCGAAGATTTCGTCTGTTTCAAGTATCATCGAGCGGCTAAGGACGAAGACAGCGGACGTTTCCTGACCTTCAGGTGCAACCCGAACGCTCGCTGGCTGGATGATTATGACCAGCCACTCGACAGTTCCCCTATCGAGTTGCCTTACAGTACATCCGGAACAAGATAGCCCAGAAGCGTAAGCGCCGGAAATTTACCCCGTAATGAACAATATTTTGCGCCAGGTAGTCGTAGGATGGGTTTTAGTCTGTGTCTTCTGTTGTATGTCGGCCTTTGCACTTGAGCCCGATGAGATTCTCGTAATAGCGAACAGTGACATCGAGACGTCGGTCCGAATTGCTCAATATTATTGCGCAAAGCGGGCTGTGCCTGCCGGTAATATTCTGACCCTGCCTTTGGGCGGCAATCTTCGCGACGAAATATCCAGAGACGATTATGAAAAAAACCTTGCCAAGCCCATTCGTAGAAAGTTATCCACTCGTGAATTCGCCGGCAAAATAAAATGTCTGCTGACGACTTATGGCGTGCCAGTCAAAGTGGGAAAAAGAGGGCCGCTAAAGGCCAAGCAAGTCGAGCTGAACCGATTGAAAAAACGCAGACAGCAGATGAAGGAAACCCTCGAGCGCCTCCGGCAGAGCGGCGCAGCCGACGCATCCAAACGTAAGGAACATATCAATCGTCAGCTCACCGCTTTGCAGTTGCAAATTGACTACATCGTCGGAAACCAAACAGATGCCTGTGTTGACAGCGAGCTGTCAATGGTACTGTCTGATAACTACGAGCTTTACCGTTGGCAACCGAATAAACTAAAAAAGGGCGGACTGTTTTTTAGCTTCAGAACGCTTATGGTCTGCCGTCTTGATGGTCCCGGAGAGAATATCGCATTTGGCCTTATCGATAAGGCGATAGCAGCCGAGCGAAAAGGCCTAAACGGCGTTGCTTATATAGACTCGGGCTATTCCGAAACCACGGGCGCAAAATCGCTGTACGCCGAATATGATAAGTCGCTGCGCGAAACCGCCCGCATGATACGCCAACAGACAGTTATGAAGGTCGTCGCCGAATCCACGAAGGAGCTTTTTGCACCCGGGACTTGTCCGCGAGCGGCTATCTATTGCGGCTGGTACAGTCTGAAAAAATATGTTGATGCCTTTGATTTTATTGACGGCGCGATAGGCTATCACATCTCAAGTCTCGAGGCGGTCGACCTTCGCGACCCCAACAGCACTCAGTGGTGCCCCGCAATGCTCGCTGACGGTGTAACCGCAACCTTAGGTGCTGTGGCTGAGCCCTATCTTTACTCATTTCCAAAGCCGCAAGTGTTTTTCGCCGAACTGTTGGACGGCCGATGCCTTGTCGAGGCATACTATCGCACAAAGCCTTATAATTCTTGGCAGTTGCTTCTGATTGGCGACCCCCTCTATACCCCATTCAAAATCCCGTAAGGGATGCCTTACGGCAAACATTAGCACCCCCTGAAATTCATCTCCATCTTGACTGTTGGTATGTCCTATTTACGGCTCTGCTCAATATCACCAAGCCAGGCGTCGAGCAAATATAATTCTTCTGCGCCGATGAGGTTCATACTCACTAGCTTCTCGTAACAGACCTTTAGATTCTCACCAATCTTTTCGCTCCCCGGCTTTAGCTGCAGGGCTTCTAAAGCCTCGCAGATTTCCACGTTGTGCAGATAGCCCGGTATCTCATCTTCGAGGTCGCGCAGCAGATTATGCACATTGCGTTCCTGTCTCATATCGGGTTCGTGGAATAGAACTGCCCAGCCGTTAAGCCAGGCGATTCTCTGTGCGACGAAGCTCCGCCAGATATCCGTCATTCGGAATGAGCAATATGCCGGCAGGTAGAGCAGTTCGAACGCGTCCGGCCACCACGTGGTATTCTGACTGTTAAACGGGCACCATGAGCTGTTAGCCAACGCAATTCGCCGGTCCTTTCTAAAAGATTGTGGAAGCGGCATAGTCAGCCGATATATCGCGTCAACGTCAGGATTATCATCCGCCAGACCCTGCTGAATCGGACAGTCCACATCGGCCTTATTCAGTGTTTCGTAGTCTGCTGTTTTTTCTTGAAGCCGCTCAAGTGGAAAACCCCGTGGCCAAATGTTCTCGTCCGTGAAATACTGATAGACGTTTACCCAGCCGCCGTCTTCAACAACCGCAGCGCCGCAAATCCGCTGCCGCTCAGACCAAAACCCTTCGCAGGGGATATTATCGTCGTCGGTTTCGATGATAATGGAAGTCTTGTTACGAATAGCCACAAGGTAGCCGATGTTCTTGCGAGCATAGTGCCTTGTCGGACATTTCTCCGCGGACTTCAAGTCAAGTCCTTTTTGTCTTTGCAGACTGTAAAAATCACAGCCGTCAAGCTGAAAATCATCCGGACTGGCCTCGTCGCCTATGACGATAAAATGACACCCCTTTTCCGCGCAGCCTGCCGCCAAATCCTGCAAAGCCTTGTTGGGCCTGCTCACCGATGTTACCACGATAGAAACTTTGTCGTTCATAACAGTAACTTTTTTCGGAAGCTACAAATTACCGGCAAGACGTTTTCCAAACAACCGGAATAAATTTTTGAAGGCATCTATAATGACCGCAGTATTTACGTTTTGACTGGGTGCGCGATAATGTATGGGCGCCTCAGCTATTCGCATATTACGGCAGTAAGCTTTTATCTCTGTTTGAAAAAAATGCCCCCGCGACCTGATTCCTTTGTCCAAAACCTTTCGCAGAGCGCCGCTGGTGAACATCTCGAAGCCGCTGGTCATATCTTTAAGTTTTGTCCCGAGCAGCAGGTTCGCCGCGATACTTCCCCACCGACTGATTAGGTATCGGCTAAGGGGTCTTTCGGAGAATTCGCCGCCTTTGCAGAATCGGCTGCCGAAGACACAATCACAGCCCTGAGTCATTTTTTCAAAGAACTGGGGCATCTCAGCCGGCTCATGGCTAAAGCCTGCGTCCATCTCCAGTATCCAGTCGCAGCCTGCATTTAAAGCCTCGCGATACCCTCTCACATACGCATCGACAACACATTTGTTTTCCGGAGCCCAGACCAGCTGCAGTTGTGCCGGTTTATCCTGCCAGTTTTTGAGGAAATCGTATGTGCCGTCCTTACACGCGTTGTCAAAGACCGCGAAAAACTTCACGGACTTAAAACCTTCGCACTGTTCCAGCACTACTTTGACGAATTCCATCGCTGTTGACAGCTCGTTCGCCATCGGGCATACAATTCCCAAAATTATATCAGAGAGCTGAAGCTCTTTGGTGCTGGTTCTGGTAGCGTTCATTTTTTTAACCATCGCTGTTATTTAGCGCCGGTTTAACCGGGGTTTTGACATCTTAATGTATCCGACGCAAGCGTTTTGAGCAAATAAAAACATAACCAACGGCAACGACTACAATCCCTGCGCCGGAGATGATTACATCAAATATTGTGGAGTACCTGCCGGAAATTACAGAAAACAATTTTACAGCCAATAGCAGACCTGTCGGCACCGCTAAAGCAATTATCAGCCGTTTCGGCTTGGACGTCTTTGACAGCAGTGGATGTATCTGTCGAATCCACAGGATAGCGAAAACTGCATAAGCGAGCAGATGAAACATTGCGTTTGTTACCGGCACCAGTTCCGTTAAATTCGCCCGAGCCAGATTCGTCAGACAAAAGATAGTAATCCCTGTTACCGCAAGCAGTGCCGGCCAAAATGTCAGAAACGAAAACAAAATTAAGCCTCCGCTCGCACCCACCAGGTTTGCAAGAAAATCCTTAATATCACAGCTGCGCCCAACGCAGCCTTGAAGCAGTTCGTCGGCACCTCCGTATCCAGACGTTATCAGCAATACCCACCATACCGCAGCTTTGCGCCAGTTTACCCTCCTGTCTGGGCTGACCGCGAACCACAGCAAAAAAACCAAAATCAGGTACACAACCAGATGGAGCGTCTTGTCCGATACCTGGGCCTTGTAGACCAATTGGGGAATCGGTATGTGCGCAAGGACAAAAATTGTGGGCCAATAGAGCAATAGTGAGATTATAGTCAGCTTTTGCCGCAGCGGTAAAGTCATTCAAATCGCCCAAATTATGTTGTCAGTTAGCAGTAATACATCGATTTTTATGGCTCTATCCTTTAATTTTACCAGATATTGGTTTATGATGTAACCGACACTTTACCCAAAATTGGAGAAATACAATGTTCGATTCAATATTTGAATTTATAAAAAGTGCGATAACTGAGCAGATAGTAGGCGACCCCGTCTGGGCAACCATAGCCTTAGTGGGACAGGCGGTCTTCGGCGGACGATTTATACTCCAGTGGATAGTCAGCGAATACAAAAAAAGGTCTCACGTGCCGACCTCTTTCTGGTTTATATCGCTGGCCGGCAGCCTCATTCTGCTTAGTTACGCCATTCACATAAAAAATCCTATCTTTATGTTAGGTTTTTCGCTGAATACCCTTATATACCTCCGCAACATTCATTTGATTTATAAACACGCCAGAAAAGGCGTAGTAACGGTAATTGAAAAAGGTGAGGACTAATTGGAGGATTCAGAAATGAAACGCTTGATAACTCCAGCAATAATTGTGGTAATTTTGACCTGTACAGCAGCTTTTTGCCTGGCCCAGCATAAACCGCCGCTTGAAACGGTTCAGCTTTCCGAGCCGAAGTTGACCGGCCCGATGAGCCTGGAGCAGACGCTTGCCGAACGCCGAAGCGTCCGAAGTTATAGTAACCGGCCGCTTGACCTTGTGCAAATCAGCCAGTTAGCCTGGGCCGCACAGGGTATAACCGAAAAGCAGAGGGGTTTTCGAACGGCGCCCTCGGCAGGGGCGGTTTATCCGATAAAGCTATACTTCGCCACACAGGATGGACTTTTTGTTTATCAGCCTGCCGGGCACAGTCTGGCAAAAATCTCCGACAAGGATTTGCGCAGCAGGTTAGCATCCGCAGCGCTGGGACAGCGCTGGGTAGCCCAGGCTGGCTGTGATATCATTATCGCAGGCTCGGTGAAAAAGCTCGCTGCCAGATACGCTGGTAGGGCCGAAAGGTATATGCTCTTGGAAGCCGGCCACATCGCTCAGAATATCCACCTCCAGGCTGTCAGTCTCGGTTTGGCTTCTGTGCCCATCGGCGCTTTCGATATTTCCCAAGTGCACGATATCTGCAATCTGCCGATAACGCTCGAGCCCATTTACATAATCTGCGTCGGCTACCGGTTTTGACTTCTGTAGCGATTTGTAATC
>JABUBP010000504.1_pt1 | contig 11027 bp, 12 predicted proteins | sample 7240331 | NCBI WGS metagenome assembly JABUBP01 (sample SAMN07256347, study PRJNA390944) | subsurface metagenome | isolation source: Methane hydrate marine sediment | place: Pacific Ocean: Eastern North Pacific, ODP site 1244 | collected 2002 | reverse complement strand
AAATATGACTTAATTGACATAAAATTAATTCAATTAAGCTCTGCTGCTCTTGTTTTAATGATAGCAAAAATTTGGAAACCACTACTTAACTTAGATTGGTATTGGTATGGAGTAATTTTTGTTTTAGCAATGATAAAACCTATATACAAAATGCTGAAATAAATAACTTGCTCAACATATCTGACAAAAAGTTTGCCAAATGACCATTCCTTGACAAGTAATTTGCAAGACCTAAAGGTTTTGTATGAAATCAAATTTGGTCTTAAGGGAGTGAAAATTTAAAATAGAGGAATACAAAATGAAAACTTTATCTGAAAAGGATGAACGGCGATTATATGGTGATCTTGCCTGGACATGGCCAATAATTAGTCCTGTAGGAAATTATATAGAAGAAACAGAGTTATTTAGTAAGCTAATTAAGAAACATTCAAAGATTGAGGTAAAAACATTACTCCATCTCGGTTGTGGCGGGGGTCACAATGATTATACTTTCAAAAAACATTTTAAGGTAACATCTCTTGATATTAGTGAAGATATGCTCAGTCTTGCTAAAAAGCTCAACCCAGAGGTGAACTATAAGTATGGTGATATGCGAACCATACGGCTGGAAGAAAAATTCGATGCAGTCACTATTCTTGATTCCATTAATTATATTAAGACCGTAGAGGATCTCCAAAGAACATTTATTACTACCTACGAACATTTAAAACCAGGAGGTGTTTTTCTAACATTTGCGGAACAAATCGCAGGACAATTTAAGCAAAACAATATAACGTACTCAACTCATTCCAAAGGTGATGTGGAGATTACATTTGTCGAGAACGATTATGATCCTGACCCCAACGATACAAGCTATGAAGCAATATTTATCTATTTGATCCGTATTGAAGGCAAACTTGAAATTTATAGCGACCGCCATCTTTGTGGTATTTTCAAACTGGAAACTTGGCTCAAGCTTCTGAAGGAAATAGGATTTAAAGTAATACAAAATAAATTTGAACATCCCACTTTTATCAAGGGAGAATCCCACCCTATATTAATTTGTATTAAACCTTTATGAATAACCTTTTTTATGCAAAATAAAGCAGAGTTATTACGTGATATATTTGTGACAAAGAACCGTCTCCTGTTACGATACTAATCATCCTTGTTATAAACTATTAGTCAACATTAAACGATACGAAAGGATATATTATGGCTAAAAGATTAGATAGAATAAATAAAAAAGCAGAAATAGTAAATCAGGTATTTTGGGATGAGATAGCCCCGGTTCATTATAAATCGTATGATATCGAAAAACTAAAACAGGGAAAATCATTGATTGACAAAATACAGAAAAAGGAGATGGGAGACGTAAAAGATAAATCTTTGCTACATCTTCAATGTCATATCGGCACCGATTCAATGTCCTGGGCCTTAGAAGGTGCTCAGGTAACCGGAGTAGACTTTTCCAGGGAATCTATAAAAATTGCCAATGAATTAAAAAGAGCATTAGGTTTAAAAGCCCGGTTTATCGAATCGAATATCTATGATTTACCCAACGCCCTGAAAGAGAAATTTGATATTGTCTATACTTCTCAAGGGGTATTAACCTGGCTAAAGGATATAAAAGAATGGGGAAAAATAATTTCTAACTATCTAAAACCCGGTGGCATCTTTTACATAATGGAGACTCATCCATTGTTCTATATATTTGATGATGATAAACAGGGAGAGTTAACAATTAAATATCCTTATTTCCCCGGAAAAGGACCAACTTTTTGGGATGACGATAGTCCGGATTACTCTAACGGAGAATATATCCCTAAAAATCCGACTTATGAATGGACCTGGCCATTGGGTGAAATTCTTGCCTCCTTAATCGATGCTGGTTTGAATATTGAATTCTTACATGAATATGATAAATTATTTTATAAAGGGCTTCCCGATATGGTAAAAGATGAAGAAGGATGGTGGTTTCTGCTTAAATACAAGGGAATGCTCCCTTTAACTTTCACTTTAAGAGCTAAGAAAATATAATATTCATAAGGAACAATGAAGAGGATATACAAATATGATAAAGTTCTTTGTTAAAGAGCCATCCCTTAATAAAGTCCTGACAATGAGGTGAAAATAATTATGAAAGTTAGAGGAATTTCCGTTTTTAATGAGAAACCTATTGAAGTTGAAATTAAGGGAGGTTTTATAGAGAGTATTAGTTTCTTGCCTCGAAATGAAAAAAATCTACCTTATATCTCGCCAGGGTTTTTTGACTTGCAGGTGAATGGCTATAAAGGGAGCGATTATAGTTTGGAAGATTTCTCAGAAGAACATCTAAGAAATATTATTACTAGTCTCGCTGCTTCCGGAACCACTCAGCATATCCCCACTATTATTTCCTCTCCCCCAGAAAGAATATTGAAAAATTTAGAAATAATTTCAAAAGCAATAAATACCTCGCCCGATATTATGGAAGCTATCCCGGGGATACATATTGAAGGACCTTTTATCTCCCCTGAAGGAGGTCCGAGAGGATGTCATGACCCGAGCTTTATTCGGGATCCTGATTTTGAAGAATTTAAGCAGTGGCAGGAAGCGGCAGAAGGTCGGATTGTGATGGTAACCATAGCTCCGGAGAGGGAAGGTTCTATTGATTTTATTAAAAAGGTTACCCGAACAGGTGTTAAAATTGCTATCGGCCACACCGGAGCAACTCCTGAAATAATTAAGGAAGCCGTAAAAGCGGGCGCCCAATTTTCCACCCACCTGGGGAATGGCAGTTATCCAATTCTTCCCAAAGTAAACAATTATATCTGGGAGCAGTTAGCTACTGATGAATTATTTGCCGGTATTATCTGCGATGGATTCCATTTGCCTTCCTCGGTGGTAAAGGTGTTTGCTCGAACAAAAGGCTTGGAAAGGTTAATATTAACCAGCGATGTTGCTTTAGCAGGAGGATTAAACCCAGATATTTATAAATGGGGCAATATGGAAGTAGAAGTATTTGAAGATGGCCACCTTAGCCTTGTCGGTACTGGTGTCCTTGCCGGATCTGGCCATCTTTTAGATTGTGATATTGCTCATTTTATCAAATTCACGGGAAATAATTTAGCCAATACCATACCTTTATGTACCGTTAACCCGGCAAAAATTATAAAAATGCCCCACAACTATGGCAAACTCGAAACGGGTGCGCCTGCCAACCTTACCCTATTTCATTATCAAACAGGTGATGATGAACTGCGAATTATCCATACTTTACGTAAGGGGAGCGTTGTCTTTTAGAAACTAATGAAAACCTGCCAAACAACCGTCCCCTGGCAGGTTTTATTCTGTTGGATATTTACATGCCTGGAATGGATGGTTATGAAATATGTAATAGATTAAAAGCTAATTCTAAGACAGAACATATCCCGGTTATCATGATAACTGCTGTTAGGACTGACTCAAAAAGCCGGGTAAGAGGATTTGAAATCGGAGCAGATGTCTTTATTTCTAAACCTATCGATGCTGATGAATTAACTTCCCAGGTCAGGGTAATGCTGCGGATAAAGAAAGCAGAAGATAAACTACGGTCAGAAAAAGATATTTTAGAAGAAATGGTTCAGAAAAGGACAGAAAAACTTAGAAAGACACAGGAAGACACAATTCTTATCATTGCCCGGATTATCGAAATTAAGGATCCTTATACATCCGGTCACCTCACCAAGAGAGAGTATCCCAACTTGCTACCGCAATAGCAGAAGAAATGAATCTTTCAAAAGAAAAAATAGAAGGAATAAGAATTTCTTCCATGGTTCATGATATAGGGAAAATAAGTGTTCCAACAGAAATTCTTAGTAAACCTGGTAAGATAAGTGACATAGAACATGGTTTAATTCAACAACATGCCGCAACAGGTTATAAAATCTTAAAGACTATAGATTATCCCTGGCCAATTGCTGAAATAGTGCTTCAACACCACGAGAACATAGATGGGACCGGCTATCCACGTGGATTGAAAGATGGAGATATTCTTATCGAAGCGCAAATTATTCGGGTTGCTGATGTGGTGGAAGCTATGAGTTCCCACCGGCCTTACAGGGCAGCGCTGGGCTTGGAAGCGGCAATTGAGGAACTTCTAATTGGAAGAGGACAAAAGTATAATCAAGAAGCAGTAGATGCCTGTGTAAAGATTTTTAAAGAGAGAAAATTCAAATTCAAAGAGGTTTAAACTAAAAAATTGTCAAGGGGACGGTTCTTCTGACAACTTTCCCTTGAAAACTGGGAATGGGAATGATTAGAAAGTTGTCAGAAGAACGGTTGTTAATGCTCAGTAATTAGGTAACTTATTTGGTATAATTATACCTACCAAAGGAGGTACTTAATTATGAAAATTATTCAACAGATCTTCGTAAAAAGATGGAAGCCTATTCTGGAAGAATACGAAAAGATCCAGAATAAAGTTCTCCCCCGTTCCTTTCGTTTAGTTAAAGAATTATGTCTTGCTCATTATATCTCAAATAAAGAGCTAAGACGTTATTATCGTAAATGGCAGGAAGGCAAGAGAAAAGACGAATCCTTACTTCCTGCTAAAATTGGCGCTAAACCCGGATCTCGCAGAACCCCCAAAGCAATCGAGCGCAATATCATGAAAGCCTACCGCCGGTTCGGCTCTAATCGCTATGAACTGGTATTATTATTTAAACCATATTATCTGGATAGAACTCCTTCTCCGGCTACCATGGATCGGATCAAAAAACGCTATCCTTTGAATCCGGCCCAGAAGAAGATCATCAAACGCTACGAGAAGGTAACCCCGGGGGAGTTAGCCCATATCGATCTGACTAAGGTACCTAAGGATATCCGTACAGTCTTTAAGATAAAAAACCTTTATGTTGCAGCTCTTGAGGATGACTGTACCCGCTTGACTTACCTGGAGATCCTAAAGGATAAAAAGGCCTCTACTTTAACCTACTTTATGGCCCGGGCCCTATCCTGGTTCAAACAGATCTATAATTTTGAATTTGAGAAGGTACTATCTGATAATGGCCCGGAATTTAAAGGCTCCCTGGATAGAGAACATCCTTTCGAGATGATGTGTGACCAGTTAGGGATAAAACACATCTATACCAGGCCCTATCGACCTCAAACCAACGGTAAGGTCGAGGCCTTTTGGAAAATTATCAAGAACGAATTCTTTTATCCTAATTCATTTGACTCTGTAAAAGATCTTATCTATAATCTAGGAAACTTCTTATTTGAATATAACCACTTAAGAAGACACGGGGGACTTGCTTATATCACCCCCTATGAAAAGTTAGAAAAAGTTACCGAATTATTGAGCTAGTACAACCGTCCCCTTGACAATATACTGCCAAACCAGGGGCAGTAGAAGTTACAGCCTTTAAAATAGACAATGCTTCTCCATCCCGGGCCCTCTTTTAAGGCACCATGTTTTATATTTATGATAATACCTTTAGCATCCTCTTTATATTTATATTTATTCATCAAAGTTCCTTTTTAGTTTAATTGCCTAAATTTTAGTATACTATTTTACTTTTTTCAAAAAAATATTTATATTTCTTTCCAATATTTCAAAAAATATTACTATTTTACCTTTAATAAAAGAGGATTTTTTAATATTTTGTAGAATATAATCTATAAGTTAAACATTTCGCCTTTAAGATTTTAAAAAGATTTAATTAAAGAAAAAGAGGTAAATTAAATGAACAAGATTTTAAATTTTGGTATGGTAGGCGGCGGAGGTGGCTCTTTGATCGGTGAAGTTCATCGTAAAGCTGCTTCCTTTGACCGTAAAGCAAAATTGGTTGCCGGATGTTTTTCCAGAAGTTATGATAATACTTTATCTACCGGGAAAAAGCTGGATTTGGATTCCGGACGACTCTATAAAAATTTTAAGGAAATGGCCGAAAAAGAGGGGGCAAAAGAGGATAAAATTGATTTTGTTATCATTGTAACCCCCAATAATTCACATTTTGAGATAGCCAGAGCTTTTTTAGAAAAAGGTATTAATGTTGTTTGCGATAAGCCTTTGACCTTGAAAGTCGAAGAGGCTGAAGAATTAACAAATTTAGCCAGGAAAAGAGATTTACTTTGTTGTGTAACTTATACCAATTCCGGTTATCCCATGGTAAAATATGCTCGGGAAATAATTAGCAGGGGTGAGATTGGGAAGATTCGGATGGTAATGGGAGAATATCTCCAGGAATGGCTGGCTATGCCGGTAGAGAAAGAAGAAGGAAACAAGCAGGCATCTTGGCGCACTGACCCTAAATATTCCGGAAAGTCTAATTGTGTAGCGGATATTGGAAGCCATATAGAAAATACTGTCTCTTATATAACCGGATTGGAAATCGATTCTCTTTGCGCCAATTTGGATATTTTTGTTGAGGGAAGAGCACTCGATGACAATGCAGAGGTTTTAATTAAATATACCAGCGGAGCTCGGGGAATTTACTGGTGTTCACAGGTGGCTATCGGGTATAGTAATGGTTTAATAATCCGTGTTTTGGGAGAAAAAGGATCTGTAGAATGGGAGCAAGAAAAACCTGATTATTTGAAAGTTGCTTTTTATGGTCGGCCAGTTCAGATTTTATCTCGGGGGAGGGATAATTTATATCCTCTGGCCTTGAGAGTCTCTCGACTTCCCGGAGGGCATCCCGAGGGCGTATATGAGGCTTTTGCCAATATCTATTCTAATTTTTCCGATGCCTTACTGGCCAAAAAAACAGGAAATCCTTATCAGTATCAGAAGGAAGTTGATTTCCCTACCTTTGAAGAGGGGGCAAGGGGTGTCAAGTTCATTAATCTATGTGTGGAAAGCTCACAAAGAGGAGCTTGTTGGATATCAATAAGGTGATTTAACCAGTAAAACAGGGACTTTGTTCTTTGAAAAAAATAATTTACAAAAAGATTAACTTTTAGCAAACAAATAATTTGCTTTGATAGTTTTAATTGATTAAAATGATGAAGAACTTATTTTTAATTATTTGAAAGAATAGGAGGTAGACATAGTGAATAAAGCAAAAGTGTATTTTACAGATTTAAGGGCAAAGCCGGGGAAGAACTTGCTGGATAAATTAAAAAAGTTAGTTTTAGAAGCCGGGATTAGAGAGATTGATTTTAAGGATAAATTTGCAGCCTTAAAAATTCATTTTGGGGAACCGGGAAATCTTTCTTATATTCGGCCTAATTATGCGGCTTGTATCGTAAAATTGATTAAAGATTTCGAGGGAAGGCCATTTTTAACTGATGCAAGTACCCTTTATTATGGCAAGAGAGCCAATGCCGTAGACCATTTAAATACGGCTATGGAAAATGGATTTAATCGGATTGCCGTTGGATGTGATGTGATTATCGCCGATGGCTTGAAGGGAACTGAATATCGGGAGATTCCCATTAACCAAAAACATTGTAAAGCACCCAGGATAGCTTCAGCAATTGCCGATGCCGATATTATTATTTCTCTTACTCATTTTAAAGGTCATGAAATGACCGGTTTCGGAGGAACCTTTAAAAATTTAGGGATGGGCAGCGGTTCCCGGGCTGGCAAAATGGAGATGCATTCTAATTCCAAGCCCAAGATCAATCTTAAGAATTGTATCGGCTGCGGCCAGTGTATTAAAAACTGTTCCCAGGTAGCTATTCATTTTAATGAAAGTAAGAAAGCGGAAATTGATTATCAAAATTGTATCGGTTGCGGCCAGTGTGTAGCAGTATGCCAATATAGTGCAGCTGTAGTAGGTTCTGATGAATCAGGAGCTATGGTCCAGGAAAAGATTGTAGAATATACTTATGCAGTATTAAAAGACAAGCCCCATTTTCACATCAGCTTTATTATGAATGTTTCTCCTTACTGTGATTGCTGGGGTTATAATGATATGGCTATAGTGCCGGATATCGGAATGGCCGCTTCCTTTGACCCCGTAGCCCTGGATAGAGCGTGTGTTGATTTAGTAAATAAAGCTCCTATGATCAAAGGCAGTATTTTAGAAGAGAAGCATTTTCATTCCGGAGAGGATAAATTTACCCATGTTCATATTGACACTGATTGGAAAATCGGCCTGAATTACGCGGAAAAGATAGGTCTGGGAACGCAGGATTATGATCTGATTGTAGTTAAATAAAATAAAACAGGATGGAAAAATAAATGGTCCTTTGATAGGTTAAAACCTGCCAGAGAACCGTCCCCTGGTAGCAACTATGAATAAACAAAAGATAATTAAAAAAACTGAAACTTTTGTAAAAGAAACCTTGAGTAAGGATAGTACCGGGCATGACTGGTGGCATATTTATCGAGTAAGGAATTTGGCTAAACGGATTGCCCAGCATGAAGATGCGGATATCTTTATAGTAGAATTGGCGGCGCTATTACATGATATCGGTGATTACAAGTTTTTTCAGGGAGATGAAGAAGCCGGGGCAGTGAAGTTAATGGAGTGGCTTTCTTCTTTGGAGATTTCTCCTTTGCTTATCGATAAGATTGTGGAAATTACTTCTCAGATTTCTTTTATGCATACTTTGCCTGATAAGGGTAAGGGGAAAGGCAAAAAAAATTCTTCTACTTCAACAATCTCTAAAGAATTAATGGCAGTGACTGATGCCGACCGTCTGGACGCCATGGGAGCAATTGGTATCGCCCGGGCTTTTACCTACGGGGGATTTTTTAATCGGCCAATTTACGATCCCTCAATTAAACCGAGCAAATCCATAACTAAAGAGGAATATAAAACTACTGAAGCCCCTTCTATTAATCATTTTTACGAAAAGTTATTAAAACTTAAAGATATGATGTATACCAAATTAGGTCGGAAAATGGCTAAAAGGAGACACCGTTTTCTAAGTCTTTACTTAAAACAATTTTTCAAAGAATGGAAAGGAAAAATGTAACAAAAAAGAAAAATGAAAATTAATCAGAAAAAACAAATATCAAAAAAATACAAAACCTCTATCGGATATTTAGAGGGAACCATATCAATTATCCTTAATACCCTTCTTTTTGGTTTAAAATACTGGGTAGGAATTAAGACTTTTTCCATAGCCATAATTGCCGATGCCTGGCATACCTTGTCTGACTCGCTCACCTCTGTGGTGGTGATTATAGGTTTCAAGGTTTCATCCCAACCTGCCGATAAGAAACACCCCTACGGTCACGGTCAGGCAGAGATAATTAGTTCGGTTATCATCGGCACCTTATTGGCCGTGGTAGGTGTTAATTTTTTAATCGCCTCGATTCAAAAATTTATTAATCATCAATCCGCTTCTTACGGAAATTTAGCTATAATAGTTTTTATAGTCTCTGTTATAGTAAAAGAAGGATTGGCTCAGTTTTCTATACGCGCTGGAAAGAAAATTAATTCTCAATCACTTATTGCCGATGGTTGGCACCACAGAAGTGACGCCCTGGTATCTCTTATGATTTTAGTCGGAATCTTTATTGGAGAGTATTTCTGGTGGGTGGACAGCATAATGGGTGGTGTGGTATCTTTGGTCATCTTTTATACCACCTACATTATTTTAAAAGAATCAATCAGTACCTTAATCGGGGAAGAACCTTCTAAGGATTTTGAAGCAGAGATTAGAAAAATTGTAGCCAATAATGTATCTCACGATGTTAAATTACACCACCTCCACTCCCACAAATATGGAGATAACAAAGAATTAACCTTTCATATCAGATTACCAGCAGATATGAGGTTGGAAGATGCTCACAAGATTGCCGAAGAAGTAGAAGAGAAGATAAAAGAAGAAATGAATATTGAGGCTACTATCCATATAGAACCAAAATAAATCTCTGCTCAGTTGTGTAGAACAAAGAAGATTCATTGATTGTTAAAAATAATGCAGAGAATTGTTTTCTAATTAAGGAAGGGAGTTAAGAAAGGGTGCGGGGTATGGAAAAAAAATATTACGAAATTGATGAGAATATTTATCGGAGATTTGAACAAAAAAATGAAATGTTTTGCCGTTATCTGTGGGATAAAGACCTGAAAACTTACCAAAATAATTTTGCGGATGATATGCTAAAGAATATTAAAGAGGATAACGAAGGTTATACCCATTTTGATTATGCCTTTTCCAAGGCTTCCTGGGCAGTCTATAATCGATTTCCCTTTGCCTTTTCCTGGGAGGGTGATACCTCCTTTGAAGAAGATTGGTATGGTTATAAATTAAGAAAACAAAGATACCGGATTAAAGACCTGGCAGAATTTACCGCTAAAGTAAAAAAAGTAGCCAGATTTTACGGTGCCTCCCTGGTGGGTATAACTAAAATTAATGAAAAATGGATTTATAAAAATGCAGGTAAGAGAACAAATGGGCAATTTTTAGGTTCTTATCCCATAAATTTACCTCAGGGTATTGACCGGGCAATAGTTATAGCGATAGAAATGGACCCCCAAGGACTATCTACTACTCCGGCTTTACCTGCCTGCGCTGCCACCGGATTGGGTTATTCCAGGATGGCTTTTATTATCTCCTGTCTGGGAGAGTTTATCAGAAATTTAGGCTATCAAGCTATTCAATGTGGGAATGATACTGCCCTGAGTATTCCTCTGGCTATTGATGCCGGTCTGGGTGCGTTAGGGCGAAATGGTTTGCTGGTTACTCCGGAATATGGTTCCGGGGTTAGGATTTGCAAGATTTTTACTGATTTACCTTTAGTTATCAATAAACCAGATTTTAATTTTATTTCTAAGCTTTCTAATTTTTGTAAAAGATGTTATCAATGTGCTGAAATTTGCGAGACTAAAGCAATTTCTTTTGAGCCGGAACCGGATTTAAAAGGTGAAACCATTTCCAATAATCCGGGTGTAAAAAAATATTATATCAACCCGGAAAAATGTTTTGAGTTTTGGGCAGAAAACACCAGTGATTGCTCTCAATGTATCACTGTCTGTCCCTTTTCCAATATTGAAGACTCCTTCACCATGGATAAATTTTGGAAAGAATAACTTATCCTTATTTATAAATGAGCCTTTTAAATAAAATTTACCATACATGTTAGAAAAGTTTTTTTATCTATGAAATACTTAAAAATGTAGATA
>JABUBP010000503.1_pt1 | contig 11064 bp, 12 predicted proteins | sample 7240331 | NCBI WGS metagenome assembly JABUBP01 (sample SAMN07256347, study PRJNA390944) | subsurface metagenome | isolation source: Methane hydrate marine sediment | place: Pacific Ocean: Eastern North Pacific, ODP site 1244 | collected 2002 | reverse complement strand
CTGGGGGGGGGAGGAATCCCATGGAACGGTCGGCGAGACTCGTTGTTATGAGAGGGATAATTGAAAGCCGGAAAGTGGATAGCCAGGAGATGCTGTTGAGGTCATTAAAGGAACGGGGATTCGATATTACCCAGGCCACGCTTTCGCGGGATCTTAAATATCTGAAGGCGGGCAAAGTTCCGGATGGCCGGGGCAGTTACAGCTATGCCTTTTATGATGTGCAGAGTAAGGCCGCTTCGTACAAAAGCATGGTACAGGATTTTATGAGGGGATACCTGTCCTTTGGCTTTTCGGGCAATCTGGGGGTTATCAAAACCCTGCCGGGCCATGCGAGCACCGTGGCCTTTGCTCTGGACAACCTGGAAATAGATAAGATTTTGGCCACCCTGGCAGGTGACGATACCATACTGTTGGTACCCCTGGATGGTGTGAGCAGGGAGAAATTGATCGAGGCCATGGCAGAGAGGATACCTGGCCTTAAGGATAGTATTTTATGAAAGCGGTTGTATTGGGTTCTACCGGTTATACGGGATTGGTGCTGCTGCGTATTCTGCTGGAGCATCCTGATGTCAGCTCTATTCTACCGGTCTCTTCTTCTAAGGCGGGCGGAAAAGTAACGGATATTGATGCCGGGCTGAATAGCGGGCAATTGAATAAATTTGCCGAATCAGCAGAAAAGCTGATTACCATCGATGAGGCGGTAGCTGCCGGGCCGGATGTAGTGTTTGCTGCGCTTCCCCATCTGGAATCTGCCCGTATATGTTCCCCCTTTCTGGGTTCCACCGTGGTTATTGATCTCTCAGCTGATTTCCGCATAAAGAACAGGGAGTCTTTCCAGCGGGCCTATGGAGCGCCGCCGCCGCGGCCTGACTTTTTAGCCGGTGCTGTTTATGGACTTGCTGAATGGTACCGCGAGGAGATCAGCAAGGCTGATCTGATGAGGAATCCGGGATGTTACCCCACGGCGGTGCTGCTGCCCCTGCTGCCCCTGCTCAAAGAGGGTGTTATCGGTCGGGACATTATCACCAGCGCCATATCCGGTATCTCCGGGGCCGGAAGGAAAGCGAAAGTTGATTACCTCTTCTGCGAGCGCAGCGAGAATGCCGGAGCCTATGCCCCGGGAAAATCCCACCGCCATGTTGCCGAGATGGAAGCGGAGCTGCAAAACATTGACCCGGATTCCTCTCTGATCTTTACTCCCCACCTGGCACCGCTTAAAAGAGGCATGACCGCAACCACAGTGACAGAGCTCTTGAATGTTGAGAGTAATATTCTCGATATCTATGAAAAATATTACTCAGATTCTCCATTCATCAGGCTTATTACCGGTAGAATACCTGCGACAGGGGATGTGTGGGGTACCAACCGCTGCGATATCGCTTTCCAAGTTGAAGGCAATAAGCTGCTCCTGTTCTCGGTAATCGATAACCTGGTAAAGGGGGCCGCGGGGCAGGCGGTGCAGAATATGAACATCCGTTTCGGGCTGGCTGAGCAAAGCGGACTGAAAAGTGTAAACGAGATCTGACATGAGCGCGATAACGGTAAAAATCGGCGGCAGCCTGGCAGGTAAAAAAGATAGTATGCGTGAGCTGGCCGGCGACCTGGCCCTTCTACAGAGGTCACGGGAGTGCGTTCTGGTACACGGCGGCGGCGCCGAAGTTACTGCTTTAAGCAAAACACTGGGCTGTTCACCACTCTTTGAAAATGGCATACGGATTACCTCTGTGCAGGAGATGGATATAGTGGAGATGGTGCTCTCCGGAAAAATTAATAAACGGCTGGTGAGGATGCTCTCCGGCGCCGGAATAAAGGCAGTGGGAGTAAGCGGGGCGGATGGTGGACTCTTCAGGGGAAAGAGCATTTCCACAGAGCAGGGAAGCAGTACCCGAACCGGAACCATTACCGGGGTACGCCCGGCTCTGCTTGAACTGCTTCTGTCGCAGGATTATTTTCCGGTTGTTTCTTCCACATCGATGGATGATACCGGGGAGGGATTGAATATTAATGCGGATGAAGCGGCGCTGGAAATAGCGGTGTCGCTGCGGAGTGAGAGGCTGATCTTTCTATCAGACATTCCCGGTATTGTGATAGGGGGAGATGTGCTTTCCGTCTTGAATGAAGAGGAGGCGTTCCGGGCTATCCGGGAGGGGAGTATATCCGGCGGTATGATCCCCAAAGTAAAAGCTTCACTGGATGCCCTGCACCGGGGTATCGGCGAGATTGTAATCGGCGAGTACGGCGGCACCGGAAGTCTTGAGCTGCTTTTAACCGCTAAACGCGGCACAATAATAAAGCTCAATTAGAGCTGCTGATTTATGGAGGATACAGATTTGAAGATTGAGAAAACAGCCATGGCGGCGGGCCATCCCTTTCCGCGCTGCTATCCCGAAGAGCTCCTGGTAGTGGAAAAGGGCGAGGGTGTATATCTTGAAGACCAGGCGGGAAATCGGTACCTGGATTTCGCCGGCGGCATCGCGGTAAATGCCCTGGGCTACGGCAGAGATGATCTGGCGGAGATAGCTGCCCGGCAGATGAAAAAACTGTCTCATATCTCAAATTTATTCACCACCGGGCCGGCCCTGGAATTGGGCCGCAAGATGGTTAAGAGGGGTGGTTTCCAGGCGGTTCAATTTTTAAACAGCGGCTCTGAGGCCAATGAGACCGCCTTGAAATATGCCCGGCTCTATGCCCAGCGGACCAGGGGAAAGGATAGCTATAACCTGCTCTGCTTCCACAATGCTTTCCACGGCCGTACCCTGGGCGCGCTCTCAGTCACACCCACGGCCAAGTATCAGGAGCCGTTTATGCCCCTTATTCCCGGAACCAAAGCCATAGACTTCAATGACTGCCGGGCATTGGAATCCACCCTGAACTCCAGCTTTGCGGCGGTTATCACCGAGACTATACAGGGTGAGGGCGGCCTGAAGGCTATGACCCCGGATTTTGCCGCAACCCTGAACCGCCTCTGCAGGGAGCTTGACGTGCTGCTTATCGTTGATGAAGTACAGACCGGCCTGTCACGTACCGGAACTTTTTTTGCCTTCGAGGGCGTGGGATTGGAACCTGATCTGGTCACTTTGGCCAAACCGCTGGCCGGGGGACTGCCCCTTTCGGCCGTGCTGATTCCAGAAAAGATCAACAGCCTTATACACCTGGGGGAGCACGGCACCACCTTTGGCGGCGGGCCGGTTACCACAGCAGTGGCCTCTAAAATATGGGATCTCCTTTCGGAAGAAGATTTCATAACCTCCGTTGCGGAGAAGGGCGGGTATTTTAAGGGATTGCTGGGTAAGCTGAGTTCCCGCTTTGCCTTTCTGGGTGAGGTCAGGGGCAGGGGACTGCTGTTGGGGCTGGAGGTTGTAAAGTCTTCTGAAAACGGGCAGGAGCTCCTGCCCGTACTGCTTGAAGAACTGCGTAACAAAGGATTGCTGGTACTCCGTTCGGGTAAGTCTTTCTTAAGGTTTGCCCCGCCACTGGTTATCAGCCGCGAAGAAATTGCCCGGGGTGTGGATATAATGGAAGAAGTTTTTAAATCCATCGCGGTTAAGGGTGGTCTTTCTCAATAAGCAGGGTTCTCGGTATGCTTCAGGAGGCATCTCTTCGAGCAAGATCGGTAATTGAATAGAGTACCGAGCTGAATAATGAAACACCGGATTCTATGATTTCATCAGGAAAATCATAATAGGGATCATGAAGGCCCGGGGGTTTTAACGGTCAGACCGTTTTTTACTGCAGCTTTTTCTATTGCCTCGAGGCATTCCTCGTTATTCACGGTAGCGGGAAACTGCTCAATATAGGAAATGTCAAATTTCAATTGTTTCTCTACGGCCGCTGATTTGACAATTGTTTCCGCCTCATCGGTCAGGATTTGCAGATCATCACCGTTTAAAGCACGCATAGTTGCAATGATTTCGGCGTCCCCCGGGAAACCGTCCAAATTATACTATGCCAATAATACAGCTATTTTTCGAGTAAAAATTTCAACTTTCGGTAGCCCGGAAAATATTCTAACAAACCTCTATAGTACAAATGATAGTAGTTGAGGGTGTTGAACATGATTTAAAATTAATTCATAATCGTAACACTTTTCACGGGTTTGCAGCTCTTGAACAGTACTGTATCAATCATACGCACAGATATTTTTATTTGGAGGAGAAAATGGCTTATAATCTTAGAAACAGGAATTTCTTGAAGTTGCTGGATTTTAAACCGACAGAGATAAAATTCCTGTTGGATTTGTCCATTGATTTGAAAAAAGCAAAATACATGAGATGCGAACAACCCAGCTTGACGGGTAAAAATATCGCTTTGATCTTTGAAAAGGCATCGACCAGGACAAGGTGTGCCTTCGAAACAGCAGCCTACGATCAGGGTGCCCGGGTTACCTACCTGGGCCCGACCGGCTCGCAGATAGGCAAAAAGGAATCAATGAAAGATACGGCAAGAGTTCTGGGCAGGATGTATGACGGCATCGAATATCGCGGTTTCGGACAGCAGGTTGTGGAAACACTGGGCGAATATGCAGGCGTGCCCGTCTGGAACGGCCTGACCACCGAGTTTCATCCAACCCAGGTACTTGCTGATTTTATGACCATGATTGAGCATTCAGACAAGCCTTTGAACCAGGTTAAATTCGCCTACCTGGGGGATGCCGGGAATAACATGGGCAATTCGCTGCTGGTAGGTGCTGCCAAGATGGGAATGGATTTTCGTTCCCTGGCCCCTGCCAGCGTTCAGCCGAACAGAGAGCTGGTAAAAACAGCGGAGGAGATAGCCGGGCAAACCGGGGCAAAAATATTGGTAACCGATGACCTTAAAAGCGGCCTTAAGGGCTGTGACTTTCTCTACTCGGATGTCTGGGTTTCGATGGGAGAGCCTGATGAGGTGTGGAAGGAGAGGATAGATCTCTTAAAACCCTATCAGGTAAACAGGGAAGCGATGGAAATGACGGGAAATCCGGGGGTGAAATACATGCACTGCCTGCCGTCCTTCCACAATCGGGAGACGAGCATGGGCGAGGAGATCTACCGGAAATTCCACCTGGAGTCCATGGAGGTGACTGAGGAAGTCTTCGAATCCGAAGCATCCATCGTGTTTGACGAAGCGGAAAACAGGGTACACACTATAAAAGCCGTTATGGTAGCCACATTAGGGAGTTAGCTGAACAGCTCTTTGATTTCCCCAACTGAGCTTAATATGTAGTCGGGCTGAATATCACTGTCCAGGTCCCGGTCTCTGAACTCACCGGTTTTAACGAGGGCGGCCTGGATTCCCACGTTTTGGGCTCCTATTACATCGGTGTATATCTTATCACCTACCATAAGGATTTTACTTCTCTTTATGTCCATGGTTTTAAGGGTATCTTCAAAGATGTATTTGTTGGGCTTGCCGATAAAGGTGGCTTTTATGCCGGCAGCATCTTCGAGCATTTTTCCGTATGCCCCTACGGTAAGTTCCACCCCTCCCATGCTGTGGTCCACAAGTTCGGTTATCATGACTATCAATTTTGCTCCCTTGAGAAGCAACCCAAGGGCTTTATTCATATTCTGAAAGTTGAAATCCTCACGATAGTCGCCCACTACTATATATTCCGGATTTTCCTGGTCATGGCGGAAGTCTTTGAACTCTTCCAGTCCTTCACGCTTAAGCATTACCCAGCACGATTTCGGCTTCAGGGTTTTGAGATAACGGGAGGTTGCAAAGGAAGCGGTCACTACCTCGCTCTCGTGGATGTCGAACCCCTTCGCCCGTAATTTCGCTGTACAGGACCTCCTGCTTTTCAGGGTGCTGTTTGACAGTAGTCTGATGGCAATACCCCTGCTGCGCAAAAAATCCAGCAGCTCAATCGCCCCCGGATATACCCTGCCCTGGAATTCGAGTACCCCGTCAATATCAAATATTACACCCTGGAATCCGTCTTTCAAAACATCTCCCTCTTAAGCAGCAGGTATTTCCCGCCCAGACTCCACTTCACTGTAGCCTTGCAGCCTTAATATAAATACTCTTCCTTTTTAAATCAATTAGCGGCGGCTGCCCTGTGCCAGGCTGCAATAATCTCAGGAAGCCTTGCTATGCTGTCATTTCAGCCAATAATCCTGGCCAAAGAGTGCATGCCGGGGCCCCGCAGTTATAAAAATATCTTTCATTTTTCTATTATTTTGTTTAACCTCGCAGTATAAGTTAAGATCCTGATTCTTTGGAGGAAGTGATGTTGGTTTTGAGCAAACAGGACATTCAAACGGCACTGCCGATGAGGGATGCTGTTGAGGTCATGAAAATGGCTTTTAAACAACTCTGCATGGACAAGGCAACGCTGCCCGCCAGGGTACATATCGATATTCCGGAACATAACGGCACGACCCTCTTTATGCCTGCATACCTGCATGAAGACAAAAATATGGCTATAAAGATCGTCTCGGTGTTCGCTGATAATCCGGGAAAAAATCTTCCGGTAATAAACGCCGTAGTGTTGGTAATAGATGCAGAGACCGGTATCACACATGCAATCCTCGATGGAACCTGCCTGACTGCAATCAGGACCGGTGCCGCGGCCGGGGCGGCAACAGATTTACTGGCCCGTGAAGATGCCTCAATAGCCGCTATCTTCGGAGCCGGGCCTCAAGGACGCTCGCAGCTTGAAGCGGTGTGCGCCGTTCGTCCGATCAGGCAAGCGTGGGTTTTCGATATCGATAGGGAAGCCTCTCAGGCGTTTGCCGGCGAGATGGCTCAAAGAACTGCGGTAACCATCCAGGTGGCCGGCGATCCTTCGGAGGCTGTCGCTAATGCCGATGTTATCTGCACCGCTACTAACTCGGCGCGACCGGTTTTTGATGACAGTGATATCCGGCCCGGCACCCACATAAATGCCATGGGCGTTTACAAACGCCATATGCAGGAGGTCCCCGCGGCTACCGTCAAGAGGGCGAAGGTCGTAGTCGACAGCAGGCAAGCATGTATGGAAGAAGCAGGAGATCTCCTGGTTCCAATGGATCAGGGAATCATTACCCGGGAGCATATTCATGCAGAGCTCGGTGATGTTGTTGCAGCCACGAAAACCGGCCGCACCTCTGAGCAGGAAATAACTTTGTTCAAATCGGTGGGAATCGCCGTGCAGGATGCTGCCGCGGCTTCGGCCGTGCTGACAAAGGCCGAAAGCCTCAATCTGGGTTTCAGAATTGAGTTGGGATAGGCCCGCCGGCCAATACCACAATTGACTTTAGCCGTCTCTGCGGCTAATATGTCTGCTATGAACAGCAGGCGAAAAGAGCGGCACCGGCAAAGCGCCGGATCCTCGATTACCACCGGATTGGTTTTTACTCTTGCCTTTGGCCTGGCCTGGGGGGTAACCGGTATCTGGGCTTTTATTTTTCCCATGTTTTTTGCCGGTGTTCTTCCCCTTGCAGAGGGTGTTCGCCGTTCGCTCTTATACCGGCAAAGAGATAAGATTGCTCCCCGCGATGATGAGGCCGTTGGCGAAAAGCAGGTTCTGCAGGCGGCTAAAGCAGAAAAGGGACTGATAACCCCCGCTTTAGTGGCTCTGAAAACCGATCTGACCATGGAGAAGGCCGAGAAGATACTGGAAAGCATGGCGCAGAAAGGCTATGCGGTAATGCATGTTGATGACCACGGCCGGATCGAGTTTGAGTTTCCGGAGTTTATACCGCGGCTGGAGGGTTGAGCTTGACCGTAGTCCTCTCCTGGGGTATCCATATAATCGAGCAGATGCAGTCAATCCGTTTTCCGCTCCTGGATGCTTTTTTCAAAATCATTACCCTGCTTGGTAACGAAGAATTTTACCTAGTATTTTTTCCCATACTATTCTGGTCCTTAGATTTCAAGCTCGGTTATAAACTGGGACTGATCTTTCTCTTTTCCGCTTACCTCAATCAAAGTTTAAAGGAGCTCTTTGCCCAACCCCGTCCCGCAGAGCTCAAAGCAGGACTTAGCCTGATAGGGGCTGGCGGCTATGGACTTCCCAGCGGCCATGCGCAAATGGCAGTGGTAATCTGGGGCGGACTGGCATTGATATTTAAAAGGATCTGGTTCCGGCTTACGGCCGCTCTTCTGATCCTGCTAATCGGTTTATCCCGGATCTATCTGGGTGTCCATTTCCCAACGGATGTTTTTGCCGGCTGGCTGCTGGGTGCGCTCACCCTGGCTGCTGTTCTGCTGCTGCGCCGCACTATTGCTCGGATGAAGTTCAACACTCTGTCCTTGGTCGTAGGTATCAACCTGATAACAGCTGCGGTAATGCTATTCCAGTATAACAGGACGATCACCTCGTTGATCGCGGCTTTCTGGGGATTCACCCTGGGTTGTTTACTCCGGCGGCTCAGCATTTGTTCTTTTAACCCGGCAGCAGCCTCTATCAGGCAGAACCTGCTGCGGCTGCCCCTGGGGCTGGTTTTGCTTTTTATCCTGTACATTGTATTAAAGCTGATCTTTCCCGGTGAGGGATCAATTTTTTACCCGCTTTTCCGTTTTCTGCGCTACGGGATACTTGGTTTCTGGATCAGCTTCGGCGCTCCTTTTCTTTTTAAGGTGCTCCATTTGCAGGAGGAACCTGGGCCTGTTCGCCGCACTTAGGACTTCTGCGACCTTTTAAAAACATTGACAATCCTTTTTCCCGGGTATAATATTTTCGTTCTGGTGTATTCAATATCCTATGAGGAGACTGAAAGCATGATCAAACAATTTGCTTACTACAAACCGAGCACACTCGCTGAAGCGTTCGCTGCTCTGCAGACTGAAGGGTCGATACCCCTGGCCGGAGGAACCGACCTCCTGGTAGAGCTGCGGGGCGGTGTAAAGAGTGCGGATTTAATAGTCGATCTCAAGGGACTGCCGGGCCTGGCTGAACTGGGCATAACCCCGGATAACGGCATCAGCATCGGCGCCGGGGTTGATTTGAATTTTCTGGTTGATCACGGCAAATTACGGGAGTTCTGTCCCCTGTTGTCCGAGGCGGCCTACGGTATTGCCACCTACCAGCTGCGCAACCGCGCTACCCTTGTCGGTAATATATGTAATGCATCGCCTGCCGCAGATATGGCACCTCCCCTGTTGGTGCTGGACGCCGTGGTCGTGGCAGCCGGTCCGGACGGGGAGAGAAGAATCCCGATACATGAGTTTTTTGCCGGTGTCAAGAAGACCTCGCTGGAGCGCGGTGAGATCGTGGTCAGGGTGGAGATACCGCCTGTACCGAAGGCAAAGATGGTCTTCTTGAAAAAACAGCGCCTAAAGGGTCATGATCTTGCCGCCGTTAATCTGGCGGGTCTGGCTGACAGCGGCTCCGGCACTTTAAGAATCTCTATCGGGGCCTGCGCAGTTACACCGATCATGCTGGAGGGCACAGATCAGCTCTACCGTGAAAATAAAGATGTTGAAAAGCTGGCCGAGAAGGTAGCGGCCCTGGCTGTTAATTCCATAAAACCGATAGATGACCTAAGGTCAACAGCGGAATACCGGCGGGATATGGCGGCGGTTTTGGCCGGGAGACTGATCAGAAAGATCTGTTCTTAAGAGAAGATGAAGAGGAGAGAAAGTTATGGAAGCATATAAAGAAAATATAGATATAACCTTAAAAATTAACGGCAGTGAATACCGGGAAAATGTGCCGGCCAATATGACCCTGCTTCATTTTCTGAAAGAGAGGCTGCTGCTGACAGGAACAAAGGAGGGCTGCTCCATCGGTGAATGCGGCGCCTGTACCGTGATCATGAATGGTAAAACCGTTACTTCCTGCCTGGTCCTGGCCGCAGAGGCCGATGGCGCCGAGATCAGTACCATTGAAGGCGAGGCGAAAGACGGCCGGTTGTCGGCCTTGCAGAAGGCGTTTATCGAGTACAGTGCTATCCAGTGCGGCTTCTGCACTCCGGGTATGATCATGTCGGCCAGGGAGCTGCTCAGCCGCAACCCGCATCCTTCCAGGCAGGAGATAACCGAGGCAATTGCCGGTAATCTCTGCAGGTGTACCGGTTATGAGCCGATTATTGATGCTGTTGAAGCTGTGGCCGGCAAGAAGAGCTAAGGAGAAACGGTGATGAATGAGTCAAAAAATAAGTATAAACATGTGGGCAAAGGATATGCCAGGAAGGATGGAGCGGCGAAGGCCACGGGCACGGCCGTGTATGTCCATGACCTGGTAATCCAGGGCATGCTCTTCGCCAAAACGGTCAATTCCCCGCACGCTTCCGCCAGGATTAAGAGCATTGATTCTAGTGAGGCTTTGAAGATGCCCGGGGTGCGTGCCGTGGTAACCGGGAAAGAGCTTAACTACAAGGTCGGTTTATACGTGGTGGACAAGGATATACTGGCCAAGGATTATGTGCGCTACCAGGGTGAACCCCTGGCAGCCGTAGCCGCCGACAGCGAACTGATCGCCGAGCAGGCCTGCGAAAGAATAAAAGTCGAGTACGAGGTTTTAAAGCCGGTTCTCGATCCCAGGGAGGGACTGAAAGCGGATTCCCCCCTGGTGCATCCGGAGCTGGAAAATTATTCATACATGAAGGGAGTCTTCTACCCTCAGGCCGGGACCAACCTTCCCCATATACAGAAGGTGCGCAAGGGGAATATGGAGGCTGGTTTTAAAAAGGCTGATTTGATCGTAGAGAACAGTTTCTATAATCCGCCTGCGCAGCATGTGCCCATCGAGACCCATGTCAGTATTGCCCAGGCCCTGCCCGATAACAAGGTGGAGATCTGGACCTCGGCCCAGTCTCCTTATACTGTTCGCAATCTATTTTCCGTATGTTTCGGAATTCCCCATGAGAATATCAGGGTTAAAGTCCCTTATGTAGGCGGGGGATTCGGCGGTAAAGCGGGAATTCATCTGGAACCCTTATGCTATGTGCTCTCCCGGAGAGCGAAGGGGCGGCCGGTAAAGCTGGCCATGACCCGCGAGGAGGAGTTCAACACCATGCCGTCGCGGCAGGGACTCTACTCGGAGTTCAAAACCGGGGTTACCAGGGACGGCAAGATAACCGCCCTGGAGATAAGCTATTACTGGGATGCCGGGGCTTACGCCGATTACGGGGTCAATATCGGCAGGGCGTGGGCAATACT
>JABUBP010000502.1_pt1 | contig 11079 bp, 11 predicted proteins | sample 7240331 | NCBI WGS metagenome assembly JABUBP01 (sample SAMN07256347, study PRJNA390944) | subsurface metagenome | isolation source: Methane hydrate marine sediment | place: Pacific Ocean: Eastern North Pacific, ODP site 1244 | collected 2002 | reverse complement strand
AGAGGGCGCCTGGGAGGATGGTGAGTATCGATGTGTAGACCGCCGTCCCCAGAAGGGGGTTGGGGATGGAGCTCTGGACCACGTCCACCACCGACCTCTGGAAGATGTTGATGATGTTCTTGTAGGCCAAGCTGAAGACGACGGCCCCGACGACCATCGATAGTAGCCCCCTCCTTCCGTCTCTGGAGATAATCTCGCCTACGAGGCTTGCCATGATAGCAGTGACCATTGTGGAGGCCAACCACGTCCAGGTCTGGGGACTCTGGTTGAGTGGGATGAACGGCAGGAATGTGTCGGCGGCTGCGAGTATGATGGTGATCAGAAGGATGGTGAAGGGTATAGACCACAGAATAGGAGGATCGCTGAACCTGTCTGCATCTAGTTCCATGTGGGCGGCGTCTCCTGCTTGACCGGGGAAGTAAATGGAGCCCTCACCTGTTACCATTGCCCAAGAAAAGTTGTACGTTAATTGAAATACAGACCAGAAGGTCATCCGGAAAGTAAACCGTTAATCTTCAGATTAAACTGGGAAATTACCTTATTATGTAAAAAAGCGTATATTTTATTGGTATTTTTAAACGATTGAGTAAACAGGGGCCTTTAGCGGTCTATATTTATAAAGGATGCATTTCCAACCGGTCGGCGTCAGTTCTCCGTGTCCCCGCCTCTGTTGGTGGCGTCCACTTCCACCTCCTCGATCTCCAGGGGCCCCTCCAGTGGGAGCGGGGGAGGCGTCGTGGCCATCGTGTAGCCTATCCAAGCGAAGATGAAGAGTATCATGTAGACCGCTAGGATGATGGGCAGCCTGTACGCCCACTCTGCGAGGGCTGGAGAGATCCAGCTGTCCAGTGGGGGTATGTAGGGGCCGAACGCCCAGATGAAGTATCCTCCCATGACGATGACGCTGACGGCGACGATCAGACTTCCGAGGCTCTTATCGTCCATTTTTAGTACCTTGCATCTAGTACGCGGGTGTAGGGTATTAGAAGATTCTCTTTTTCTTGAGTGCCACAATGTGGATACAATATTTGATTGAAGGGATTACAGCCTGTTTATCTTGTCCAGTATCGCGGTCTTCATGGACTCGAACTCTTCCAGGGTTATCTCCCCCACCTTGTAGCGGACCTCCAGGGTCTCGAGCTCGTCCCTCAGAGCGTTCTCGGTCTCCCTCTTCTCCTCGGGCGCCCGGAACAGGGCGAGGGCGGAGGTTAGGTCCTCCCTGAGCCTCTCGCTAAGCTCCCTGCTGATCTTTCCCTCGACGACGAGTCCGTCCAGGGAGCGGAGGCTCTTCCTAGCGCTGGCCTCCAGGCTCCGCTTGTCCTCGGGGTAGATGTCCCCCATCACGTCGTTGAGCTTGGACAGGGTGGTCTCGAGCCTCTTGATGTCCCTGGTGAGCCCGTCCATTCTCTCCTTGGAGATGGGGGTCCTCCTCTGGAGGGCCCTGGACGGGAGCTGGCCCACCGCCACCCTGACGCTGAGCTCCTCGTGGGCCGTATCCATCTCCGAAAGCTCCGCCTTCTTCCTGGCGTACTCCTCGCTGCTGGCGACCCGCCTCTCCTCCAGGATGTTGCCAAGCCTCTCGACCTCGGTGCTGTACTCGTTGTAGATCTTGGTGAAGACTTCCTCGGAGATCCCTATCTCGGTGAGCATGTCCGCGAGCTTTAGCTGCCAGGCCCAGTGTTTCCTCAGTTCCTCGATCTGGTTCAGGAAGCCCTTATCGAGCTCGGGCTCCGTCCGTATGAGGGGGAAGGGGCTCTCGACCTTCAGGTCCACGGGGGTTTGCCTGAGGGGCTCCCACTTGAAGTCGGGGATGATCGACTCGGGCTGCTCCTGTGCCTCGGGTCTCAACAGCTCCCCTCCCTGGAGGCCTGAGCCACAGTAGATGCAGTACATGGTCTTGGGAACAGCCCGACCGCAGTTACGGCAGTTGATGAACTCCTCGGCCATAGACACACCCCCTTTGAAGCCTCTACCTAGAATGTCTCTGATCTGAATAAACGATTTCGGTCGAAGACAGCGTTGGTACGGGGGGTTATTATTCCAAAAGGAATAAAATAAGCAATAATACGCCCTCTAATGCGGGAAAGAGTTCGGAAATGCTTTTAAACAGCGGTTTCCCCCTTACTTTTGATTCCTGTCAGGAATAATGTTAGATGCAGGATTGAATTGCATGGAAGACATACTCGTTAAGCCCCTGAAGCAGCTTGCGCTGGACGAGAAGCCCATGGAGATCTGCGAGCGGAAGGGTCTGGGACACCCTGACACCATCTGCGACGCCATAATGAACGATGCCTCCATAGAGCTCTCCAAAGAGTACCTGAAGAGGTTCGGGGCCATACTCCACCACAACCTGGACAAGGGGCTGATCTCGGCGGGAGGCTCGGAGGTCGCCTTCGGCGGAGGCAAGATGACCAACAAGATCCTCATCGTCTACGGGGACAGGGCCACATTCGACGTGGGCGACGAGCACGTCCCCGTCGAGGAGATCGTCAAGAGGTCCACCAGGGACTGGTTCAAGAGGAACCTCCGGTTCGTCGACCCGGACGAGCACCTCAAGTACCAGGTGGAGGTGCAGCCCGGGGCGGCCTCGCTTCAGGACATCTTCGCGCGGAAGGGCAGGTACCTGGGGGCCAACGACACGTCTGCTGCCGTCGGATACGCGCCCTACAGCAGGATGGAGAAGCTCATATTGAACGTGGAGGGCTACATGAACTCCCCGGAGTTCAAGAAGAGGTTCCCCGAGTCCGGCGAGGACGTCAAGATCATGGGCTTCAGGAACGGCGACGGGGTGTCCCTCACGGTGGCCCAGGCCTTCGTGGACAGGTACATTGAGAGCGAGGCCGACTACTTCAAGAAGAAGGGGGAGATCTACGACGCCATTGATTCCTTCATCAAGGAGAAGTCGGAGTTCGACAACGTGGAGGTCGGCTTCAACGTCCTCGACGCGAAGGGCAGGGGGTTAGGCGGGCTCTACCTCACGGTGCTGGGGTCGTCCATCGACACCGGGGACTCCGGTCAGGTGGGCCGTGGGAACAACGTGATAGGCGTCATCCCGCTGAACAGGCCCATGTCCTCGGAGGCGGCTGCGGGTAAGAACCCGGTGAGCCACGTCGGGAAGATCTACAACCTCCTGAGCTACAAGATCGCCGGGGAGATCTGCCAGAATGTGAACGGGGTCAAGGAGACATACGTCTGGCTGGTGAGCGCCATCGGGCAGTCCATCGACAAGCCCGCCGTCTGCTCGGCCCAGGTCATCACGGCGGACGGGGTGAGCCTAGAAGAGATCACCCCCCAGATCCAGGAGGTCATCGCGAGCGAGTTCGACCGCCTCGACGAGTTCTGCATGGACCTCGCCACGGGGAAAGTGAACATAAAGTAGCGGGGGAACCATGCTCGACACCTATGATATCGGCAGCCTCCCCCTGAGGGTCGAGGAGTCCGCCATCTACGAGGGGGCCAGGAGGCAAGGCTCCCTCCTCTCACTCATAGGTGCCCAGGACGAGTCCTCAAAGGTCTTCATGGAGGAGGTTGTCTCCGCCACAGTGGACAAGCTGAAGGCGGGCCTCACCGTCCCCAACTACCCCCAGTTCAGGGACATGAGCGAGATGTTCTTCGAGCTCCTCAGGGGCATCGAGAAGGTGGAAGGAGGCTACGTAGCCCTCAGAGAGGTCACGGCGAAACCGGGGTCATCCATCCCCGAGGTAGACGTCATCCGTGAGAACGCCTCAAGGATCCGGGACGAGGCCGGCGTCGAACGAGTGAAACTGAAGATCTGCGTGACCGGTCCGTACACACTCGCCTCCTTCTTCCAGGCTAAGAACGCGAGGCTCTTCGAGGAGCTGGGACACGGCCTCGCCGAGATAGTCTCCCGGTCGGTCTTCGACGGCAGGCACGGCGAGGTGGCTCTTGTCTGCATCGACGAGCCGGTCCTAGGTTTCCTCAACGATCCCCTTCTGGACTACGGCTCCGAGGGACGGGAGTCCCTCAGGGCTGCCTGGGAGGAGATCTGCAGCGCCGCCAGTTCCAAGGGCTCGGAGACGAGCGTCCACCTCCACGACACATCTGACGACCTCTTCTGGGAGGTGGATCACCTGGACCTCGTCCAGGCCCACATCGGGGATCCCCTGTACTCTCAGGACGCGACGTCGAGGCGCCTCGAGGAGACGGGGAAGCGCCTCAAGGCGAGCATCTTCCACAACCAGTTCGACGACCTCATCGAGGCCCGGCTCAAGAGGGAGGGCGTCGTGAAGGACGTTGAGCAGAGGGTTGGGGACACCTGGACCCAGATAAGGCGGGGGGAGGTGGACCCGATGGCGTTCCTCGAGGAGGTCGACGTGGGGCTGGCGAGGCTGAGGCAGGTAGTCAAGCGTTTCGGGGTTGAGAAGGTCCCCATGGTAGGCCCCGAGTGCGGGGTCGGCGGATGGCCCAGCTACGAGACGGCGATGGAGTGCCTCCGCAGGACCGCTGAGGCGACCAGGCTCTTCGAGAAGGAAGGGTTCTAACCTCTAATTTTGTGGGTTCTCGCAAACTCCCCTCAGTGGGCACTCCAGGCATCTGGGGTTAGTTTTCCTGCAGTATTTCTTTCCGTGCCTTACGAACCCGTTGTCGATGAACCTGTACCTCTTGGGTGAGACGAGATGCTCAAGGGCTGTCTTGACCTTTTCTGGCCCCGCTTTGGGGTCTGCGAGGCCCAGCCTCCGGGCTACACGGGCGACGTGGACGTCCACGGCTATGGCGGGCACGTTGTAGGCGTGGCTGAGGACGATGTCAGCGGTCTTGGGGCCGACCCCGCGGAGGCTCATGAGGGTCTCCCGGTCATGGGGGACGGTCGAGCCATGGTTGTCCACGAGGTCCTGGCAGATGGCTGTGATGTTCCTCGCTTTCTGGTTGTAGAACCCTGAGCACCTGATGAGGGTACTGAGTTCGTCGGGTTCGAGGCTAAGGATCTCCTCGGGGGTGGCTACTACCTTGAAGAGGGCTTCAGTTGCCCTGGCGGTGTTGGCGTCTCTGGTCCTGTGGGAGAGGACGCAGCCTATCAGGGTCCTGAAGGGATCGCTGCTTCCGGTCTCCCCCTGTTCTTCTGCCCCGTACTCCTCCTCCAGGAGCTGGGCGACCAGGTGCATCCTCTCCTCGGGGGTCATCAATAATACGTCTCCCCAAGCATATTCTCCTTCACCCGCGCGAACCTCTCCGCCAAGAAGACGCGTAGTTTCTTGCCCTCCGCCTTCGCCAGCTTCTGGAGAACTTTATTCACGCCTGTGGAGTACTGCACGGCTTTCTTGGGCCTGTCGGCAAGCTCCTCCGGGAAGTCCTTCTCCCTGGCCAGCGCCCTGAGTATCAGTTTCCTTGGTGAGGCGGGGGTCTTCGACAGCTTGAGCTCGGTTGGAAGGGAGAGCCCGTACCTCACCACATCGATGTCGGCGAAGGGCAGCAGCAGCTCCAGCCCCAGGTCTGAGCAGATCTTGTAGTCTCTCTCGAAGTTGACCTCATGGGAGGAGGCGACGTCCCTGTACATGGTCTCCCTGACAGAGTCGCCTTTTGATACGTACTCTCGAACATACTTCTGGTATCCCCCGAAGACCTCGTCAGCGCAGTTGCCGGAGATAAAGATCGTGTGCCCGGTCTCCGCCGCGCTCCTTGCCGCCCAGTATGTGGGGAGGCCCACGCCGATCTTCATTGGGTCGGCCTCCTCAACACTCCGGAGGACAGTGTCCAGGTCCTCCTCCACGTCGTCCGCGGTGAAGGCCTCCAGCCTGAGGGGGAGGTCGAGGGCGTCCGCGGCACTCTCCGCTGTCTCGAAGCCCCTGGTTCCCTCCATCCCGACGCAGATGAGGTCCACCCGGGCTCCCGCTCTGTCCGCGTAGTGGGCTAGGAGGCTGCTGTCGATGCCCCCGGAGAAGCCTAGTGCTACCTTGAATGCTTCCCTGCACCTGACTTCCACTGCCTTCGTGAGTAATTCGTCCAAGGTTTTCACGGCGTCGTCCATTGATGGGGATGCGGGTGGGAGCTGGGAGAGGGTGCGGACCGGTTCTGACTTAATGCCTTCCACCGAAATCTCAGTGACGTGCCCCGGTAGGACCGCTTGGGCGTCAAGCCCTACCGTCCAAAGCATCTTGCGGTTTGACGCCACGGCGATGAGCGCTTCGTTCTCTCCAATGTAGAGGGGGACGAGTCCCATCGTGTCCCTCGCGCACAGGAGCCTCCCATGGTCGAGGATGGCGAGAGCCAGAGAACAGTTCTCTTCAAGGAGGGCCTCCGCTCCTCGTCTGGCTTCGGGACCCAATGTATCCATGATGGCGTTGGCGTCTGAGGTGTCTGAGCTGTGCCAGATCCTGCCTTCGTAGGTTGCGGTGTACCCGTGCTGGCTGAGGGGTTGGGCGGGGTCCTCGGGGTTCACCTTGATGTGCTTGTGACCAAGAATTGAAGGGGAGCTGGGGATCTCGGGGATTTTGGCTGAGATCCTGGCGCCCTTCTCGGATCCGAGGCCGTGGGCTTCTCCCGGGTAGGGAGAGGCGTATTCCAGCATCCTCCTCACTACTTCTGAGACGTCCGTGTTCCTCCGGCTGATGACCGCCGCAATCTGGCCCATCCCCTAGGATGTGGGGGTGGGTGTAGTTATGGGTTTTCCGTCTTCTCCTGGTATTCCTCGGCTGCGTCGAGGATGGCGTCCACCTGGTCCTCTGTGAGGCGGGCGGCGTGGAGGAAGCTGCCCTTCCTGGGGTCCTCTGCGAGGAGGGACTCCTTGATGGGGTAGGGCCTCTCGAAGCGGTTGAGGGCCTTGAACGTGAGGGCGCACTTCCAGTTGTTCTCCCGGCAGTAGGCCTCCTCCTCCGGGGGGAGCTCCCAGAGGTGCTCCACCTTGCCGACGACGCCGTAGCCGATGAACGAGTCGCCGGCGTCGGTCTTCATGGCGAGGAGGATGGGGGTCTCCCGTTTCCAGCCTCGCATGACCCCTGAGTAGTACTTCTTGAGCTCGTAGACCTGGTCACGCCAGTCCTCCGTGCTGAGGCGGAGGATGTAGCCGTAGTTCTGGTCCTCGGACATGGCAGATTGATTAAGATTGAGTCAAATATAAAACTATATGCTCCACTCCGTGGACTCTGCTGATGACCCCTGAAAAGTTTGAGAGTAGAAATACTAGGAATTATTGGGGTTCTCTATTTCACGACGAGCACAGGTTTCGTGCACTGGTCCACGACCTTGCGGCTCGTACTTCCCAGCAGCCAGCCTGTGACTCCCCCCAGTCCCCTGCTCCCGATTATTATGAGGTGGGCGTCTCTCTTCTCCGCCTCCTCGACGATGACGGATGAGGGCCGCCCGTCTACTAGCAGGGGCTCTACCTCAAGGTCGGGATACCTGTTCCTCACCTCGTTCACAGCGCTCTCCAGGGCGGCTCTGTAGACGTTCTCCATCTTGTCGAGGTAGTTCTGGATGTCCGCTGTGCTCAGGGTCCCCTGCCCCTCCTCGCTGAAGATGGGTACCGCGCCACGGTAGATGGCTGTCAATATGATGAGTTCGCCCCTGAACATCGCTGCGGTCTTGGCGGCGACATCTAGGGCGCGCTTCGAGGGCTCGGAGCCGTCGTAGGCCACCAGGATTCTGCTGAACATCGGGTCGAACATGTGTCCCAATTGTACAGGAATCTGAGGGTATAATAATAGTGCGTATGCTCATATGGTCACTATACCGATTGGTTTCATGCAGTGCGATATCATTTATAACCCCTCACTTCCATCTACTGGTAGTGATCTCATGGGCGAATGCGGTCTATGCCATAAGAGCGGCGAAGATGTCAGCCTCCTCGGGGCCAACCACAAGGAGCTGGGTAATATTCTGATCTGCCGGGACTGCTGGAAGGAGCTGTACCAGGCGAATCGGATGGTCGCGGGCTCAACCTGCGGGGGCAAGTGCAGCACCTGCTGTCGATGAAATACGAGATCGTGAAAGTTCTGTCGTTGTAACTAGGGCACCCGACACCGGTTACTCAACAGATTTTACCATTACAAGGTAATCGTTGAACTCGGCCTTCTCCCCCGTCTCGACGTACCCTACCGCCCTCCAGAAAGGTATGGCCTCCGGGTTGGAGGTGAGCCAGATGTCCCTGATCCCCCTGTCCACCAGTATCCCCTCGGAGCGCTCGTAGAGCTTCCTCCCATGGCCCCTCCTCCTGTGCTCGGACTTGATGTAGAACTCCATCATCCAGCCCCAGCCGGGCCTGTCGGTGGTGTCAACCTTCATGTGGACGAATCCGATGAACCCGGAGTCCACCCTGAGGAGGTTGAGCCATCGCTCCTCCTCCACCTGTAGGTCCACCACGCTCCTGAGGAACCTGCCCCGGAGCTCTGGGGGCTCGGAGCTCATGTAGTCCTCCCCCATCTCAAGGAAGGCCGACGCCAGCTCCTCGTCGCCCTTCATGACCCTGACTAGCTCGAAGTCATCCGCCATAACATCAAAAAGGAACCTGAAGGAAGTTTTAACGTTTCCCATCCCGATACGGTGGAACCAGCACCATCAACCCAAGTTCGATTTAAAGGGGTGTATGGTTCAACTGACGCTTACAAACAATTAATAGAGTGCCTACGAGTCCCAAAAACAGCAGGGACCTGACCTTCTGGTTTATCGCCGTCACGTTTCTGGTGGCCATAGTCTGGGGGCTGTCGGCGGTAAGGGGCTCCAGATGTAGGGTATTGATGAGTGGTACTTGGCTCAACCATGGGCGGGTCATGTGGGTCGCCTTGTCCGCAATGTCGACAGGAGCTTGCCCCAGAGCGCGTCTCATGTCTAATTAGCTATTAACCTGCGCACATAACTAAAATATCCTAACGGAGTATGGGTTCCTCAGTTGATGTACTCTAGGGAGCCCTCCCTGCGGGACTTCGCCGAGTGGTGGGTCTACGGACTCGTGGCCATCGCGGCGGTCATGGTCCTTGAGTTCATCGCGTCGGTGAGGTCGGTGGTCCTCGTCTGGGTCCCCGCCCAGGTGGGGATCTCCAACTCGATCCCGGGGAACGAGGTACCGGGGAACGCCCTGGAGTCCTCCCTCTTCGAGTCCTCCTCGTTGGACACCGACTACACGAGGATGAGGGTTCACGTGGAGTCCTGGGTCGGGTGGACTACGAGATTCTACGTCGTCCTGGTGCTCACCACAGCCCTCGTGGGCTGGTTCTCGATGATGTACGGGAGCCCTATATGGTACGGCTTCGTCCTCTTCGCCGTGCCCTTCGTGGGGGCCCTCCTGGTCTACAGGACGTGGCCCAAGGAGGAGGAGTACTAGAAGATGGTCTCGCTGGGGTAGACCTCGAAGCCGTTCTCGGTTATCTTGTAGGGCCTCGGCTGGTCGTCGTGGCTGACGCCCCTCATCTTCTCGATCTGGATGGTCTTGACGAGGGACTTGGTGATCTGCATGGTCTGGAGGACGATGACCCCGTGGGCGAGGTACTCCTCGAGCTGGAGGGTCCTGCCGAAGCCCTGGGACCTGAGCTCCAGGGTGAGGAGGTTGGTGGTGCCCAGCTCGTTGAGGGCGTCGATGAGCTGGACTGTGGCGGTCCTCCGCCTTATCGCGTCGGGGTATTGGAGTATCAGGGAGGTCAGTGTGTCCACGATGATGCGCTTGGCGCCGATGCCCTTCACCACCTCGTCCCGGAGGACTGGGAGGAACTTGTCCATCATGAACTCCTGCTTCATCTTCCACGCCCCGGCCCTCGCGTCGAAGAACATGAGGTTGCGCTCGTCCTCGGCTGCGGCGAGGTCCCACCCGAAGGACCCCATCTCGTTGAAGAGGTGTTCCTTGGTCTCGTCGAAGCTGAGGAAGACCCCCTTCTCGCCGTGTTCCTGGAACCCCTTCATGAGGAACTGGACGCCGAGGGTCGTCTTCCCGGATCCGGGGCCGCCCAGCAGGAGGATCGTCCTCCCCTTGGGTAGCCCCCCGTTCAACATCTCGTCCAGACCGGTTATGCCCGAGAGTGTTTGCTCCACCAAGTTGATCGCAGGTAGTTATTTGGATTCTTTAAGGAATTTGCGGTTTCGCAGCTGATCTGTGGGTACTTGCGCGCGCTGTTAATTAGTTAATTTTTAATGCTTAATGCGAATAATAGTATCGACAACCTCCTGGTGATGTGAATCAGATGAGCGCAGAACGGATGGCGAAGAGAGAGCGGGAGCTCCTGGAGATCTTCATGAACAACGCCTCGGACAGGTTCTACATCCTGGACGAGGGGTTGAACATCGTTACCGTCAACGACACAGGCCTCGAGAGGTACGGTCTCTCAAGGCAGCAGATGGTCGGGAGGAACTTCTTCGACGTCTTCCCAAGCATCCGGGGTACTGGTAGGCGGGAGGCGTATCAACGCGTCCTGAAGACTGGGGAGCCGTACTCCACGGTCGATCTGTCCGACCCGGACGACCAGTTCCGCCTACTGGCGTTCAGGATTGAGGGCGGGATGGGGCTCATCGTCACGGACGTCACGGAGATAATGGCCTATCAGAATCAACTGGAGGCCCTCCACGCAAGCGAGGTCCTGCATATAGAGAGACTGAAGATGCTTCATGGCTACTCCCAGATAGTGAGCCAGGCGAAGACGGTCGAGGATCTAGTCGAATGCACGCTAGACGCGATGGAGTCTCTGTTTAATGTAGACCTGTGCGGTTTTCTAGTCGTGCTCAGAGATAATCTACGTTCATGTGGTGTGAGAGGCATCGATGTACCCTCTTCCTCCATACTTAATTTTAGTGAAACAGGGGTGGCCGCTGCCCTCCTCCAAAGGAGATACATCGAAATAGAATTCCCTGAAGGAGGGTTGCCCCTCGACGGTCCTGGGATAACGGTCAGAGCCATAAAGCACAATAAATCCCAGTTGGTAAACGACATTCGGGAAGATCCGGAATACACGCCAATCATAGAGAATGATTTCAGAACTACAGTTGCACCCCCTCGTCTATCCGAGCTGGCTACTCCTGTATTTGTCGACGGTTTTCCATTCGGGGTTCTCAATCTTGAGGCGACAAGGCTAAACGCATTTACCCAGCAGGATCTGGAGCTCCTAGAGGTTCTAGCGGGGCAATTGGCTGTTACTGTGGTGT
>JABUBP010000501.1_pt1 | contig 11088 bp, 8 predicted proteins | sample 7240331 | NCBI WGS metagenome assembly JABUBP01 (sample SAMN07256347, study PRJNA390944) | subsurface metagenome | isolation source: Methane hydrate marine sediment | place: Pacific Ocean: Eastern North Pacific, ODP site 1244 | collected 2002 | reverse complement strand
ATGAGGCCGAGTGTTGTAAAGAAAGCCCGGATAGAGGCTGTCACTTCTAATAAGACGTTGGGTGAGTGGCTTGAGGAGGCAATAGAGGAGAAAGTTAAACGAGAAGTAGAACAGCTAAAATGAAAAAGACCTGCGGGAACAGGTCTTTTTGGGGTAATTAGGAATAATGTTACAGAGTTATTCTTATTTTAGAGTAATCCCGAAGATAAGTCAAGCAACAGGGCTCAGAGACCCCGAGTGTGGGTGTTTTTTGAGTCCTTATCTTTTATGGGCGGGCCCTGCCGGGGGAAACCAGGGTGCTGGGGGGGTAGTAATCTTCCTCCACCAGCTTAATTTAAGTGCGCACTCCTCCCGTACCGGAGCCCTAGGGGTAATCGGGCTTAGCGACAGGGCAATGAAACTGAAGACAAGGGTTTTTGAGTTATGTAACGGGAGATACCAAAGCTTATCTGAGTTAGCCCGGACGATGGGAATATCGAATGACTTAATTTATAGCGTAAGAAGAGGTGACCGTGGCATTCATCAAAAGTTCATCATTGGGGCAACAAAAGCCTTTCCCGGATATAAACTTGATGACCTTTTCTATGTCTCAGAGGATTAGATAGTGAAAAGTTCTAATAATTTGGGGCAGGGTGCTCGGGAAATCATGGCCGGGGTTCCTTTTTCTCCCCGTTTCACCTCCCGTCCCATGCGGTGCCATGACCGTAATCGGGGTCAGCACCCCCCCTCAAGGAGGTAGAGTAATGAGCAAGTGAAATTAACTGGGGGGTACGCATTCAATAACAAAGGAGGTATATAAATGAAAAGGAAAATTTTATGGGTGGGTTTGAGCTTCTTGCTGGTGGCCTCTTTAGTGCTGGCCTCTTGCGGTCCAGCAGCACCAGGGGAGGAAGAGGAAGAAGAGGAGGAGGAAATATTTGAAATGGGCTTTCCTCGGAGTGAAACCGTGTTCACAAACCAGTTGACGGGAACTGTGGGCGCCCCCAGTAACTTCAACGAATGGGTAGGCTGGAAGTGGCGGGATCGCGGCAATGCGAACCTGTGGAACGAGCCATTGTGGACCATTGAGTACGTAACCGGGGAGGTCATTAACAGCTTGGCCTCTGACCCACCGGAATACAATGAGGACTTCACCCAGCTTACGATCAACCTCCGGGAGGGTGTGTACTGGAGCGATGATGTGGAGTTCACCGCGGACGACGTGGTGTTCACCATCGAGTTCCTCAAGGCTACTCCGGGTATGAACTACAACGCCCAGCTGCAAAAGGTAGAAAGCGTTCAGGCGACGGATGAATACACCGTGGTCGTCGAACTTACCGAGCCGAACTCGCGGTTCCACACCTACTTCCTGGATCGGTGGGGATGCTGCTGGATCATGCCCAAGCATGTATTCGAACAGGTGGAGGATCCCCTTACCTTCGAGTACAACCCGCCACTGAGCCTGGGACCGTATGTGCTTCACAGTTACGACCCGGCCGGGTTCTGGACGGCATCAGTGAGGCGGGACGACTGGGACAGGACCCCTACCGGGATGCTCTATGGCAAACCTGTGCCCAAGTACGTGGTGTTCAAGGCTCACACGGATATCGCAACCCAGGTTATCAGCCAGGTGCGCCATGAGCTCGATTATGCCGAACTAACCATCGAGGCTCTAAGGGCCGTCTTAGCCCAGAACCCCTATTCCCGCGCCTATAGACCTGAGTTCCCGTGGGTGGTTAACGTGGACCCGTGCATCACCGGACTGACCTTCAACACCATTAAGCCCCCGTTCGATAACAGCGAAGTGCGGTGGGCCCTCACCCTAGCCATTGACATCGTTTCGTATATTGTCACCGCCTACGACGGCGCAGCCACCATGAGCGCTCTTCACACCCCAGCTGTGCCTCTGTATCAGGAATGGTATTACGAACCGATGGAGGAGTGGCTGGCGGGCTTCACCCTTGACCTAGGCAACGGGGAGACCTTCCAGCCCTATGACCCAGGCGTGTCCTACCGGCTTGCCGAATATGCGCTCTCGCGCGGGTATGTGGTCCCCGAGGACATCCAGGGGACTTTCGGCTTTGGCTGGTGGAAGTATGCCCCGGATGTAGCGGCAAGGCTGCTTGAGAAGAACGGCTTCACCCAGGACAAAGATGGCAACTGGCTCCTCCCCGACGGCACGCCGTGGAAGTTCACCGTTGTCACTGAGGTGTCGCCCGGTCATCCCACGTACCAGAACGCCTTCGCCGCGGCGCATGAGTGGAGGAAGTTCGGGATCGACGTGGAAGTGATGTCGACCGTGCAGAATGCGGCACTGAATCTGACGGGCGAGTTTGATGTCACCTCGGCTTGGCCGGCGTACGAACCCTGGGGTGGTCACCTCGACCTTTTCAGGACGTTTGACAACTGGAACTCGGCCTACGTGGAGCCGGTTCTGGGAGAGCCAACCTGGGGCCACGCTTCCCGCTGGTCCGATCCCCGCATGGATGAGATCATCACCGAACTTAAGGGCACCGACTGGGGCGACACCGACCGGATCGTTCAACTCGGCATAGAAGGCCTGAAGGTCTCCATCGAGGAGATGCCGGGTATCCCCACTTTCACCTACTGCGGCGTGCTCGCCTGGGACACCTACTACTGGACGAACTGGCCCGGTGCTGATAACCCCTATTGTCAGCCGTACCCCCACTGGCCCAACTTCAAGTACATGCTGCCGTTCCTGGAGCCCACGGGGCGGTAAGGCACGAACCTGGAGAGAGGTCTCGGGCAGGGGGGGAAATCCCCTGCCCGGGGGGTTTTAATTAAAGAGGCTGTCCAGAAATTAACATGTTTCTCTTTTGTCATTGCGAGGGGTGAAACCCCGAAGCAATCACAAAGAGCTTAGTGAGATTGCCACGCTTCGCTCGCAATGACAAGGGTATGTTTTTCTGTAGTTTTCAGACAGCCTCTAAATAGGAGGGAGGAAGTTGAGGTTCGTAAGGCGATATCTCGTCCCGCGGCTCATACAATATGTGCTTGTGATCATCCTGGGGATTACGGTGGTCTTTTTCATCCCCAGGCTGCTGCCCACCGGTCCGGTCGAGAGCACGATCAATACCCTTCGGGCTCAAGGCGCTTACCTAGATCCGGCAGCGGTGGAGGAAACGGTTCGCACATTGCGAGAGATGTATGGTTTGGAAGCGGGATTACTTGGGCAGTATGCTTCATTCTGGAAGAGGCTTTTCACCGGTGATTTTGGACCTTCGTTGGTCATGTTCCCTACCCCTGTTATCCAGTTGATACGACAATCCCTACCTTGGACGGTCGGGTTGCTCCTCGTGACCACGGTGTTGGGCTGGATTTTTGGGAACATATCTGGTGGACTTTCAGGGTACTTTACGCGGAGTAGGATACTAAAAATAGTCGATGGAATGGCAATGTTCGTGCGCCCTATACCCTATTACGTATTGGCCCTGATGCTCATCATCTTGTTTGCCTATCTACTTCCCGTATTCCCTATTGGAGGAGGGTATACCATCGGCGCCAGGATTTCCTTCACCTGGAGCTTTGTTACGGATGTCCTCAAACACGCCTTTCTTCCGGCCATGTCCCTGATGCTGTTGGGCGCGGCAGTAACCCATCAAACCATGCGGCTCATCGTCCAGAGTGTTAAAGACGAGGATTACATACGGTACGCAAAAATTGGGGGCGTCAAGGAGCGAACGATCTTTGCCCAATACGTGATGAGGAACGCCATGCTACCCCAGATCACCGGGCTCACTCTTTCCCTTGGGCAGATATTCGGTGGCGCCCTGATCACGGAAATCGTCTTTGCCTTTCCCGGGATAGGATTCCTGCTTTTCCGGGCCATTACGACCAGCGACTACAACGTGATCATGGGCATTACGACCATCTCCATCGTAGCCATCACAACCGGCATTTTGATCATCGACCTTTTGTACCCGTTGTTTGACCCCAGGATAAGGTTCAAATGAACCGGAGAATAGGCTAAATGAAGACATTAAGAGAGCTCTTGAGGGACGGTCGGTTCAGTCTCGGCGCAGCCGTGTTGCTCGTGCTCGCCGTGCTTGCCCTTCTCTCGCTCTTTTCGCCCTACGATCCCACCGAGTGGCGCGTGGTCCCACGCGACATGCCTCCGTCATGGGAGCACCTTTTGGGGACGGACTCTAACGGCCAGGACGTGTTCTGGCAGATGACATTTGCCGTGCGCAATTCCCTCGCAGTCGCGGTTTTCGCGTCGGTAATCTCCAGGGTCATCGCGGTGACAGTGGGCTTGGTGGCCGGTTACTCTGGAGGTGTCGTCGATCGGGTGCTCATGTTCATCAGCGATGGGTTCATGGTGATACCGCTATTCTTGATCCTCGTGCTGCTGGCGATGCTGATACGGGAGCATATGAACCTCGTGAATATGGCGTTGCTCTTCGGAATAGTAGGATGGCCATGGGATACTCGGGTCTTACGATCTCAAATCTTGAGTTTACGGGAAAGGGAGTTCACCTATACCGCCATCCTCTCCGGAACCCCCACGCGTAAATTGATATTTAACGAATACTTTCCCTTTATTATACCTCTTGTTCTCGCCACGCTCATTAACCACATGGCATTTGTGGTGGGAATGGAAATGACTCTTGCGCTCATTGGTTTGACGAACCTGTCCATCCCCACCCTGGGGGCTATGCTCCAGTGGGCCGTCATTCGCCAGGCGATGCTCCTCGGCATTTGGTGGTGGCTGTTCGCCCCAATTGGGGTCGCGGTCTCCCTTTTCGTCGCTTTGTATCTGGTATCCGTAAGCATCAGCGTGTACCTCGACCCCAGGGCCCGGATCCAACGGGTGGGGGCAAGGTGAGGAGGGCTACATCATGTGGGTGCTGAAAGCAGAGCAACTGAAATCTTCTTACGTCCTGGACATTTTCGGGGTCAAGAAGGTCGTCCAAGCCGTCAACCAGGTGGATCTGGAGGTACAGGAAAACGAGGTATATGGGATTGCCGGGGAAAGCGGATGCGGGAAAACAACCCTTTTGAAAACCCTCTTTGGCGACATCGAACCGCCGTTGAGGCTGATGGGCGGAAAGGTTTGGTACCGGGTCGATGAGGAGCAGCTGGATTTGTTCTCCTTGAGACCGGAGGAGAGACGAAAATTGCGGTGGAATTTCATCTCCTTTGTCTCTCAAAGTTCGATGAGCGTTCTCAATCCAGTCATCAAGCTCAAAGGGGCATTTAGTGACTTCGGTGGAGGCTATGGCCCCCGCAAGAAGAAAGGCGAGGTGCTCGAACTCGCCCGGCGACATCTCGTGGAGCTGGGGCTGCCGCCGAATGTCTTGGGAGCGTATCCTCATCAGCTTTCCGGGGGGATGCGCCAGAGGGCCACCATCGCCTTGGCCTCCCTCCTCTCCCCGCGGATCCTGATCGCGGATGAGCCCGTCACCGCGCTCGATGTGGTGGTGCAGCGGGGGGTCATTCAGCTCCTTAAGGAGGTCCAGGAGAAACTGGAGGCTACTATCATCCTCGTCACGCATGACATGGGTATTCAGGCCAACATTGCCGACCGCATTGGCATCATGTATGCTGGGAAGATAATCGAGGAAGCGAGAACGGAGGTCATTTTCGAAGAGCCACTCCATCCCTACACCAAATACTTGATCAACTCCCTTCCCAAATTTGGCGACAAGGCGATGCGGGAGAGCGCCCCCGGGGCCCCTCCCTCACTTGTGGACCTCCCGAGTGGCTGCGCCTTCCATCCCCGGTGTTCCCTCACAATGGAGATTTGCCGACAAGAGGTGCCCGAGTTCCAAGGTGTGGGCGATCAACATCGGGTAGCGTGCTGGCTGATGCAGGAGGGTAAAGATAAACAAGATTCTTGAACTTCAGGATATCACCAGGGTGTTCCACCTGGGCAGTATGATCTCAAGGGTCAGGATCACGGCTGTGGACCGTGTCTCCCTCCACGTGGGCTCCGCGGAGATCTTCGGGCTCGCCGGGGAAAGTGGGTGCGGGAAGACCACGATTGCGCGGATGATCTTGGGCTTCGAGGAGCCCACATCGGGGAGGATCATCTACAGAGGAAAGGACGGGAAGCCCACTTCCGGGAAAAAGGTCTGGCGCACCGCAGGGGTGCAGGCGGTCTTCCAAAACCCGTTTGAGACCTTCAACCCCTTGCGGCAGGTGGAGAGCTATTTCTTTGAGACCGTACACAACTTTCACCTTGCGAGCAGCCGCACGGAGGCCCTGGCACAGATCGACAAGGCTCTGGAGGCGATTGGCTTGACCTATAAGGAGATCGCCGGTCGCTACCCCAGTGAGTTCTCCGGTGGTCAACTCCAGAGGATCTCCACTGGCAGGGCGCTTCTTACCGAACCTTCCCTGTTGATCGCGGACGAACCGGTGTCCATGGTGGACTCCTCGATCCGGATGTCCATCGTGAACCTATTTCAGGAGCTCAAAGAGGGGTTTGGAATAAGCGTGGTCTACATCACCCATGACCTCGCCACCGCCTACTACGTGTGCGACCGGATCGCCATCATGTTCAGAGGAAACCTCGTTGAGATGGGCGATGTGGAAAGGGTGCTTATGGAGCCCAAGCATCCCTACACCAAGCTCCTGCGGGAGTCCATCCCCAAAACGGACCCGAGGAAGCGGTGGACCACCAAGATGGAGCTTTCGGAGAGCGAGCAAGAGGAGTACCTGCGGGTTGGCTGCAAGTTCGCCGGGAGATGTCCCCAGGTGATGGAGAGGTGTAAACGCGAGGCCCCGAAGGACGTCAGCGTGGACGACGTCCTCGTCAAGTGCTTTCTCTACAGCTAGGGAGAGGAACACGTGTGAAGGGATAGCAGACTGCAAGCCAACGGAGTCATCAGCCGAATGTGGCTCTATAATTGTAATTGCTTATAGGAGTATAAAAGACGTTAACAGTAAAAGAAGTAGCCAGCAGATTGAAGGTTCATCCACAAATAGTTTATCGGTGATAATATAATAAGACCCCATCAGGCGCTGGATTATCTGACACCACTTAAGTTTTTGAGGAGTGGAAAGAATGTTCAGGAAAAGAGGATGTGTCACTAATCATATGAACGAGTATAAGCTATTGACAAAGTCAGCGTTTTAGGGATGATGAAATGGGAAATCCTAACTAGAGGGAGGAAACTTTAAATGAAACGCAAGAAAATTGTTTTTTCTAAGCCGTGGAAGATGGAAATAGTCTACGATGAATTTGATGAAAAATCTCTTGAGTCTGAAGAAGTTATTATTAGAAATAAATATTCACTCATATCCCCAGGTACGGAATTGGCTTGCTTATCAGGAAATGAACCATGGTTTAAACTTCCATCTACACCTGGATATGCATCTGTGGGAGAGGTAATAACAACAGGTAATGAAGTATCGAAAATCAAGAATGGTGATATAGTACTTTCACATGGACCACACTCAGAATTTTTTAAAATAAATGTAGATAAGTGGCCTTGTTTAAAACTTCCGGATGGTTTAAGGGAGGAATATGCACCTTTTGCGAGGATGGCAGCAATCGCAATTACAGCCTTGAGAGCTTCTGATATTGAGTTAGGGGATTTTGTTGGAGTTATTGGCCTGGGGCTAGTGGGAAATCTGGCAGCTCAGTTAGTGCAGCTTCAGGGTGCAACTGTAATTGGGATTGATCTAAGTTTAAAGCGATTGAAAATAGCTGAAGAGTGTGGAATTAAATTTACAGAGCCAATGAATAAAGATATAATAAAATCAAAAGTTATGAATATTACATCGAATAATGGTGTCTCAACATTAATCGAAGCAACTGGTATTCCATCAGTCGTCATTGATTCCCTACCCCTGATTTCAAAAAGAGGTGAGATTATCTTACTTGGAAGTCCAAGAGGAGAATTCAAAACAGATTTAACAGAGATGCTTGAATACATACATCACTTCAGGCGGGGTCCAGTACAATTTAAAGGGGCACATGAGAGGCAATATCCTGTTAAGCCTAATCCTTTTGTAAAACATTCGCAGGAAAGAAATTCAAAAATAATATTCAAGCTTATAAAAAACAAGCGGCTAGAAATAAAACCACTATTAACCCATATACTTAAACCAGAGGAAGCAGAGAAAGCTTATAACGGATTGAAAAATAACAAAGATGAATTTCTGGGGGTGCTTTTTAACTGGCAAAATAATTTTGGTCTTTTACATTAACATAGCCACATCGTGTTGGAATACTACGGAAGTGGCGACCCCGCTGAGCCGTGCGCAAAGGGAGTTGCTTTGCTACGCCGGCTTGTGGGCTGAGGCTTTACGGGGCGCTTCGCGAACGACCTCCCAATCGGCTCAGTGGCGCTCCGGCAGTGATAAGAGCGATGAGGGTCAGGATACCCCATCGCAAGTTGAAATGGGGAATCCCAATTATAAGTAACTAACAATATTAGTTCAGAGGTAGAAATATGAAAGCGAAACGCTAACAACCATGTAGCACCCCTCGGAATGAAAGAGATTTTTCAAGCAGCACTATTGATGTTGCAAAATTAGATAAAAAAGATGCAGACAATAAATGGAGGATAAAATGTCAAAACATCTTTTAGGAGCACAATTATATACAGTAAGAGATTTTACAAAGACAATTCCTGATATAGCCAGAACATTAAAGAAAATCTCTGCTATAGGTTATACAGGTGTTGAAGTATCAGGAATTGGTCCTGTGGATTCAAATGAACTTGCCAATGTTTTAGAAGACAGCGGGCTTACAATTGCAGCAACACACGTTAGGTGGGAGCGTTTTGTTAATGAATTGGACGAAGTTATAGCAGAACATAAAATGTGGAAGTGTAAGCATGCAGCAATTCCCTATTTGAGTCCTATTAATGAGTACAGAAGTCTAGATGGATTAAAACGATTCCTTGATGAGCTTGGTCCTGTTTCTGAAAAGCTTGCTAAGGAGGGAATGGACTTTTCCTATCATAATCATAATCATGAATTAGCCAGATACGGTAATAAAACATGGTTGGAAATGCTGTATGAACAGGCTTCTCCGGAACAGCTTAAAGCAGAGATTGATGTTTACTGGATTCAGGCTGGTGGCGGGGATCCTGCAGCATGGATAAAAAAATGCAGAGGTCGTCAGCCTTTGCTTCATCTTAAAGATATGGTGGTTACACAAAATGGAGAACAGCGTTTTGCAGAAATAGGGGAAGGCAATCTCAATTGGCCCAGTATCTTGCAGGCTGCATTAGAAAGTGGTGTGGAGTGGTACATTGTTGAGCAGGATACATGTTACAATCGCGATCCATTTGAATCACTCGCTATCAGCTATCACAATCTAGTAGGCATGGGGTTAAGTTAATTAAAGACATAGAAGGAGTTTAGAAATGAGCGGAAAAATAAATGTAGGTGTTGTAGGTTTAGGAAAGGAGGAAAAGTCATGAAGCTCGGCGTCCTCACCTCCCTTTTTGGCTCTCTTGACTATGAGGAGATGTTAGCTCGAGTGGTAGAAGCTGGCCTGGAAGCAGTTGAGCTTGGGACAGGAAACTATCCCGGCAAAGCTCATTGCAATCCAGATGAATTGCTAAACGATAGAGAAGCCTTAAAGCGTTACAAGAAAGCACTAAAGGATAGGGCGTTGATGATCAGCGCACTAAGTTGCCATGGTAATCCCATCCATCCCCAAGAGGAGATCGCCCAAGCACATCATCAAGTGTTCGAGAAGACGATCTTGCTAGCGGAGGAGCTTGAGGTGGGGGTGGTCTGCCTCTTTTCCGGGTGTCCAGGAGGGTCCAAGTTTGACAAAACACCCAACTGGGTTGTCTGCGCCTGGCCTCCTGACTACGCAGAAATTCTGAAGTGGCAATGGGAGGAGATTTTGGTACCATACTGGAAAAAAACTGCTGCCTTCGCTCAGAAGCATGGAGTTACGAAGTTGGCCTTGGAGATGCATCCAGGTTTTATGGTCTATAACCCCAGGACCCTGCTTCGACTACGGGAAGCCGTAGGCCCTCAGATCGGCGCAAACTTTGACCCATCCCACCTTTTCTGGCAGGGGGTTAACCCCATTAAGGCCTTAAAGGAGATCGGTCGAGAGGGCGCACTCTTCCACTTCCATGCCAAGGATACCTATATCGACCAGGAGAATATGGAACTCAATGGAGTTCTGGATGCCACTCCCTACCAGAACCTTAGGGACCGATCGTGGACCTTCCGCACAGTCGGCTATGGCCATGATCAGCTAACATGGAGGAGGATCATCAGTACGCTTCGTATCGTAGGCTATGATTATGTTATCAGCATTGAGCATGAGGATCCCTTGGCCTCCATTGATGAGGGCTTGAAGGAGGCAGTGCGCTTCCTTAAAGAATGTATTCTTGAAGAGCCTCCTGCCGGGGTGTGGTGGACATGAGAGAGACAAAAGCGGCAGTAATCGGCCTTGGATTTATGGGCAAGGTTCATTGTGAGAACATCCGCAGGCTTCCCTATGTTAAGCTCCAGGCCATCGTGACGAGAAACGAGGATACGTTAAGGCGCTATCAGGCCATGTATCACATCCCAGAGGCCTATACTGATTGGAAGGATCTTTTAAAAAGCAAAGGGATAGATGTGGTTCACAACTGCACTCCGAATAGCCTCCATTATCCGATCAACAAAGCATTCCTTGAGAGGGGCATTGCTATAATTTCGGAGAAGCCCTTGACCGTCAACTTAGAGGAGGCTAAAGAGACAGTCGAGCTGGCGGAGAAACGAGGGATCTTCAACGCCATTTGCTTCAATTACCGATTCTTTCCGGTGGTTCAGGAGATGAAGGCCATGATCGGCCGAGGAGAGCTCGGAGAGGTTCGCATCATTCAAGGCGGTTACCTTCAGGACTGGCTGCTCTACGATACGGATTACAACTGGAGGGTAAAACCTGGGACAGCTAAGACAAGGACCATAGCGGATCTCGGCTCCCACTGGATAGATCTTGCTCAATATCTCTCAGGGAAAAGGGCTCTGCAGGTAATGGCCGATCTGGAAACTTTCGTCAAGTTTCGGAAAAGACCAAAGGAAGAAGGAGAGACCTTCCAGCTTGAGCAACCGGAAGATTACGAACTGATAGAGATAGACACGGAGGACTACGGTGCAGTCTTAATCCATTTTGAGGGT
>JABUBP010000500.1_pt1 | contig 11099 bp, 17 predicted proteins | sample 7240331 | NCBI WGS metagenome assembly JABUBP01 (sample SAMN07256347, study PRJNA390944) | subsurface metagenome | isolation source: Methane hydrate marine sediment | place: Pacific Ocean: Eastern North Pacific, ODP site 1244 | collected 2002 | reverse complement strand
CTCCGAGCAGTGCCGAGGCTGGTGAGACGGTACCGGTCACCATCAAGATAAAGAATATCTGGACTGCCAGCGTTCACGTTTACGCAATCGGTGTCCTTGACGCTGAAGACCGCTTTATCGATTGGCTGGATTACTGGATTCCTGCTGGGGCAACTCATTCTTTCTCTGGCTCATTTACTATGCCAAATAGGGACGTAACCATTCACGCCTACAGCTACTACGAAGCTGCTGATGGCTACGTGTATTCTGACGATGAGGCAGCAAAAGATGTTAGCCTAACTGCCCCGCCAGAGGTCTTTGAGGGGAAAATAAGTAGAAAGGAGTTGAAATATGATTCAGTTACAGGTCCAATCCCCGTTCGCTAACTTTCTAGCCAGTATAGGTGCCAGTGTATCCCTCGGGGTCAGCGGTATAGTCACTGTCTGGGGGCGCAACGATATGAGCACCAATCAGAAGCTGGGCATTGCTTGGTCGATAGCGGACCCAGACGGCGATATAGTCGAGCAATACTCCAGGTGGGAATCGTTTGCCACTGCTCCCGGGGATGAGCAGTCCTTTATTGGCGGTCGGTTTGATATAAACAAACCGGGCACATGGCGCATCAGGGTAGACATGATAATGAATCTCGCTGACCCAGTCGTAGTTGACACCTATGATGGGGTACTCTGTGAGGTCACTGAGGTATTTGCCGGCACCATAACCAAGAAGGAGCTGCAGTATGATAGCGTTGTCGGTGACATCCCCGTCTACTAATTTGCTAGCTGCGGGTGCCAGTGTACCTATTGGTCAAAGCGGTATAGTTACTATCCGCGGGCGCAATGATATCTCGGTAGACCAGAAGTTGGGAATCTCCTGGGTCATCAAGGACCCTGACGGTATAGTGGTCGAAGAATACTCCAGGTGGGAGATGTTCGCTACCGCCCCTGGTGATGAGCAAGCCTTTATCGGCGGTCGGTTTGACCTGGATAAGGAAGGAACCTATACCATAAAAGTCGACCTGCTGATGAACCCAGACAGCCCCGTCGTCGTTGATAGCTACGAAGGAGATTTATGCGCCACTACTACTGAAGTCCCTCCAGAGTATGTCGAGATTCAGCACACCATTTATCCCTGGTCCTATATCTTTGAGGGTGATGCTGAGAGCTGTATCTTTGAGTTTAAGCTCACCCCAGAGCAGATTCCGGGAACAGAGTGGCTTGGCCAGAGAATTGTTGAGTCGTTTGCTAGCAAGCTGGAAGAGGAGGGGGCAAGGCTGCTAGAGTTGAAGGTCTATGAGGATACTACACCAACATTCTGGACCAACTACCGGGTTGAAGTGACTGCCACCGCCTCTCCGCTAGCATGGAATTTAATTATTATCGGCGTGCTGGCCATACTGTTTATCATTGCCATTTATTTTACCATTAAGCTAGTTGATGAGATCTTCTTCAAACGCAAAGCACTGGACGAGGAAACCAAAAAGACGTTCTCCAGGGACACCCTCATTGCAATGATACTTGACCTTGAGCCTGAGACCTCGACTGAGCTATTAGAGGAGAAGTCAGACCAGGAGCTGCGAGACCTATTAAACCAAATACTGGCAGCGAAGGCACCACCGGTATCTTGGCTGCCTCTGGCTATAGTTGGCGGGCTAGGTATCCTCGGGGTTGGAGCCGCGGTTGCTTTAGCTGCTAGACCAAAGGAGTAGCCTTGATTGAGAGAAAAAGCGTTATTCCTGAGCCTTATCAAACCATAGCCCGCAGAGAGCTGCGAAAGCTTCCGACCTGGAAGCTCCAGGAAGCTTACGGGAAGTTAAGGGCTGGGGAGTCAACCGGCATAGAGCTCGTGGAACAGAATAGAGCCTATGCCATTAGCGCCATAGAGGAGATCTTATGGGAGAGGGGTAAGCTCCCATCAAGTAGCAGTCATAGCTCAGGAAAAGTGATGGCCAATAAAGAAGATACTGAAGTACTTAAGGCACTTCTGCCTGCGGTAGGAATTAGTGCCGCCGTAATCGTCGCCTACGCCGTCCTGGTGCGGGTTTTTGCATTAGAGCGCCGGGTTGGCTATCAAGATGGCCGATACCTAGTTTCGGTTCGCCATCCCGGGCAAAGGCATGACCTGAGAGAATTTGTCCAGCCAGATAACCCCGATGTGAAGGCTGTTTACTCACAAATTGGACCTGACCCATGGAGCCTCTACGATTTCGTATGTCGAAATATAAACTATAGGAGAGATGTCGGGGAATTCTGGCAGACTCCCAGTGAAACGCTGGCCAGTAAGAGGGGAGACTGCGAGGACACATCTTTCGTTCTATGTAGCCTGCTCCGAAACACTATTAACGCCCATGTAGCTCTAGGTAGTTTTCAAGGCTATGGGCATGCCTGGTGTGAACACCGAGGACAGGTGATGGAAACCACCTACACATCTGCCCGACCGGTCTCTGACCCCCAAGATTACTGCCCTTATGTATTATTTTCGGACCAAGAAGTAATAGAACTCTGGCGAGGCGCCCTGGGCGAGATATTTGAGCTGGAAAGAGACGAAGTTACCAAACTTAATCTGATGGCTCGGGTACTGGAGGCTATAGCATGATAGAGCATGTGGCCATTATTCCGGATGGAAATAGAAGATGGGCAAAGGAACATGGACTTCCCCCGCTTGAAGGACACCGGCGTGGCGCTAAGGCTATGCACAATGTCGTAGATTACCTTATCGGCCGCCAAATAAGGTATTTAACAGTCTGGGGCTTCTCACTAGATAACTGGAAGCGCAGCCAAGAAGAAATCACAAGTCTATTCCGTCTCTTAGCCCGGTGGATAGACAGGGATACTCCATGGCTGAATAGACATGGCGTTCGGCTTCGCCATATCGGCCGAATTGGTTCATTGCCCCACTCCCTTCAGCTAGTCATAAATCATGCGGTAGAACTAACCAAAAACAATACCGCGATGACACTTAACTTGGCTTTTAACTACAGCGGCCGAGCTGAGATTGTAAACGCAGTTCAGCGGCTTCTGGAGAGCCCGCACCCAGTGGGGCTAGACGAAGAAGTATTTAGCCGCTATCTCTACACAGATGGTATGCCTGATGTTAACCTGGTGATCCGCACTGCCGGCGAGTTCCGCCTGTCTAACTTCCTGCTCTGGCAAACAGCTTATAGCGAATACTACTTTACTGACGTCCTCTGGCCCGACTTCGATACCAAGGAGCTTGAGAAGGCTCTACAGGTCTATAGCGAGAGACAGAGGCGGTTTGGGGGAGATTAAGTGTTCTTAAGAGTCAAGCAAGCCATAAAGGCCTTCAGGGAGAGGCGCTTTGTTATTATCTTCTCGGAAGATGAAGGCGAAGCTGACCTGGCTATCCCTGCTCAGGAGATAACTGCCGAGACAATTTTGTTTGCGGCCAGGGTAGCTTCAGGACTCCTCTGCCTAGCTTTGCCCAAAGAGAGACTTAAGGAGCTGGAAATAGATGCCTTACCTTCCAGATATCGGGCAACTGACACTCCATTTTATATGCCTGTGGATAGTAGGGAGGCAAATTCAGGTATTTCACCCAAGGAACGAGCGTTTACCATCAAGAAAATAATCGACCCCACAACCAAGCCGTCTGATTTAGCCCGCCCTGGGCATCTTCAACTATTAGGTGCTCATCCTGATGGGTTATTAAAAAGAAACGGACATACGGAAGCTGTGCTTGAGCTAACAAAACTTGCCGGCTTATACCCCGGGGGTGTGTTGTGCGAGCTGGTGAGTGATAGCGGGGATATGATGAATGCTCAGGAGCTGAAAGCCCTAGCCAAGAGGTTGGGCATACCAATTATCACCGTAGGAGCTCTGGCAGAATTTTTGAGGTCTTTCCTGCCAAAAAGAAGGTAGGGGCTTGACAAATGCAATTAAACAGCATAACATTTAATTAAGACCGCAGAGCTTGCCGATGAAAGTCGGCTCTGCGGCTTTTTGCTTTTATCGGCAGCTCTAAGGCTAATAAAGGGGGCGAGCAACCTTCAACTAGAAGGTTCGAAAGGCTCGCCCCTTTCCTTTTTAGTCAAGGTTGCTCCACCCCACCGCTAAGGTCGGTTGGCGGGCAAATAAATAAAAAGGAGGAGATACTATGCCACCACAAGAATTTGCATTTGCCGCACCAAAGGCTGAAGAGATAACCAAAAGCCTAACCGGACTAGCTGGCGCCGGCGTGACCGGCGTGGTTGAGGGTGTTATCGTCAAGATGGCGCCACAGTTGGGTGCCCTCGAACTCCCTTTCACCTGGGCTGCTCTGCTCGGTATACCAGCCGTAGGGATTGCGGGTGCTCTCTTTGCCAGGGGCATGATTGGTGACCTAATGCAGGGGGTGGCTGCTGGCGGCACTGCTGTCGCCGCTTACACTCTGCCAGCGATGTTGATGCCAGATCTGTTCAGCCGAAGGGGCGGGTCCCAGGACCAGTTAGCTCCTGGCGCAAAAGTTAAGCAACTGCTGGCAGGTCCACTCGGAGCGCCTCAGAGGGCACAGGCTATGGCAGCCGTTGGCGCCGGGTACGAGTAATCTAATACCGAATGAATAGGCGGAGTAAGGAGGTATAGATATGGAAAACCTATTTGAAGAACGCACGATTGAATACCCGTTTGTCTTTGCAACGGAGGGCGCACTGGCTGTGGGTAACACGTGGATGCCCACCCCCAAGGAGGCCAGAGTCGTTGATGACGCCACCCTAGATGAGGACGAGGTCGCCGAGCTTTATGCTATGGAGATCCTGAACCCCAATTCGGTGCCGATAGAGGGTGCTTGGGCGAAGCTCGATGATGCACTTGAGGTTGACGACGAGATATTTGCCTCCGGTGATTGGAACACCCTGATGCTCCCCCCATGGCAGCGAATACGCCAGAAGCAGGTTATAAGGTTCGGAAAGCCGGCGTCCACCAATCTCCTCCAAAGCACCACCCTCAAGTATAAGAAGAACTGCCTGCCAATAGTCCTTGCCGGGACAGGTGGCATCAGCGCCGATTTTACCATCATCCTTCATAGTATAGTTTACAAACCGGCAGCTTTCGGCATACCCGGTGTCTTCGGCACCCTTGATGGGGTTCTCCACATAGTTGACTCAACCAGAAGCAGGGGGTTCAGCCTGACCAAGCCAGACCTTGCTGGCCAGCGAGTCAGCCCGGATCTGTGGGACAAGCTCCCCGGCGGAAAAACGCAGACCGTGCCCAAGATATGGCCCCTGTTAAGATTCGGCTGGAATGCCAAGGCCACCACGATAAACAAGGACTACGGGTTCTACTACGATGACGCTGAGGTCTCTGAGAAAAGGCGGACACTCTGGTGGGAGCCCAGGGACAACAAGATTGTGATAATCGAAGCCCTCGGTGTGAGGCCGCATGCCGACTCCCACTTCACCGCCCTCAAGGTAGCTGGCGAATATATGCCCTCCTCACGCTTCTACACGGTGCCGACGCATAACTCGTTGATGTTTGGTGAGGCCAACTCACTGCTTGGCTGGCAGGAGTTCTTCGCCATCCCCAGGCTGGCCGACGCACAGGTCATCATGGCTTCGAGCCTCGGCATCCCTGACGCCTATAAGGAGTCCGGCGGGGTTATCCACCAAACCTCAGCGGCAGTGGCAGCCGATAACATCGTAGCGGCTATTGCTGGCAAGATCATCGATATGGCATAAGGAGGTAGAGCATGAAGTCATTTTCTATCGGAATTGGCAATGGTGTGGCAGCTAAGACAGAGATCGCACTGCCCACCGGGATTAGCGGTGTCTTCAGGTCTTTATGTGACCCCTGCGCCTACATAGCCGTGGCCGCTGCTGGTGCTGCCGAGATCCAGCAAGCACTTACGGTGCAGCCAAGCTATGTGGATACCGATATCGGGGCTAACGAGATTGCCCTATCGGCTGATGGGACTAAGATAAAGCTGGGTGATGACCTCACGACAACTGGCGCTGGCGGGGTCGTTCTCACTATCAGCGGCATACCCTATGTGGAGGGATATCCTGAACCATGATAGGTGATGTCGCCCACGTAGAAGGAGGCGCATAATGCAGACGTTTCGCATTGGTATAGGTGTCGGTAAAGTCGCCAAGGCCGAGTATACTTTGCCCACCGGGATTAGCGGTCTGTTTGGCGCTCTATGTGACCCTTGCGCCTATATAGCCGTGGCTACTCTTGGTGGTACCGAGACGCAGCAGGTGCTCACCGTAGAAACAAGCTATGAGGATACTGACATAGATGCTAATGAGATCGCCCTCAGTCCTGCCGGGGACAAGATAAAAATAGGCGATGACCTCAGCACCAGTGGCGCTGGTGGCGTTGTCCTCACTATCAGCGGCAGGACCAGTATGGAGATAAGTCCATACCCCACGCCATAATCAACAGGAAGGTGAATTATGCCCAGAAAAGATGGCACAGGACCGCCAGCCAGCTCAAGAGGTCCCCGAGATGGTCGTGGTGGAGGTAATCCCGGGCGACCGGGGCCTGGTGTTGGCACTAAGACTGGCGGGCAAAAAGGCCCGTGCAAATAAATAGCCTATTAAAAAATAAGCTGAAGGGAGGTTTACCCTATGCCTATTCAAGACGAACTTGCAACCGTAATCCGCAAGGCGAGGTATCTGCCGGAATTGCTGCCCCTGTTTCACGCTCAGGACCTGGCCACTGGTGACAACCCGATAATTACCCTCGGCAGCCCCACAATTTCCCCTGACCAGCCCATACTGACGGATAAGCTCTCGGCAACCCCTGATGCCAATGTTCTCCTGAAGCTAAAAGCTGATAAGCTGACCCATAAGGCTGAAACTATAAGCCTTGATGTTATGGGAGAACTCACCCCGCTCGAGTTCCTGGCCACAAAGAGCCTTTCCTTTGTCCTTAATGCCGATACCCCTGTTTCCGATTACAAGATGTACCTTGGCATCTGGGTGACTAGGCCATTGATAGCACAGCGGATATTATGGGGGCTGCCCTTAACGTCTGAGCATGAGCAGCTTTCAAGAAAAAGGGGCGTCAGGGATAGCGTGGTGAAGGGCATTTTGCCTTTCCCTACCTCCTACCAGATTGAGCGGGAGTGCATGGGATTCAAACGAACCTATGCCGAGATTGTGGCCAACGTTACCTCCGGGCAGGCAACACAAATCGTAGTTTTACCTCTTCCTGAGTCCTCTGATGAGTTTCTGGTTCTTGAATCCATCACAGCCGACAATGCCGGCTTAACACTGGCCAATAATGCCCAAATCTACATTACCCGTGATGACGACACGAACTACTTGAAACTGCCGGTTTTCCCAATGGACAGTGCCTATGATTTCCCAGCTTTCATTCCGGCGCTACATAAATTGGAAATTAGCTACTACGCAGACGCCACCCTGACCGATAGATACGTCCGCTTTACCATTGGCCGATACAAGCTAACGGATATCCTTTGCGCCCGCTTTGGCCTTGAAGCAACCCAAGAAGCCAAGGAAAGCACTTTGTGCGGCGTAGTCCCCTAAGAAGAAGGAGTCAATCTAATGGCCAGCAATGAAGAAAAAGGGAAAACGGCACAGGGACTAGTAATCGGCGGCATAGGAGGCACCCTACTGGGGGCGCTGGGGGCAACTATTGCCGCACTCATGACTAAAGCAGCTAAAGCTGCCGAGCTACCTCCCGATGAAAAGCTAGATTTCCTGATAGAATGCCTGACAACTTTACTTCCAGTGCTCGCACAAGTAGCTGAGAACAACGCCCGACTAATTGCACTACTCGAGCAGTGGCTCGCCGCCCAAGGCGTGGCACCACCCACTGAGGGAGTAGAGGTTACCGTATTAACACCCTGGGTAGCCAAAGAGCCGGAAGAGATATACCGCTTTGCTATCAGGACAGCCGGTACCTTTTACTCCAACAAGATGGTTGATTGGACTAAAGGCAAGAGGCTCCTTGTCAAGGTGGAGTCCTCACTAAACGAGGAAGTCCAGATTCAGCTTATAGGCAATATCGTTGATGACATGGAACTGGCCACTGATATAGATACACCCAAGGCGTGCCCAGCCAACGACAATATCAGCATTGGCCCAGCCTGGGATGACTGGCAACCCTATGTTGGTGCCAAGGTAACAGTGGCTACAGCACCAACCGCAGGTGTCCTTACCATATCAGCTGTGATTCAGGAGTAGCTAAATGGGGAGACATTATGCCTTAGCACGTACTGAGATATTGGCCCAGGTCAACAAGCTGGCTGGCAGTGAGGTCGACACCCAGGTAACAGGCAAAGACCTAACTGCCGTTGGCGGGGGAACCTCTGGCGAAGACGGGGCGGACATTCTCACCATCTCCACCACTACCAGAAAGAAAGTCCACATGCTCACTGTGTCAATGAAAAACTGCCAGGCGGCAGCCAATATTATAGTGAGGCTGTATACCAAAGTCTATGGAACCTTTGAGGAATTGTATAAACAGACCTTTATCAAGGACACAGACCCGGATGCGTTAATGGTTATCAATGGAACGCTGGTCATCCTGGCTGACCTCAGGGTTGAGATGCACTCAGACGATGCCCTGGACAATAATGTCACCGTCCCCTATAGCTACATTCTGGAGGATATGGAGTAGGAGGCGATGTAGTGACAATGAGCCTGCTAATACCTACTAGGGCTATAACTAACGTCAATGCGAATTACCCGCAAGGCTTCCATAGGGGTAATGTGGGTGGCTTGCCTGCCGTAGAGCCAGACCTGATTCCAGCCAACATCAAGTGGGGGATTAAAGAATTCGGTATTCCGGGAGAAATGGTGCAATGGATATACGACCTTAGTTTCCCTGTATTGCCAAAATTAGCTATTCCCACTCCATCCCTCGCTCTTGTCGTGGCCGAAGACCACTCTGGTGGAGGTCATGTTGGCGTTCCACCAGCACTCGCCATCCCTGTGCCAACTGTAGATAAGGCAGCGGCAGAAACCTCAGTAAATGCCTGTGGTGGTGCCGTAGCCCACGATAATGACGGAGTAGATACCGACGAGACCGCAGAGGCAAATGAGGCTACCGCTGATGATATGACCCTGTTACAAGCCGATGGAGCGGCTGCCGACTGGTATGCTCTGGGCTACGCCGGTCTATTTGACGCAATATGTCTCAATGTGAGCACCGTGGGGGCTGATATTACCCTTGACACCTTTGAATACAGTAAAGGTGGCGGGTCATGGGGAACGCTGACACCTATTATTATGAACCAGCTTAATGACTACGAAACATCAGGGAAAGTCTGGTTTACATTTGTGCGCCCTGGGGACTGGGCAGTTGATACTTATGCCGGAATAGCCAATATGTATTGGATAAAGTTTAAGGCATCCGCCGTAGGCGGAGGCTACTCTCAGCCTAAAGGAGCTCAAGCCTGGATATTAGTCTATGCGTAGGAGGAAATCATGGTTGACTTAAAAGAAGAACAACAATATGAGGAACTGAGGAGGCTGGCGCAAAAGCTGCACATCCCAATCCCTGAAGTCTTCTTAGAGCTTGAGGTTAGGGATAAGGACGGCAGGGTAATTCAGCGGCACAGGCAGAGAAGCCATAGCTGGGTGAGGAACGCTTACAACTTGATGATAATGCAGGGAGCAGGAATAAATGGCAATGAAAGCGCAGTCTTTGGTGCTGGTGAGGTAAACATAAAACTAGCCGATGGAACAGTTAGGCAGTCTCCAAGGCTGGCGAATATTGGCCAGGAGGACTATGACCCAGAGGACCCAGGCTTCGTCTATACTGCTGTTGCCGGTGATGACACTTACGGTATTCTTGTCGGTAGTGGCACAACCGCTGAGAGCTTTGAGGATTATTTCCTTGACACCCAAATTGTGGACGGCACAGGCGCGGGAGAATTAAGCCATATTGCAAGTGAAACCCCTTCCAGAAGCTATGCCGACACGACATATTCGGTAGACTTGGTGCGTTATTTCAATAACAATAGTGGTGGAAATGTTGATGTCAATGAGGTGGCACTGGTTACCAACGGCTACTTTGGCGGTGCACACATATGGATGCAAAGTCGTGACAAGCTCGGGGCCACGGTCACAGTCCCCAGCACCGGTCAGCTAAAGGTAACCTACACCGTAGAGCTAACCTACCCGTAGTAATAGGGGAAGGCAATGCCAGGAGAACGCAAGATAACCTGCGATGAGTGCGGCTATTCAGAGGTAGTGCCAGAATCAAAACTAATTTACGAGGAGGGCAAGACCTGCCCTAAATGTTATAAGGGCAAAATGTGGTGGGTGCCACCAGCCGAGGAGGCACGTAGAAGAGAGGTCAAAAAGATGCTGGAAGAAGAAAAACGGATTCCACCAGCTGTAATCATACCGATAGGTTTAGGTTTGGCACTCGCCGCTGCCATAGGAATAACCTACGCCCTAGCCCATTTTGAGGATCCAGAAAGAAAATGAAAGAGCTGAATGCACCAGCCAAGTTTTTAATATATGCAGTCTTTCGGGCAATCCGGTACCCCAGAACGCCGATAAGGTACTTCTACTGCTCAAACTGTAAGCTACGTTTCAATGCCAGTGAGGAGGAGTGCCCGAAGTGCCACGATAAGATGAGCAGCTCCCCAGACCCCAAGCAGGAATCGCCCATTCCCTGGTACGGCTCAGTAGCAGTCATTATTCTTGGGATTATTTGCTGGGTTGTGGGTGGCATTTACCAAATAGCGGGCTTAGATGAAGCCGGCAGGGCGCTGGTCTACATTCCGCTGGGCTCGCTCTTCGGCATGTCGCTGCACAGGTGATTCCCCCACGAACCTCGGAAACAGCCGGCACGGCTTATCCGTGCCGCAGTCGTGATACACTCGCTGGTCGCTCCCTTGCTTAAACCTTTTTGTCTTCATCAATGTGTTCCCCCTGAAGAACAACGTCTCAAAACATAGGCACTCCCGACACTGTGCAACCAACTCTCGTATCTTATCTGCCACATTCAAACCAGCTCCCCTGGCTCAATTGCCCTCCACCTCAAAGGGATAAGGCTCTCTTATTATCACATTGCCATCCCTGTCAGTAATTCTCAGCATACCCCCGGGGAGTATTTCCTTTTTTACCCCAGCCTCTTCCTCCACTTGCTTCTTAAAAGCTATCAATTGCTCCCAGACCGGCTTCAAAGCCCGCTGATTTCTAT
>JABUBP010000499.1_pt1 | contig 11106 bp, 10 predicted proteins | sample 7240331 | NCBI WGS metagenome assembly JABUBP01 (sample SAMN07256347, study PRJNA390944) | subsurface metagenome | isolation source: Methane hydrate marine sediment | place: Pacific Ocean: Eastern North Pacific, ODP site 1244 | collected 2002 | reverse complement strand
TCCCGCTGCATAGCCCGGGTGCTTGGCGACTATAAGGACAAGTCTGTCCTGGAGAAGACTCGGCAGGAGATTCTTGAGCTCGTGAGCGGCTTCCCGCTGTACCCTGATTTCGACGTCCTGGAGTAGGAGCCTCTAACTCCTATTCCTAGCTGGGCTCGTAGGGTATCTCCCAGTACTTCCTCGGGTCAGACATCTTCCCGAATCCGAAGAGGTCGTCCGTGTAGGCCCAGAACCTGTTGAGGGCAGGCACGTTCCTGATGAACCACTTGATCATGTCGTGGCTCAGCCCCTTCTTCTTGGTGAAGCTGCAGCACCTGAAGCAGATAGAGCATCCCGTGCCCACCTTGTGCCAGTAGTCAAGGCAGGCGTCCTCGTCGCAGTACCACTTGAGGACTCCCTTCGCGTTGGACTCGTTGGGTCCCTCAAATGTCCGGGGGCCCTCTGGTATGGACCCGCTGGGGCAGTTGTGGGCGCACTTCTTGCAGACCTCGCAGTACTGATGATGCCCCCCGGCGCCTGGAGGCTCGGGGCAAGAGGCATGTCGGTGAAGACCTTGCAGATCCGCACAAGGGGGCCCCTCTCCCAGGTTATGAGGCGGCCCATCCTGCCGACGTGGCCGAGGCCCGCCTGGATGGCGATGGGGACGCTGAGGGTGGTGTCGTTCCCGCAGGGGATGGCGTGCCAGCCGAGGCCCCTGATGAACTCCGCGAGGGAGCCGGCGGTGACGTGCATGCGGCTGTAGCCGACGTTGCTTGTGACCTCGATGGGGGTCGGGGCGTAGCTGTTCTCGATGAACTCCATGGGGACGGCGATGGCGACCACCCACTTGTGGCTGTTGGGTATCACCGCCTTCTCGTCGTCCATGTAGCCCTCCTCGACGTCCTCGAAGACGATGGGCCTCCCGTCGCCCAGGTTGCTGTAGAACCACCGCTTGTCGGTCTCGGTGAATCCGACGGTGGTCGCCCCGTAGAACTTGGCTGCCTTCTTGACGACCTTTGCCGCCTCCTCCGGGGAGACCTCCCACCTGGGGATGCCCTCGGGCTTCGTTGCGACGCCCAGTGAGGTCCAGGAGTAGTATCCTGTGTTCATTCCGCGTCCCGTGTAGGTCTCGGCGGCGTCCTTGAACGCGTAGTCGACGATGGAGAAGCCGGGTATCCCCTTGTTCATCCTCTCCACCTTCCCGGTGTCGTCGGCGTATCCGAGGCCCTCGGACTGTCTCCTCCGCCTGCTCTGGGCGAAGGATGTGTTCCTTGAGTCGAACCTCTTGTACGTGTCCTTGACTGGGTAGACTTCCTCGAAGGGCTTCCTCTTGGTCATGGTGTCACCGGTCTCTCAAAGCCTGTGCAAGGCCGTATAAATATCTGATGTCTGGACATGGCGGAGAGCATATCTGTTATGAGAGCTACCCTGTAGCCTTCTGCGCGTTCCAGTACCCCTTCTCCCAGGTCTCGATGTCCCCCTCCACGACCTTGAAAAGCGGGTGGGGGCGAGGAGGGTCATCTCTGTGCTTTTCTTGTATCCCTTTGAGCCATTCTGGGTCCCTGCGCTCTAATCTCTCAGACAGTAGCGCGAGCTCGTACCTCAGCTGACCGTCCGTCAGCTCAAGGGTCTCTATTTCCTCCACTGGTTTCACGATCTTCGAGAAGTTGTAGTTGTATCCCCTCTTCGTGGCCTCTTCGTGGTTCTTGAGCAGGAAGAATCCGACGGCCGCAACAGGATCCTCGTGCGCCTTGAACCTGTTGAGCTGGGGATGGTTCCTCCAGCCCTTGGTCTTCCCCTGGACCACGGCCTGGGCCAGAAGCGCCTCCCTCCAGTTGGCGCCGAGCCCCTTCCAGTCCAAGTAAGCAGGGTGGATCGACCAGAGACGCATGCTAATCACTAAAAAAAGGAAGAGGAGTTACTTAATCTTCTTGAACTGAGCAGCCGGGGCTCCGCAGATTGAGCAGGCGTCAGGGGCCTCGTTCTCCACAGTGTTCCCGCAGACCTTGCAGACGTAGTAGTCGACATCGGGCAGCTTCTGGCTGTTCTTCACGGCCTCGAGGGCGGCCTTGAAGAGCCCTGCGTGGATCTTCTCCACCTCGTTAGCAATATTAAAGCTCCACTCCGCCTGCTTGTTCTTCTCCTTCCTGGCGATGTCAAGGAACTCGGGGTACATCTTGGTGAACTCGAAGGTCTCCCCGGAGACAGCCTCGTCAAGGTTGCTCACGGTCATCCCGATCTCGCCGGCGACCCTCATGTGGTTGTGGGCGTGGACGGTCTCAGCCGCAGCAGCGGCCCTGAAGAGCTTCGCGACCTGGCCAAGCCCCTCCTCGTCGGCCTTCTTAGCGTAGGCCAGGTACCGCCTGTTTGCCTGGGACTCCCCGGCGAAGGCGGCTTTCAGCTTCTCTATGGAGTCACTCATTATGTTTCATGTCAGGAAAAGGTGTGGTGCCGGATAAATGTTAAGATAATATTATAATTGGCTACCCCCCATTTTAGGATGATATACGATGACGGATGTGAACGAGGTCTACCTCTGCGAGATCTGCGGGAACAAGGTTAAGGTCGTCGAGGCAGGCGCCGGCGAGCTCGTATGCTGCGGCCAGCCCATGACGAAGGTCGAATGATACTGACCTGATCTTGCACCCCAACTCTTTTTTCCTTTCACAGCCTAATCCCTTCTCGATGTAGTTATGGAGATCAAAGACATCTTCCTCAAGCTGACGGAGGTCGACGCCCCATCCGGCTACGAGGAGCCCATGATGCGCCACATGCTCTCTGAGCTGACCCCCCTCTGCGACGAGGTCCACATCACCCCCAGGGGGAACGTCGTAGGAGTCCAGAAGGGGACGGATGACAGCGCGCCCTCGGTGGCCATCGAGGCCCACATGGACCAGGTGGGCTTCATCGTCGCAAACATCGATGACAGGGGCTTCATCAGGTTCCGCAGGATAGGAGGTGCCCTGGAGAGGACCCTCATGGGGCAGCACTTGAGGGCTGTCACGGATAAGGGGCCCGTCACGGGCGTTATCGGCCTGAAGCCGGGCCACATCACCACGCCGGAGGAGGCGAGGACCGTGCCTCCCATCATGAGCATGTTCATCGACGTGGGCGCGAAGAGCCGCGAGGAGGTGAGGTCCATGGGGATCGACATCGGGACCCCCATGGTCTGGGCGGCACCCCCCGTGGAGTTGGCAAACGGCCTCATCGCGAGCCCGGGCGTCGACGATAAGGCAGGTCTGACCTCGCTCATAGCTGTAGCCGATCTGCTGAAGGATGAGAAGATCCCGTCTACCGTCTACTACTTGGCTGTGGTGGAGGAGGAGAACGGCCTCAGGGGGGCTTACTCGGTCCTCTACGATCTGGATGTGGACATGGCGGTGGCCATCGACACCACGTCGGCGGGCTTCCAGCCGGAGGTGAACATGAGGGACCTCTACTACGAGGTCGGGAAGGGGCCCGCAATCCACTACGGGGAGCAGAGAAGGGGGGGCCAGGTCAGCGTCGTCCACCATCACAGGGTCAGAGAGTGGCTCAAGGGCGCCGCCGACGCTGAGGGGATACCCTACCAGGAGAACTTCCAGTTCGGCGGCACAGACGCCGGGTCAATGGCGAAGACCCGGGCAGGCATCCCCACAGCCTCGATAGCCCTCCCCCGGAGGTACTCCCACAGCCCCATCGAGGCCTTCTACATATCGGACCTCGAGGACTTGGTGAAGGTCCTCGTGGCGGCGATAAGGGGGCTGAGACCTGGCTTCAGCTTGAGCAGAGCCTGACTCGGAGGTCAAGCCTCCCCCCTCTATCTTATATTTGCTTCAGGTTAGATGATCCTTGGTGTAATTTTGAGCGACAGTAGACTCCTAACCATGACCGGGCACGGCTTCAAGTCCGGGGGCTTCGACAAGGCGGTCCTCGCCGTAGGGTCCACGGAGTACCACGGTGATCATCTCCCGTATGGGACCGACACCCTTGTGGCGGAGCATCTGGCGGAGGCTGTCGCCGAGCGGGTTGAGGGTATGCTGATGCTGCCGCCTCTCCCCTTCGGGATGAGCGTCCACTACTCCAGCTTCCCCCTGGCGGTCACCCTCTCCACGGAGACGCTGATGAGGGTCCTCAAGGAGGTCTTCGCCTCGCTGCTGAAGCACGGGATGGAGAGGCTGCTCATCGTCAACGGCCACGACGGGAACATCTCAGCCATAGACGCAGCGGTCAGGGAGTTCAGGGTGGAGCACCCAGAGTTCCGGGTCGCCGTCCTGGAGGCTTGGTGGGTCTCCGCAGGGGAGCTCATACCCGAGGGCACCTTCGAGGTCTGGGGCGGCCAGGGCCACGCCGGGGAGGGGGAGACCTCCATGATGCTGGCTGTCGCCCCCGAGCTCGTTGAGATGGAGAGGGCGAGGGGCGTCGTCCCCGACCTGCCCCTCCACGTGCAGGTGAAGTGGAACTTCGACGAGCTCACCCCCTACGGGGTCACGGGGGACCCGACGAAGGCGACCGAGGGGAAGGGGAGGCTCATGAGGGACGCCCTTGTCGAGCTCCTGGTGGAGTTCGTGGGGGAGATGGACGAACGGGGCTGGGACTTCACGTTCTACAAGCTATAGCCGCAGGGTCCTGAGGCCCCTCCTCACACGGGTCTGCTTTCCCTTGGATGAGGCTGGGGGGAGCTACCTAATCTCTCATGGCCAGATGAGGAAGCTCAACAGGGGGATGATAGTGGCGGCTGTGATGACGAGCCCTATCATGGCGGTCTTCCTGAGGGCCTTGTACTCCTCGCCGTAGGCCCCTATGAGGGCGACGTTCTTCATGAGCTTCCTGATGTCCGTGATGCCGATGTTGGCGACGATGTGGCCCACCATGAAGACCGTGGCCTTGGCGAAGCCGAGGGTCTTGGCCGCGATGAAGTGGAAGGGCATGAAGAATGTGGTGGATGTGAGCTCCGTGCCAAGGAGGGTGGTGGCGAACATGGACATGAACGGGATAATAATCATGTAGGGGAGGAGACCGGCCCCCGTTGCGGCCTTCGCCAGCACCGTGAGGAGGTTCAGCTTCTCGTTCTCCGGGAGGAGCACCAGGGCGCCGTCCACGATGGTCTTGCCGCTCCAGTGGTAGGTGAAGACCATCCCCGCGAAGGTCCAGTTGGCCACCTGCTGGAGGATCCACCGGTCCTTCATGAGCTTGCCCACGTAGCCGAGGCTCTCCCGCGAGGGCTTGAGCCATGTGAACATGATCAGCACCGTGAGGGCGGGCCAGATGAAGGGCTGCACTATCTTGAATGGGACCGCTTGGTCAGCTATCACGGGGATCATGATGGTCCCCATTGCCCTCTCGATGGGCTTCCCGAAGGAGCCCCACAGCCCCGCAAGCAGTGAGACGATGATGAGGGGGGCTAAAGCCTTGTTGAACCTGCTCCTCTGCACTACCGTCATAGGCGGGTGCTCGTCTCCCACGCCCTCCGACTTGCCGAAGATACCCATCCTCTGGGCCAGGTAGAGGGCTCCCATCCCGATGGCGCCTGCGATGATCCCCACGGCCGAGACGTCGACGGTGAGGTTGAGGACGTTGACGACTCCCGCGAGGAATAAACCGTAGACCAGAACCATAACGGCGTCCTTCTTCGTTACTTTCTTGCCATCCTCACGTAGGACCCAGAGCATCGCCAATGCAAAGCTGGGGATGGTTACCCAGAAGAACCTGTTGAACATGGGCATCAGGTCGCTGATCGTGAACCCGAACATCTCGCCGAAGAGGAGGGTGGGCACCACGACGGGGGTGGCGTAGTAGGCGTACTGGGTGAGGGGGTCGGCGGAGCCCTCGATGAGGATGCTCACCGCCCAGGGGGAGATCCCCATGTCGTTGAGCACCACGGCCAGCCAGGTGAACCCGGCTCCGGAGGAGAGCATCATCACGCCGAGGCCGAAGCAGAGGAAGAAGACCTTGTAGACGAGTCCGCCCTTCATCCGCTTGATGGACTCCTGGATGTCCTCGAAGCAGCCGTGGTACATCATGTGGTATGTCATGAACCACGCGGCGAAGCCGGCGAGGGTGTAGCTCAGGGGCACGAGGATGCCGTAGATCCAGGAGTAGATGAGCAGCGTTAATGGCATCTTGGAGTAGAGGATGGCGATGACCCAGGTGCAGGCGGTCCCAAGCAGGCCGGCCTTGTGTGTCTTTATCCTGAAGCCGAGGATGGCGGTCAGAGTCACGACGAAGGGTATGAACGCCAGCACTACGCCCAGCATGCCTCTAACCCTTTTTTATGGAATTAAATAATTATCGCATACACATCCACCGAACCAGTCGAGGCTACGCGCGTCTCAACAGAGCGCGAATGGCAGTTCAATGCTTCGATAGATGCTTCATAGGATTACCGGGAGGGGAGGGTCGCCCTTCTCGCCGTCCAGCCGTCCCCCTTCCTGGCGTCGACCACCATCCTGCCCCCCTTCACGACGGAATCCTCAGCGGGCTGGTACCTCGTCGCCATGGCCCAGACAATCTGTCTGGCGTCGCTGATGTCGATGTCGTCGTCCACGCACACGATCAGCCTGCACCGCTCCAGGGAGCTGACCTCCAGAAGCTCAGAGAGGTCCTTCATGTCAGGGGAGACACAGACCGCTGAGAAATGATGGTTATCCTCGCACGGGAACGAGATGCCTCCTATCTCCCTCGTGAACCGGGAGTCCCTCCCTGCATCAGCCTCTACAGCCGTAACCTCCCTTTCAGGTCCCGTGGCATCCATTATCATCTTCGAGGAGATGCCGGCCTGAGGGGACGATGGGTCAAGCCACTGGCAGAACACGTCTGAGAGGACCTCCAACCCCGCTCCATCCCTGAAGTCACACCTGGAGGCAATGGCTCCCAGGACGCTCTCCATGTCGGAGACGTCGATCTCCGCGGGCAGGACGGCGACGATCTTGACGTAGTGGTCCAGCCCCAGCAGGAGAAGGCCCAGCTGCTTCGCCAGACCGGGAGACAGCTCCATCCCCTCCCTGAGGGAGATGAAGCAGGCGAAGTGGGTGGCCCAGACGGGCCAGATGATGTCCTTCAATGCTGGGGCGTGGGTGAACTCAGCCATCGCCCTGGAGATCCTGGCCTGCTTGGGGAGGCCGCTAATGAGGAGGTGCTCGGCGGAGTTGCTCGGGGCCACCGCGAGGAAGACGGCGTCCTTCCTGCGGGTGATAGCGGAGACCTTGAACAGGTTCCTCGTGGACCTGCCGCTGATGTAGCCCGTGTACTCCGTGAAGGGCCCCTCGTCCTCCTCCTCGAGCCGGATCTCACCCTCCAGGACTATCTCGGCATGCGCGGGGACGGGGATATCGACGGTCTCGCAGTTGACCACCTCGATGGCTTCGCCGAGGAGGGCTCCGGCCCTGTGATACTCATCGGTGATCTTCGCCGCGGCCGCCAGGTATAGGGAGGGGTGGGCTCCGATGATGGTGGCCACCTCCATGGGTTCCCCCAGGGATTTGGAGCTCTCCAGGTACCTCCACATGTGCCCCCGGGAGTGGAAGCTCACCCCGAAGCTGTCCCTCCCCTTCAGGTGCATCCTGACGTATGAGAGGTTCACCTCCTCGGGGTCGTCGGGGTTCCGGGCCGCCATCAGCCCCGCCGTGACGTACCTCCCCCCGTCCTCCCTGTAGAACAGCGGGATCGGGAGGGATGCCAGGTCGACGTCCCCGTTCCTGAGGATGAAGTCCTTCATTGGACCCGTCCCGACCCGTATGGGAGGAACCTCCTGGTCGAAGAGCCCGTTCCAAGCGTCGTAGAACTCCAGCCTGCTGCCGTCCACGTATGGGGCGTCCTTCAGCCCCAGGGCGATCCTGTCGACGTGCCCGAACAGGTTCACGAGGAGGGGCATGGAGTAGTCCTTCACGTTCTCGAAGAGGAGGGCGGGATTCTTCCTCTCCCTCTCCATCTCGGCGACCCGCGAAGTGACCTCGTATCGCCAGTCGACCTGCTCCTTGACAGACACAAGTTGGTCGGGGACAGTCTCACGAAGCTTCTCCAGGTACGTCCTCAGGCTACGCATGGTTTCACAGAAGCCCGTGTAAATAAATGACTTGCGAGCTACAGTCACCCTTATCTGGGCTTACACAGCTAGGTTGTGATAATGAATCCCTGGTTGATCTTGGGCCCAGCGGGGATGGTCGCCGTCGGCATAGGGGCGATTCTTTACTGGAGGAGGCGGACGGGTGCCCCCCTGAGGCTCTTCTTCCAGGGGGGTCTCTGGTGGGGGGTGGCCATGGCCCCCAAGTTCGTCATGGACATTTATCTTACTCCCCGTCTAGCGTCCTGGGTGTTCAACAGCATGGGTCTGGTCGCCGCCCTGATTGGAATGGGAGTGTACGTGGGCCTCAGGACGGGGCTCCTCGAGAGCGCGGCAGTCCTCCTCGCCTTCAACAGGGAGGGGCTCAACGACCTGAGCGTGGACGAGGCCATCGCCTTCGGCGTCGGGTTCGGAGCCATCGAAGCCATATTCCTCGGAGTCCCCTCCCTGATCCAGATAGCCGCCTTCAACCTCTACCCGAGCTTGGTCGAGTCGCTCACCTTGGACCAGCTGATGCAGCTCCTGGTCCAGCTCAACGCGCCGACATGGGTGGTGGGAGCCCCAATTATAGAGAGGGGATTCACACTGCTGGCCCACGTCTACGCGACTCTACTCATCTACTCTGGCGTGAGGAATGAGGACTCCGGATCCGTGCTGATGGCTGTAGCCTACAAGGGTGCCCTGGATGCCATGGTGCCTCTTATGCAGTGGCTCCTCAGCAGTAGGGGTTTCGGCATGGTCTACGTCGTCGAGGTTTGGGTGGTCATCATGGGTTTGGTGGGGCTCTGGGGAACACGGAGGCTGATAAAAGAGATGTCTAATCAGGGTGCCTCGGGACCTCCCGATGAGTAGGGCCTTCACGTTTGGTTCAGCTCAAGGTGTCATTCGTCTACTAGCTCCTGTGCGCGCACGGATCTCTCCACGCATAAAAGATATGAATCGTGACAGACGCCTACCCTACAGGTTCCAAGCATGAGCGAACGTTTCATCGGCAGCAGCCCCCTGGAAGCCCTACCCCTCCTGAGAAACCACCGCAGGAGGCGGGTCTCAAGCCACGACTCCACCGGAGCCAACAGGGACTTCTTCAACGTCCCCCCCGGGGAGAGGTTCACATTGGCGGAGATCAAGGGAGCAGGCAGCGTCAAGCACATCTGGGTCACCCTGGGCTGCTCGGACCGCTGGCACCTGAGGAAGATACTCCTAAGGATGTACTGGGACGGGGAGGAGGACCCCAGTGTGGAGGCCCCCATCGGGGACTTCTTCGGCCTCGGCCACGGGATCACCAGGAACTTCACCTCCGTGCCCCTGGAGATGTCCCCCGAGAGCGGCAGGGCCCTCAACAGCTGGTGGCCGATGCCCTTCAGTGATGGTGCCCGCATCGAGGTGGAGAACCAGTGCGACGTGGAGATTGAGAGGCTCTACTATTACGTCGACTACGAGGAGCACGCCGAGCCCCAGCATGGAATGGGCCGGTTCCACGCCTGGTGGAACAGGCAGAACCCCACTCCCGGCATCGACTACACGGAGCCCTTCGACGTGGGCGAGATCAAAAAGCAGAGGAACGTCACCGGGGAAGGCAACTACCTGATCCTGGAGGCCGAGGGGAAGGGCCACTACGTGGGCTGCCACCTCGACCACCACAACCTCCTGGAGACCGACGAGTTCAACTGGTACGGCGAGGGGGATGACATGATCTTCATCGACGGCGAGGAGCTCCCCAGCATCGTCGGCACCGGCTCCGAGGACTATTACAACCTGGCGTGGTGCCCCACCCAGCCCTATGACGGCCCCTATCACGGTCTCCCCCTCCCCGGGGGGCCCAACTGGAGCGGCAAGATCAGCTGGTACAGGTACCACATCCTAGACCCCGTCTACTTCGAGAGCTCCATCAGGGTGGGCATCGAGGTCGGCCACAACAACTTCCGCAGCGATGATGTCAGCCACGTCGCGTACTGGTATCAGACGGAGCCCCATGTCAAGTTCAAGCCCATCCTCTCGGTGGAGGAGAGGATCCCCCGGGATTGACGACGCAAGTATTTTCTTTTCATTTCCCCATTCTCTACACGTGAAATTATGACCGATCTACCTTACCCGAGAGACCAGCTTCATAGTATGGGCCCCCAGAGGTCATATGGAAGGGAGGCGACCCAGGCGGCCTTCCTCCTCGGTGGGATAGGCACGGGGAACGTCTCCATCGGCTCCCGGGGTGACCTACGTGACTGGGAGATCTTCAACCGGTCGGCCAAGGGTCAGAAGCTCCCTTACTCCTTCTTCTCCATTGCCATGAAGCGCCCAGATGGCGTGACCGTTGCCCGCGTCCTCGAGAGCAGGCTGGTCCCTCCCTTCGCCGACTCCCATGGCATAGACCCCAACCAGGTAGCAGGCCTCCCCCGGCTCAGGGACTCCAGGCTGTGGGGTGAGTACCCATTCGTATACGTCGATTTCGATGACGAGAGCCTTCCCCTGGAGATCCAGCTTGAGGCGTACACGCCCTTCATCCCCCACGAACCGGACGAGTCGGGGCTCCCGGCGGCCATCCTGACGTACAGGGTCGTCAACACTGGGAGCGAGGTAGCTGAGGTCACAGTCGTCGGCTCCCTCATGAACGCCGTGGGCTGGAAGGGGATGGCCGACTTCGGCAGGGTGAAGACCGACGGCTTCGGAGGAAACGTCAACGAGTATCTAGAGGAGGACGAGCTCAGGGGACTCCACCTCACGTCAGGTAAGCACCCGGAGGGCAGCCTCCTCCACGGGAGCCTGGCCCTCGCCACCACCAACCCCCGGACTACTGTGAAGAGGCACTGGCTCAGGAGCGGATGGTGGGACTACATCCGGGAGTTCTGGGACGACCTCGCGGAGGACGGCCTGCTCACCGACCTTGGCTACACTGAGCCCTCGGAGGAGGGCAAGTACGACGTGGGGAGCCTCGGGGTGGTGGAGACCATCGAGCCCGGTGAATCGGCGGAGTTCAGGTTCATCCTCTCCTGGTACTTCCCTAACAGGGTCAACAACTGGGACCAGCGGAAGGCTGACTGCTCCTCAGAATGTGACTGCGAGCAGGAGACCGTCAGGAGCCGGTACGCGGC
>JABUBP010000497.1_pt1 | contig 11129 bp, 10 predicted proteins | sample 7240331 | NCBI WGS metagenome assembly JABUBP01 (sample SAMN07256347, study PRJNA390944) | subsurface metagenome | isolation source: Methane hydrate marine sediment | place: Pacific Ocean: Eastern North Pacific, ODP site 1244 | collected 2002 | reverse complement strand
GCACACCCACAGCGCAAGCAAATTCTACGAATTCCAGGCCAGAAGAATGAACCTCCGATACAAAGACCCCGCTACAAAGAAGAACCACTTCTGCCATACACTCAACAATACTGTCATCGCCTCACCGAGAATACTGATACCGATTTTAGAGCTTTACCAGCACGCCGACGGCTCGATAACAATACCAAAACCCCTCCGCCCATATATGAACGGAAAAGAAACAATCGTGAATCGTGAATCGTGAATTGTGGCTCGTAGGATTTTCATTCCCGCGAAACTTGTCCTGAGCAAAGCCTGCCCTGAGCGCAGTCGAATGGGTCGAAGGAGCGGGAATCCATTCTTCATTACCACTCTGCCAAAATTAGTCTTGAGTCTTTGGTCTTGCGTCTTTGGTCTTGCGTCTGTAGTCTGTTTCGCTATGGACGATATTCAGCGAAAATTAGCCCTGATTGACCAGCAGTGTGGCTGGAAATAAGTCGTCTGAGAAATATCAGATTAGGAGGATATTATGCGAAGAGTTACTTTGTTCCTCTATATAGTATTGTTCATATCGACCGCAGGTGTTTTCGGCAGCCCAAAGACTTATGATGTAGTAATAACATCAGGCCGGATTTATGATGGTTCCGGTGGAGCATCATATATTGCGGATGTCGGAATTAAAGATGGTCATATCGCAGCTATCGGACAGCTCCGGCCAGATGCAGATGTGCTAATCGATGCACAAGGTCTGGCAGTTGCTCCGGGTTTTATCAATATTCTAAGCTGGGCAAATGAATCTCTTATACATGATGGCAGATCGCAGAGCGATATTCGCCAGGGAGTGACCCTTGAAGTTCTCGGGGAAGGGACGTCAATGGGGCCACTCAACGAGAAGATGAAGCGGGACATGCGCGAATCTCAGGGGGACATCAAATTCGCCATAGAATGGACTACACTTGGCGAGTATCTCGAATATCTTGAAGAAAGAGGGGTATCGACCAACATAGCTTCTTTTGTCGGCGCCACGACCGTTCGTATTTATGCTGTCGGATATGAAGACCGCCGGCCAACTTCTAAAGAGCTTGAGCAGATGTGTAAATTAGTAGCCCAGGCGATGCGGGAGGGGGCGGTCGGTGTAAGTTCGGCGCTGATTTATGCCCCCGGCTTTTATGCCAAGACTGATGAGCTGATCGCCCTTGCGGAAGTGGCGAGCCAATACGGTGGAATGTATATTTCGCACCTGCGCAGCGAGGGCAACCGCCTGCTTGAAGCGTTGGACGAATTGATAATAACCGCGCGAAAGGCAAACGTTGCCGCTGAGCTGTATCACATGAAAGCTGCCGGCAAACCGAATTGGCGCAAACTTGATGCTATGATTGAAAAGATTGAAAAGGCACGGGCTGAGGGGCTTAGAATTACGGCAGATATGTATAACTATACGGCAGGCGCAACAGGTCTCGATGCCGCGATGCCCCCCTGGGTCCAGGCCGGTGGACATCGGGCATGGGTGGCCCGGCTCAAGGACCCGAGAGTCAGGCCGCGGGTCATCAGAGAGATGAGAACACTCACCGACAAATGGGAGAATTTATACCTTTTAGCAGGCTCGCCCGAAAAAGTCCTTTTGGTGGAGTTCAAGAATCCGAGGCTCAGGCACCTTACGGGCAAAACGCTTGGAGAAGTGGCCAGGCTAAGAGGCAAATCGCCTGAAGAGACGGCAATCGACCTTGTTATTGAAGACGACAGCCGGGTCGGCACGGTTTACTTTTTGATGTCCGAAGAAAATGTGAAGAGGCAGATTGAACTTCCCTGGGTCAGCTTTTGTTCGGATGCAGGCTCTCTCGCCCCTGAGGGAGTCTTCTTAAAATCAAATCCCCATCCCCGCGCTTACGGGAGCTTTGCCCGGCTTCTTGGCAAATACGTCCGTGAGGAAAAGGTCATAACGCTGGCCGAGGCGATCAGGCGTTTGACTTCACTGCCGGCAGATAATCTCAAACTTGACCGGCGGGGAAAACTTGGAAAGGGATATTATGCCGACGTTGTCGTTTTCGATCCGGAGACAATTATTGACCACGCAACGTTTGAAAAACCGCACCAGTACGCAACGGGTATGCTCCATGTTTTCGTAAACGGCACACAGGTGCTCAAGGATGGCGAACATACCGGCGCCAAACCCGGTCGCGTTGTGCGTGGACCAGGATGGAAAAAGTAGAACGGGAAATCTCGGATTAGGAGGTAAAAAATGAAAGAATATAATAGAAGACAATTTTTAGGATTAGCCACAGTTGGATTAGCATTAACTGGTTGTGGAAAAGCTGAAAAGTTAGAAGAAAGAGTGGAGGAAGTTCAAACTTCAGGTTATGTAAATGTTGATGGTTTCAAACTCCGTTATCACATCGAAGGCACGGGGGTTCCTTGCATGGTTGTTGGTGATGCACTGACCCCAGCACGAGCGTTATCTAAAGAATTGAGGAAGCATTTCAGGTTCATCTTTATGGATTCCAGAATGACTGTCCAATGCGATAAGTCAGTTGAGATTGAAAAAATCACAATGGATACGCTTATCGATGATATTGAACAGGTTCGCAAAGCCCTGGGACTTAATAAGATTTGTGTTTTAGGACATTCAATTTCAGGCCTTTTGGCTCTTGAATACGCTAGGAAGTATCCAGAACATGCTTCGTACGTTATTATGCACGGTACACCACCTTATTACAACACCAAATTCAAAGAAATAGTAGCTGAAAACTGGGAAGTTCATGCTTCTGATGAAAGGAAAAGGATTCTTAAACAAAATTGGGAAAAATTGCCGAAGGATACGCTTAGCAGTCTATCTCCGAGTGATGCGGATATTTTGAAATACATAACTGATGGGCCCAAGATTTGGTATGACCCGACGTACGATGCTTCCTGGCTGTTAAAGGGAGCCTACTGGAATGTGGAAGTGTGGAATCATCTCTTTGAAGTGATTATGGCCAAGTACGACTTAACAAAGGAAGATAAAATTAAAACTCCAGTGTTTCTTGCTCTTGGACGAAATGACTTTTTTGTTCCTTACTATGTTTGGAATGAATTTAAAGACAAATTGCCAAACATTTCCTATAATCTGTTTGAAAAAAGTGGCCATTATCCAATGCTTGAGGAACAGGAGCTATTTGATAAGAAATTAATTGAATGGATTAAAGGTCAAAAATGAAAAGCCATTTTGACATTCTTTTCATCCGTGTTGTTTTTTTAGCCTTTGGTTTAACAGCCCATGCGTCTCCCTACCTCTGTGCAATCTGTGGCAAAATTGATCCCGCTGGAGGCAAATTTATAACTCGAGCCTTTCCTATTGAGCATGGTCAAAATTGCACTTGAGTCTTGCGTCTTGAGTTTGTAGTCTTTTTGCAGTGGATGTTATTGTAGGCTAACACCTAACTTTAAGGATACCTCTTGCAGCTTTTTATCAAGTGTCCAAAATGGAATTCCCGTCAGAACCGCAGAGGCAAGCAGGTGAGCGTCAACATAGCCGATCCCTCTGCCCATAAGCCGATTACTTTCAATAAATTGCAAAATCTCTTCATGTTCCGCTTGTTTTGCCATAGGAAGAGAGTGCAACAGGGAAAGTATCTCAGTCCGATTCTTAAGATTTCCACAGGCCAGCTCACCAATGATTAATGGATGGCAAACAACTCTTCCATCATTTAGTAGAATCTCAAGGTCAGAATTGCCGGCACACAAGTGCCGGACCCACACAGAACTATCAACCAGAACCATATTATCTGCCTCCGCTTCTTCTGCGGGGTATGGGTTTTAATTTCTTTTCAGTTCCGCCCAATATGGCAAGTCTTTTGCTGCTCTCAAGAGCGATCAAGGCCTCTAAGCCAAGTCTAACTAAAGAAGTCTTTTCCTTAACTCCGGTTAATTTTGACGCTTTACCTATCAATTTATCATCGATATTTAATGTGGTTCTCATTATCAATTCCTTAAATGTATAAATGTATGTATCAGTATGTATAATATATGCATATTTGTCAAGAGCTTTTGTATTTTTTGAGCCAGATGTCTTGATTGACCCCTTGAATCTACGAGGTCCGCATTCACTTTTGATAAAATTAGTCTATCCTTCAGAGAACGCCAAGATTTCCCCCTGTTTGGCCTCAAAATTAGTCTTGAGTCTTGCCTCTTGAGTCTGTAGTCTGTTTGCTATGGACGACATCCAGCGAAAATTAGCCCTGATTGACCAGCAATTAGCCGGCAGAAATCTTCATAAGCAAATCGTAAGTACCTGCCCACTTGTTTTTGTCGCCGTTGGCCTTATAGCGGGTATCCTGATACAACATACATTGCTCGGGTCACGGCTCCTCTGGCTCTGGCTAATACTGCTTGGTCTGCTTACAGCAGCAACTATTTTCTTTTTTATCATCCAACAATCTTCTTCTAATCACCAATCACCAATAACCAATTACCATTCACCATTCACCAATTACCAATACGCCACGGCGTACTTAGCCCTGGCCTGCTTCGTATGCCTTGGTGCGATTCGGCTGACCAGCTTCAATCAGCCGGAACCAAATGATATCCGCAATCTCATCGCCGATGAGCCGAAGCTGGCAACGATTCGCGGACTAATTGCTACTGAGCCGTATATTAACAAGAACCGAAACTGGGAATTCGCCAGATTCAAGTTCACCGACCCAGCCACCAGCTTTTACCTTAAGCTCACCGAAGTAGAAACTATCGACGGTTGGACAAAAGTGACCGGCACTGTTCGAGTGCAGGTTGATGGGCCGGTGCTGGATTTGAAAGATGGTGACAACATACAGGCATACTGCCGGCTGGATAGATTCAGCCCCCCCACTAATCCCGGCCAGTTCGATACGGCAAAGTACTTAGCGAGGAAAAATGTCTTTATCGCAGCATCTGTAACATCACGGGACGGCATTAAATTATTAGAAAGCCCTCGCGGAGGTATTTTTACAAAAGTAAAAAGAAAGATGAGGCAAACAGCCACACAGGCACTGTTGGGCAATCTGTCGCTGGAAGACAGAAGCCGGGGCTTACTGGAGGCATTGCTGTTGGGCTATAGAGGAAATATCGACAGCGGCACTTACAGGGCATTTCGCAAAACCGGTCTGCTGCACTTTATCAGCCTTTCCGGAATGCACCTTGGTATTTTGATAGGGATTATCTGGTGGCTGTGTAAAACAGCAGGTTTAATGAAGCCTGCCCGTGCGGTCATTTGTATAGTCGCGATTGGCATATTTTTGTTAATTGTCCCGCCGAGAGCACCTACCGTAAGAGCAGCTATTATATGTTGTGTTTACTGCGTATCATTTTTCTTTCGCCGACGCTCTAACTCAATCAACACATTATCGTTGGCAGCGATCATTCTTTTACTTATAAGGCCGACGCAGTTATTCGAAGTCGGCTGGCAACTCTCGTTTGCATCGGTGCTTGGGATTATACTTTTTACAGAACGAATCGAGGTCTTCATATATGAACAAGTAACGGAGCGGTTCCGAAACAAGGAAAGTCAAAAGGCCAAAAGGTTCCTTCGCATAATCTCTTACCTTCGCTCATTATTTTTTATAGGTCTCGCCGCCTGGCTGGGTGGTGCCGGCATTTTGCTGTATCATTTTTACACGATTAATCCCCTTACAAGCATCTGGACTGTGGTTGCTTTTCCATTTATAGCTTTGATTTTAACTATTGGATATTTGAAAATAATTCTGTCTTTGTTTTTACCAACTGTCGCAGCAGTGCTGGGCGTAATAGTGAACTTCTTGTCCGATTCGCTGATTTGGCTCGTAGAACTCATCGCCCATCTGGATATTTCACAAATACTGATAGGTCAGGTGCCGCTTGCACTGATAATTTTATATTACTGCTTTGTTCTTTTTGCCGGTTTTGTTTATTTCAAGCGTCCCCTGATAAAAAAAGTAATCTGCACGGCGATGCTTTTAGCACTGATTGTTTTTCTCGGCGCTGCAAAATGGCACAGAACACATCGCAATAATTTGGTCATCTCCTGTCTGGATGTTGGTCACGGCCAGGCAATACTCGTCCGGCTTCCGGGCAAAGCAAACGTCTTGTTTGACGCAGGCTCGCTGCACAAAAGCGATATCGGCAGACGAGTTGTCGCACCGTTTTTGGACTACGCCGGCGTGAATAAAATCGACGCTGTTATCGTAAGCCATAATGACATTGACCATATAAATGGAATACCTGAGATTGCCGAACACTGCAAAGTCGGCGGCGTTTATGCCAATGATGACTTCTTTGAAAAGGCCGACCAATGGGGTACGGCAAAATTTCTCAATGACTGCCTGACAGAAAAGGGCCTCAAAATAAAACGCTTGAACGAAGATTTGAATTTAAGCAGCAGCACTAATATAAAAATGCTCTGGCCCAGCGAACAGATATATAGCAATGAGGATTTGAGTGACAACGACAAATCGCTGGTTTCATTGCTCGAATTTGCCGGCACCAAAATACTTTTATGCTCCGACATCGAAAAATTCGCACAAAGAGAGCTGCTCCGATTACATCCCGACCTGAAAGCCGACATTGTCGTTGTCCCTCATCACGGCTCGGTCAATACGTTAGAGGATGATTTTTTGGAAAAGCTCGATGCGGATATTTTGATATGCAGTTGCGGCCGAACCCAATACGAAAGACAACAACAGATGATTAAAGGAAAAGGCAACGCCAAGTCATTCTATACACCTGAACACGGTGCCGTTGCTGTTTCTATCAGCAGGGACGGTATGATAAAAACCACAGCATTTGCTCCGTAACTTAGCTGTTGGTCTTACGCGGTTTACAAACATCAACAAAATCGTACGTTGCTTATCTACGGTATTGTGCAAAAATTGTTTTTACGCAATACGCAACGTCACCTCATATGCACCACGATTTCAACTCTGCGGTTTCTTGCTTTACCGCTGGCGGTTGAATTGGAGGCGATAGGCCGGCTCTCTCCACAACCTACCGCTTGAATCTGTTTTTCAGGGGTTCCACGTTTGACGAGGTATCTAAGCACCGAAAGTGCACGTTCAGCGGAAAGTTCCCAGTTGTCTTTCCATTTGTCTTTGGTTTTCTTGATAGGATCCGTATCGGTATGGCCGACAACATCTATTTGTCTGCCGGAATATTTATCCCGCAATACCGAGTGAATATGGTCAAGCTCAGTACTGGTTGCTCTTTTTAATGTGGCCTTTCCCGAATCAAACAATATCGCATTCGGCAGCGTTACCGTAATTGTTCCTTTGGATGGGTCGAAGGCAACTTCGTAGCCCGCTCCGAAACCAGTTACGTCGGCTGGTGTTTTAACACGTTCTTCAATCTGCCTTTGGAGCTCTTCGATTGTCATCTGGTCTTGTGAAATCCGGTCGGCAAGCTGACCCTTTTCAGCACGCTCACCTTGGAGCAGACCTTTTAGATTTTCGTTCTCCACTTCCAGAAATTTATATTTTTCCTCCCAGTTGGTACAGCCAGGCAAAAGGGCAAATACTACAAGACAAATCAGCAGAGCGATTGTTTTTTTGTTGGTAATCCGCATTTGATATCTCCTTATAATGTTGAATTTAGTTTTCCGTTTCAGCGATAAAACATAAAACTCAGGTAATCGCGAATCCAATCGTGTAGAATTATAACAACAAATATACCCAAGGACAAGAAGGGACCATAAGGAATTTGTCGAATTTTTTTAAAAAACATCTGGAATCCCGCCCAGGCCAGGCCAAAAAATGGTGCCACAAAAAATGCTATAACCACGTAAAGCGGCCCTATTACCGCCCCCGCGGCACCCATTAAATGCACATCACCGAGGCCCATTGCCTCTTTTCCAAAGCCCAACGTGCCAAAAATCCTGATGCCCCAGACAATCCCGCAGCCGACGAAATATCCCCACAAACTGCCCAGAAGTCCTGCAATAGCAGGATGTTGTGCCGGAAAGCCGTTTCGTGCCTCAATCGAGAAAATACTGCTGATGATACAGTAAGCTGCCGCCGAGCAGATGATAATCGGCAGTAAAAAAACCACCTCCCGGCACGCCTCCAGACGATGATTGACCCCATTAGAAGTCCAATCCGGCTCCGCTGATTCTTCTTCATTATTGGGTATGGCGATTTCCTCTTTGCTGTTTTTTTGCTCAATCCCCTTTTCATCCTCGCTAATCTCTGGTTCGTAGCTTCTTTTAACCAGACCGCTCACCAGCAGCACCCAGGATATAACCAGCCCTGTCATTGCCCCCACTGCCAACGCACCCGTCTCAGCCGAGGCACTCGGCAAAAGCGAATACGCACGAATCAGCGCAGGGTCAATTATATAAACGCCGACCGCCGAACCAATAAACCCGATTGCTGTAACCAACCAGCAAATAGATAGCGGAATGACCCAGTATTCTAAGTCAATTGCTGAAGCCGCAATGAAAGCCCCCAACATAATAATGTGAAGAAGATAAATAAACCAGCCGCCGCCAGCATCTAACTTGATGCCGTCTCGCAGATTGACCTGAAAATACAAAATGAAAAGGCCTAAGAAAATCAGGCCGGTCAGCAGCTCGATAATAAAATAACGCAGCGAAATCGACGCTTTACAATAACGACACTTCCGTCCCAAAAGCAGCCACGAAACAAGCGGTATAATGTCGTAAAAACGAATGTGCTTACCACACGCCGGACAAGCTGAAGGCGGACTTACCAAAGACTTATCACGAGGTAAGCGATAGATGACAACGTTCAGAAAGCTGCCTATACAACAGCCGAACGAAAAGATAAAAACAAACCATATCCAATCCGGTACCGCCACAATATCTCCTACTCTAAAGTGCCTAAAGTTCCGAGTGCCTAAAGTTATGGATATCCGCGGACCAGGAAATCAGGATGTAGATTACCAGTATATCTGAGTATCAGGAAAAATAAACCTGATGTCCTGATAACCTGATGCCCACCCCTTAGGGGTCTGATACCCTGATAGCCTGAATCTTCAGCTCACTTTAGGCACTTTAGGCACTTTAGCTCACTTTACACTTTTCTTTTTCTTATCGACCGCAGCGGCAACTTTTGCAGGCAAGCCGAACAAACGTATAAAGCCGGTCGCGTCGGTTGGGTCATATTCGGCGCCCATCTTAAAGCTCGCTAAGTCCGTTTTGTACAAACTGTTCGGGCTTTTTATGCCGGCTGGAGTACACCGCCCTTTGAACAGTTTCATTTTAACTTCGCCGGTAACATTCCGCTGCGTAACATCGACAAACGCATCAAGCGCCTCACGAAGCTGACAAAACCACAGGCCGTAATAAACCAGCTCAGCATATTTTAGGGCGAGCTGTTGCTTGTAGTGCATAGTTTCCCTGTCAAGTGTCAGACTCTCTAAAGCATTGTGAGCCGTAACGAGAATCGTCCCACCCGGCGTCTCATAAACGCCCCGCGACTTTATACCGACCAGCCGATTCTCAACCATATCAACCTGCCCGATGCCGTGTTTGCCGCCGAGCTTATTCAACGCTTCAATAAATCTCACACCGCTTGTTAACTTGCCATTAAGCTTTATTGGGGTTCCTTCAAAAAAACCTATCGTTACATAGTTCGGCTTATCAGGCGTTTTCGATACTGGCCGCGAGATAACAAACACATCATCCTTTGGCTCATTGGCAGGGTCTTCGAGGTCTGCCCCTTCGTGGCTGAGGTGCCAGAGGTTCCGGTCACGCGAGTAGATTTCTTTCTTTGTCTGCTCGATGGGGATTTTGTGCTTTTTAGCGTAATCAACCGCCGCTTCACGAGAAGTTAGTTCAAATTTAGGGTCTTTCCACGGCGCGACAATTTTCAACGAAGGGTCCAGTGCCATATAGCTTACTTCGAACCGAACCTGGTCGTTGCCCTTACCTGTCGCCCCGTGCGCTACTGCTGTCGCGCCTTCAGCGTGTGCAACCTCGACCTGATGCCTGGCGATTAAAGGCCGCGCAACACTCGTCCCTAACAGATACCCTTTTTCATAGACCGCACCTGCTTTTAATATTGACCAGAGATAATCTTGGACAAACTCCTTGCGCAGGTCCTTGACTACACACTTGACCGCCCCGCTCGCCAATGCCTTACGTTTAATACCGGCTAATTCATCGCCCTGACCTAATTCAGCCGCAAACGCTATTACATCATACCCGTAGGTTTCCTTAAGCCACGGAAGAATCACACTTGTATCCAAACCACCGCTATATGCCAATACTACTTTTTGTGCTTTGCTTTTACCCTTAGCCATTCAGTTTGTCCTTAATGAGTTTACGTCTCTAATCCCAGTACATTGCGACCCACTCAGCGGTCATCGGCTTCATAGAGCACCTTCCCTTCTTCAAGGATTTCCCGCATAAAGTCGTCACCCATTTCCATTCGCTGGCGCACCTTATCAGAAGTGCGAACGAGCAGGTCTATGGGGAACCCGGGCCGAAGCTTCATCCGAATTTCCACCGATTTATCCACGCTCCTACCTTCAAAAGGCCCGATGACCAGCAGGTCAACATCCGAATCTTCTGTAACTACACCTCGCGCATAAGAGCCAAACAGTATGACCCGTTCATCGCCAAACTCCAGCCCAATCCGCCGGCTAAACTCTTTTATTCTATCCATCGCCACCATTACGAAACACTTTCACTATCATAAAATATCGCTTCTGCTTGTCATTGCGAGCGAAGCGAAGCAATCTCATTACTTTCGCTTTTCTTTCTCCCTACTGTTTCTAATATACCAGCAATTGCCACCCCAGAGCAACAAGGAAATTAGAGAATGTCAATTGTGTTTTTTGTAGTCGAGTTCATCACAAATTGTTTCTCGCATAAGCTCAGCGTTGCCATCAGTGTTGGTAAAGAGTTTAAATTGAGCTAAGCCCTGGTTGACAAACATTGAAATGCCGTCTATTGTTTTTGCTCTTTTCTTCTTTGCTTCTTTTAGAAGTAAGGTCTTGGCAGGATTATAGACCGTATCGAAAACGGCCATACCTTTTTTCAGGTATTCTTGAGGTATAGGCGTTGTGTCAACGTTTGGATACATCCCGATACTCGTACAGTTTATTAGCAATTTTGCATCGATGTTTGGCAAATCGTCCAACGGTGCAAAATCACAATTAAACTCGGCTGCAAGTTTCTCGCCCCTTGTAACAGTGCGATTGTAATCACT
>JABUBP010000496.1_pt1 | contig 11148 bp, 24 predicted proteins | sample 7240331 | NCBI WGS metagenome assembly JABUBP01 (sample SAMN07256347, study PRJNA390944) | subsurface metagenome | isolation source: Methane hydrate marine sediment | place: Pacific Ocean: Eastern North Pacific, ODP site 1244 | collected 2002 | reverse complement strand
TTTAATTAGCTTCGAGAAGATAATCCATTGGCCCTGCTGAAAATCTCTTGCTGCTATATAAGTCTCGCTAAAATCCTCACCGCAGAACAACTGCCAGGCGGCCGATAATGCCCCGAGGGTAGATTTTCCCGATTTTTTGGTTTGACCTACCAGGGCCATGGTCGGCCTGTCCTCACCATAGAAGATAGGCTTTAGAATCTTCTCTTTCTGAAAGTCCTCTAATACTATCGGCTTGCGTGTCTCAGGTATGTAAAACTGCTCCTCTGCGAATTTGATAATGTCCGTTTTATAGGCAGGATCCTTGAGACTGGGGGACTTGACCAGGGCTTTCCTGGCCCGCTTGACCCGCCCTCTCAGCAAATTCTGCAGCTGAATCTGCCTGGCTTCCTCACTCGTCCCTAAGTAACTACTGGCCGGTCGATATGTCTTCGGCATTTATAATTAGCTCCCTCAAAGATATCTAATAAAAAAAGCGAACACCTAAACCTTTCGGATTCGCGATCCGGATGGCTTAAGTGTCCGCTCCTCGGACCTTAACCTTTTTGGGCCTCGCTTTACCTGATTATCTTCACAATTATACTCTATTTATTATTTCTGTCAAGAAGATAGTCAAATCTCTCTTAATCCCGCAACTGGCTTGATAAAATTCTCTCAATATAAGCGGCTTGTATTTTTCATAGGTCATATAGGTCAGCCCACCTTATCAAAACGCCTATATGAGCCTCTATGAGCGTCTTTTTCTTACCTTCATTACCTTAATGCCTTAGAGCTTAAATTCTTTCTCTACCTTCTGAGATCCCCAATTAAATCTGACAACTATCGTATCATCACTATATTGACCTTTTATCTCCTCAAAGGGAATTTTTGCTCCCACCCAGGTCTTCTCACCCTTCTTAATTTTCATAGACAGCCAGCTTTCCTTCGTGCAGTCGTATAAAGTTTTGCCATCCAGATTTTCCACATAAAGCATAACCCAATCCTGCCAATCTTTGTCGCTCTCATTCTTAGCGTCGCACTTGGCCCACAAAGTGTTATCATCCCACCACTTCACATAAATATCGTCTGGTCCAATACTAAGTTGCCCGCTCCCTGACGGCCACAATGCTATTACAAGACCAATTATTAAAATAAATAGAAACGCTACTCCGACTGCCAAGCTACCTTTTTTCTTCATCTTTTCTTACCCCCTTTTATCTCTAAAAAATAGTGTTGCTGTAGTTCTCACAGTATTACCGTTATCGTCTCTGCCTCCTGTAACAAAAACCATTTCAATATCCCCTGTTCCAGGTGTTCCTGGACCGTAACTAGATTTATTTTGGAGCTCCTCTCTGGGGAAAAGGCGACAACTGCCAAAGGATCGTACGTAGGAATCCCTAGCCTCTTGCCCTGTCAAAATCTGGATAGCCTCACCATTGACGTACAAACCAACGTAATTCAGGTCGATCCCAACTCCATTGAGCTCTTTTAGCGTTGTCGTTACTACTATTACTTCTCCCAAATATATAATCGAAGGAGAGACAGTCACTTGCAGAATTGCTTTTTTTTGTAAAACACAACCAGCAAGTAGGGAAATTGACAGTATTACCGAAACCGCCACCAAAACCAAAGCTGTTTTTCTCATTCCTTCTCACCTCCTCCCGGGTCCTAAAATTCCTCTGGAGAAATTCAAAGCTCAAGAGTCCTCAAAGTGTGATTGGTTCGTATGTATGAAAGCTCATCTTGACTGAGCAAGTGGCCTATATGAGCCTCTATGAGCGTCTTTTTGAATCTGGTCCGCGATTTTCCTGACTTTAATGGCCTTAACGCCTTTCGGGGCTTCCTCGGTCTCAAACGAAACCTTATCTCCATTCTCTAGCTCTGAGTTTGCCTCAATGTCCGATCTGTGAACAAAGTAGTCCTTCCCCTGGGACTCGATAAAGCCAAAGCTTTTCTTGATACTGAACCACTTAACTACGCCTTCCATGCGCTCTTCTCCTTTCTTATCCCCTGCTAAAAACAAGTAGCAAAAAAATAAACCCTAGAATCCCCAAAATCACCAGCAGACAACCGCAACCGCTTGAAAATGCCGTCCACCCTACCTTAGACCCACAATGTGAACATTTCATGGCATTATCTGGGATCTCGCTCTTGCACTCCGGACAGATCATCTTCTCTTCTCCTCGCCTTCTCAATATTTTTTCTGAGGCAGCAGTCCGCCGATCTTTCCCACCTGCCTGACTATCAAAAGTCCATTATCCTGTTTAGTCTTAAACGAGGCTCGTAAGATAACAGCCAGGGCGTTCCTTATTTTGGCTGCTTTTTCGTCATTTATATAGGGCATTCAAAGATCCTCTAGCTTTCTCTCTTTCTCTTCCTTATTTTATGTTCCTTATTCCTTCTTTTCCTTCTATTGTTTTGATATACTTCTTCCTTAATCATACTTTCCGCCACTTTTAAGCCTCTTCCCTGTATAGTCCTCATAATCATTTTCAGATTGCTCTCGTAACTATTGTTTTTCATTTTCTAGCCTCTTTGAAGGGGGATATTTCCCCCCTCAATTCTTGCTCTTTTTGTTCAATTTCTCTTCAAGGTCTGTGAGCATAACGTCAATTCCTACCTGTGAAGCTCGGGCTGATCCTACTAATGATATTATGCTGGCCAGACGCTTAGCAATAGCGTTATTCTCTGTTCGGATTTTTGCCAGGCAAGCCTTTATTTGCTTTTTCTCTTGTTCTTCAAGTGTCATTTCGTTTGCCCCTGTGGGGGCTTTTTGCCTTTGGAAATGGCCTGGCTCTTCTCATTTTTTGGACTCGTTTCATTTCTCTGCTTGACTCGGGAAGTTGCCAAAGCAGTTTAAGAACCTCTAAGAATTTCTTTAGAAATCCCATTTTCTTTCTAAAGCCCCCCTCTCTTTTATTTTGGTTCTTTTAATTGCTCTTCTGTCCAATCTTTTATCTCCTTCTCGGTGATAGAAAATTCATTACCCCACCCGGCCACAAAAGCCCGCTTGAAAGGCTGATATAAGTGGTTGGCCTGTTCTTTTCCTAAGCAGTCCGTCAGGATAGATAAAGCTGTATCGGCCGGGCCGGATCCTTCATAACCCCAGTTAAAGCCGTCAGGGGAATGACGTACCATGTGCTTGAGATAGTAGGATTTTCCCTTGTCGGAAATCAGGATAATTTGTGGTCCTGCCCCTCGATCACATATTTTGCCTTGATAAGTCTTCATATTTTCTCCTTGTAAAGGTCTCTAGCTCTTTCGCTAGAACCCTGAACCTTCTCCTTTCCCTGAGCATTACCCGCATCTGACAGGTTGCCCTTCTCACCAGGTTGTCAAACTCTTTGCTCATGATCTCTCCTTTCAAAAGGGAAACTTCCAGACTTTACGAACTATTGTCCTGCCAATGGCCTTGTTCTTTGCTCTCCTGGCTATCTTCTTCGGCTTGCCTGACGCTATGGTCTCAAAGTCGTTTGCGTGACGTGCCAATCTGTAAAGCCAGCTTGTTATGCTCATCTTCTTCTCCTTTCTTCAACTCTCTATTGACCCGCCAGGCTTGCTCGTTAATTGCCTGTAAGCACTTCTTACCTTCCGGGCTCAAAGTCTCACGAGTCCTGATTATGTCTGCGCTGAGGATAATCACAGTCAGGGCTTGCTTGCATTGCTCAACTATTTCGCTATAGTTGTTTCCGGGAGTGTTTTTCACGATTCTCTCCTGTGGGGGCTTAGTCTTAGGACCTATCCGGGCCAAGCCCTCTTTTATTTTTCTTTGTCTCTTATCTCTTCCAAGACGGCTATAATCTTGTATAAAGCTATACATACCACTATCAGGATAATGACCGGCATTAAACTATTTACAACTATGTCCAGGTCTGTGGCCTTGTTCCTTACCACATAGATAAACAGGCCAGGCGCAAAGAATATTGAGCAGACACTAACCAGAACCAGGAATATTCTTACCATTGTCTCTTAACCCCCTTCCTTTTGTTTATCCCTTCTAATCTCCCCTTGCTTATAGCGTCTTTATGGTCCTGTGAGAACCGTATTCCTATATGAGCCTTGCTTAGATTGTCTTTATGGTCCTGAGTAAAAGATTCACCTGGCTCTACCATGCCTTTGCTTATATACTGACGTTTATAGTTTTCTGTATTCCAATGAGGGCTTTTACAACCAGGGCATACGTTTACTTTTTTGATTCTCGGGGTCCATTTATACCCGCAACGCTTACATTTTAGCTTTGCCGATTCTATGATCATAGACGTTCTGCCATCACTTCGGCCAGGGTATGATCACCGAAATACATATCCCGCTCAATCCCTAGCCCTAATGGCTTGCCCCTGTACTCCTCTAGCTCTCTCAGGCTGAAATAGCCTAGCTCATTCTCCATTCCCCTGATGTACCCGAAAAAGATTCCGGTCTCAGGATCAAACTCAGTGGCGTACCAAGTCCATGATCCGCAAGGATCAAAGAATTTGACGATTACCTTAATGTCCTGCGTCTTTTTGTTTCCGTTAGTGTTAAGCGGTGGGAGCTTCTTTCTTAGCTCTTTGGTAAGTAATTTCATCTTTTCTCCTGTCTTTTGAAAATTTTAAGGCCCATAGAGGGTCAAATTAGGGCATTCAATTAAGAATATGAGTTATACTACTTACCTCAGTACCCAAGCCCCTAGCCTCTAGATGTTCTATGACCAGCGGGTAGATTCTCACCCTGACTGCCCCCTGCTTTTCGCCTTGCCCCTGTTCCTCCTTTCCGTTTCCTTTCATATAATCTTCGCATATTGCTGACATCTCTTTCTCTATTGCGTTAAGTGGTAACATGATCCCCTCCTGTTTTTGCTCATAGGCAAATCTGCTCCTCTAGTTTGTGGGTGTCCTCTTGTTCGATCCCTATGTATCTTAGGGTAACGCCTGGGCTTGCGTGGCCTAGCTTCTTCATTATCTCCTCTATCCGGACTCCCTGGGAATAGGCAGCGTAACCCCAGGACTTGCGCAAACTGTGCGTTGAGTAATTACCCTCAAGCCCTACCGCCCTGCAGGCGTCTTTGATTATAAAGTGTGCGTTTTGCCTGGTCATTGCTTTGTCGCTCCTGATCCCCGGGAAGAGAGGACTCTTCTTCTCTAATACCGGACTAGCCTTGAAGAACGCTATAAGGGCGGTAGTCAGGGCTTTGTTGACCTTCAACTCCCTTTGCTTCTTGTTCTTTGTCTCTCTGAGTCTGACATACTTTCGGATATTGCCCTGATGATCCCTCACCTGATCAACCTTCAAACTCAAGAGATCACTTATTCTTATTGCTAGATTACAACCGGCAACGAACAGCAGATAATCCCTGACGTTCCTGTCCTTGAGATAGTCCTTGATTGCCCCGATCTTTGCCTTGTTTTTGATTGCCTTTACCTCTATCATCGTTCATTCTCCTTTATCCTGACTTGGTACTTTACAGTCTATCAGATAAATATCTTTTGTCAAGTCTTTTGAAAGAAGATAACCTTTCTATTATCTCAAACCCCTATCAATACTAGAAAAGTATATTTTACTCTTTTGACTTTTGTAAAGGATTATAAGAATTGCTCACTCCAAAGCCTTTACCGAGAACTCCAAACAATTTTTAGGCCGTTTCGCGTAGAGCTCAACCTCCGAACTCCCCCGGCTCCTTTACACAACTGCTTAATTCCCTTTCCCTGTAACTGAATGTCTGCCTGGCTTGTATGGGTTTTGTTACCTAGTTTGGTAACGATTCTTCTGTAAGCTAGTGTCTGTCCTGTTCTACCCTAACCATGCCTTTTGCTTCTTAAGGTTTTTAAGATCTTGAATTATAAAAGAGCGAGAGGTAATAATGTTTGGAATTTCCTAATTCAAACCTCTAGTTAAAACTCTTAATACTATAGTTAAAGATAGTTAGTAGACTAATTTTTTTAATGGAACTTTTCCCCTGTGACCTTGAGCAGATAAGGCAAGAGACTGTTTTCTGACCCAAAAACGATTTTAATAATATAGACTAATTTTTGCCCCCCCTTTTTGCTAAGATATAGACTAATTTTTGCCCCCCCTATATTTTCTATTCACTCTTTTATCCACAGATGATATAACGATTCTCTTCCCTTAAAACGATTTGACCTTTCTCAATCAGTCCTTTAATTGCCTTATCGCAAGACCGGTGCGTTATTCCGGCTAGCCTTTGCCATTTTCTTCTTTGGATTTCTCCTGCTCCGAACCAGTCCTCATCTTCGGCAAACCCTTGGGGGAAGTCCGGATCGTTGCGGTTTTCGATTGTCGCCTTGACCGCCAGGACTGCAAAAACCGCCTTTTCTATATAGAACATATTTATCCATTCAGTCTTGATAAATTCCTCTGACATCGGGTAGTAGGATCCCCCGGACCAGATAGCGGGGGGCTTGAGGTAATAGACGTTGTGGCGGCCTTGCCTGACCTTCTCTATTAAGTCTATCTCTACCAGGGACCGGATTCCTGCCCTGGCCGTTTCTGGCCTTATGCAGCCGGATAGCTGTCTGATGATCTTCATTCCAGGGAAGGACTTGCCATCATCGTCAGCGTGGACTCCCAGAACAGGCAAGATTGCCTTTGCGCTGTGCGTGATACGCAGCCATTTGCCCTGAGTTATCAATCTTAGCGGTAATCGGTAAGTACGTGACAATTACTCAACCCCTTTTCTCACCGGGGAGGACAGAGGGGTTGAGCCGAACTGCCCCCCCGGCTTCGAGGGATATCCCCCTCTAGATTTCTTTGTGAACCTTGATTGCCTTGTTTTTGCCATCTCTTCCCGGGGCGACCTCGAAAGTGACTTGATCCCCTTCCTCGAGGACCTTGAAATCCCCCTCAACGTCTGAGGAGTGGAAAAAAATCTCCTTTTCATCGCTCAGCTCGATGAAGCCGAACCCTCTTCCTGTTATAATCTTCTTGATCCTTCCTCGCTGCAATCTTGTCACCTCTGTTGACGCTCTTTCCTGTCTCTGCTATTATAAAAATGGCGACTTAAAATAAATAGGAGGAAACAATCAGGAGACCAGTCGCTATTCCCGGCCCTGCTCACACCAGGGCCACTTTTTTTATAAGTCCGTAACCTCATCGTACCCTCCATTTGTCTGGTATTGACATTTTTATTTCTTGACCTTTCGCCTTCTTGACCTGATGAATTTCTCGAGGTCTTTTTCTTCCACTCTCAAAACCCGGTCAAACTTTATTGCAGGAATTTTGCCCTCGTTTATGTATTCCCGGACTGTATTTTGATGCAGCCTCAGCCTCTCACATACTTCTTTTAGGATCAGTAACTTAGACATCCTTTCCCCCTTTTATAATAATTTCCCATATTATAAAACAATAGTCTACTTTTGTCAAGTTGCCTAATCCGGATCACTCAAAAAGGCAAAAATGAGATCTCAGCCTTTCTCTTTTTCTCACCCTTGCTGCCAGAATCCAGCCAATTTTTGATTATTCCCTCGAGGGACGTATAAACTTATCAAAGAACAATCAAAGCCCCTGAAACAGCCTTATTTGTATTATGAGGACTTTGACAAGCTGAGGCGACTCTCTTCAGCTTTTCTGGTCCTCAGCTCTTTCCTTTTTTTGATCCGGCGCATGGTGATTCTCATACGACACCGGTTACTGCAGAAAGTTTGATCTAATCTGGCTGTGGGCGTGAAGATCCTGACGCAGTCCTCGGCCTCGCAGATTCTCACTATCAGATCACCCTTGATTACATTCCAGAGCCAAAACCAGAGAACTCCGGCCACTTTCGCCTCAATTACAGAATGGTATTTCTTCCCGATCCTCTCCATGGTGAACTTTATTTGACTCGGCTCAATCTGGTCTATAGGTTCTCCTTTTAGAAACCGGTCAAGAGTGGCCATCCATTTGGCTAGAAAGGGCCCCTTGCTTTCATTGTTTAATTGTGTGGCCTCGTTATAGAGGGTGATCGGGGTCCAGCTGAAGTCTTTTAGGAAGGATTTTTCCCTTACCTCAATGGTCTTGCCCAGAAGCCTGGCTATCTGCTCCTTGCTTTTGAAATTCCAAACTGCCTTAAATTTTTTCAATTTCGCCTCCTATTTTGCCGGGGCTCTAGGGGAGTCTTTTTTTCTCTACTCTATCACTCTTCTAACTTTGACCGCCTTTTGCTTACCTCCCGGGTCTTCTGCTGTCTCAAACTCTACCTCATCATTCTGCTCGAGGTACCGGTCTTCCTCTACGTCTGAAACGTGGAAGAAAACATCCCCCTGCTGGTCTTCTCTCTCAACGCTCCCGTAGCCTTTCTTGCTATTGAAAAACTTCACTATGCCTTTCATGCTAACTACCTCGCTTTTTGTATCTCGTTGCTCATATCCGTATTGCGCCATACGCTAAATACTCCGCTCCTAATAATGCACCGGGGCGTGACCGGCACACGCCCCCGGATTGCGAGGGTTTATGAGACCACAGAACAGTTTATCCCCTGGAGCAGTCTCAATGGCGATCTCGCTTCCTCCAAAATCTAAATCCAGGGGAGTTTTTATAGTTCAAGCATAATTAGATTGCCGGACCCGGGGGCGGAAATCTCGGAGAAGGTCTTGGATGTCCCTTAAGCTCTGCATTTATTACACCTGCCAATATCCTCAACGAGCCTTGAGACCCTATAGTTATTGGTTTTGTAATAACATCCTGATCAGTCAGCTCATGCAGTTTCAAATACTGTGAACGCTTTTTTTGCAGTTCTGTATTAGCCTCGTTGGCCTTTTCCAATAAAACCCCTAGCTCTTCGGATAATCTTTCAACGTCCCGGGCTGCTACTCTTTGCCTAATTAAATTTTTGTTGAGGATCCCCGCTTCTTTCTCTTTTTTGAGGCCCTCGATCTTTGCCTCCACTTCCCTGAGTATGTCCGGATAGATTTCTAATTCAGAGCGGAGCTTGTTTCTTTGGCTGTCGATCTCAGCGACCCTTTTGCCGTCCTTTTCATTATCCAGAATTGCCGAAGCTCCGAGTCTGGCCCGCTCTTTTATCAGCCCATCCAACTCTTTTTTGCGGTCCTCAAATCTTGTCCTTTGCTCAATGAGCTCTTTCCCGGCCAAAGCTATTTTCTCTTCAATCTTCATCGTTATCCTCCTCTTCCTCAGTCCCAAGAAGCTGAGCGGTTAGATTAGGGAAAAGACTGCCCTGGCGTCCCTTGTTTATCTTCTCCACCGCCTCTTTTGCCTCCCCATTAAAGTCAAACGAGGGCCAGTATTTAATCGCCTGCTTTTTGACCTTCTTTTTCCCAGGGGTTTCTTTCCCGGGTAGTAATCCGTAAGATACCGCCACAAATTTCAGCAGAAGATCTATACCGGCTTTCAGATCCGAGGGGAGATCACCCTTATATTTATTTATGGCTTCGAGGGCCTTTTTTAGCTCATCCTTGACTTTCTGGGGGATATCCTTTTTTTCAAAGTCCTCCCTTCCAAAAGTCTCATCAAAAACCTCATCCGAGAATTCCTCTATCAAATCAGCTAATTTTTTCAACTGTATCACCTCCACACCTTTGATAATCATAAAACTACGGCCTGTAGCTGCTTTATCCACTAATGAAATTTCCTCTATCTCCATATCTCTTAACTTCCTGGCCATAACTCCTCATCGCCTCCTAACTAAGATTCCTCAAACCATTCCTCGAAAGAGGGCCATTTGACCTCTCCCTTCTCTATGTCTTCGTAGCCATCCAGACTCTTTCTCTTTCCCGGCTCATTCTCTAGTTTCTCAATCCTTTCCCTTATGTCCTCAAGACGCTTCTGTATTTCGCTTCTCTTTTTCAGGACCTCGATCCTCTGCTTTATCTCTTTTAGGAGTTCCTTAATTTCCCCCATGCTTCATCGCCTCTTTTTTTAAGATTATTTCAGCAGCTAAGGCCATCATCGTCAGGCCCGTCTTCGTCAATTTTCTCTACATCGGAATCCTGGCTTTTCAGCCCGAATCTTGTAACCATTCCCCAGATCCTCCGCTTGCTCCTGTCCACAACCTCCTGGAGGAATTCGCTCTCAATCAAATCATCACCCATTTTAATCCTCCCCTGCGATCCATACCTTGCCTTTTCTTGTCGGCTTTAGCTCAGTAGCCCCGAGCGCAGCCATACTCATAGCAATAATCAAATCAATTTTATGGCTGGCCTTCTTCTTTATTATCCGCCACCCCCGGCCCGTCTCCTTTGCCGTAGCTTTCAATGCGTGCTGCCTCATTTCCCTATCCGGATACAGTACCAGGTTATGCCCTGAGACCAGGTCGAAAAGGTTTTGGCTCATGGAGATCAAACGATCCGAAGTTTGGGGAAATTCAACCATGTTGATCCCCTCTTTCTCCAGGGTCATAGCCGACCTATGAAACTGCCACGGATCGAATCTCACTTCCTTAACCTTGTATTCCTCTGCCAGCTTTTTTATGTAAGCCTCCACCGTCTCCTCGAGGTCAATCGGCTTTTCCTTCGTGGGCTGCCATTTTCTGTGGCAAACTACACGGATCCTATTCTCCTCTTTGGTCACAGCGACCACTGCGGAGGTATCATGGGAGATCCCGATGTCCACCCCTACAATGATAGGGATATTCTTATCAGGCAGGCCCGGCTTATGCCCTGAGTCAGCACAGATATCCCAGTCCTTTATGTCTATGAACGACTCCTCTGATGAGGTCCAGCGGTTCTCATGTAATCGAAGAAAAGTGTTCGCTCTGAGACGGTCGCGCTGTTGCTGCAGATACTTCTCTGTTTGCCAGGGCATACGGTTCTGTGATCCCCAAAAAAAAAAGAAGGTGGAATCCCCGCCTTTTAGTCCTTTCTGATATAACTCGAAAAGAAGCGAGTCCTCATCGTAGCCCGCATAAGTGACTATCAGGACCAAGGGATGCTTCCGGGTCGGGACTGTGGTTAATTCCTCAAAAAACCTGGTCATTGATTCATACTCGTATGACCATAATTCGTCAAAAATAACCAGGTTGGGATTCAGGCCGGCAGCCGATATGTCTGTAGGTAAACACCTGATAATCGAGCCGGTGGCTGGCCGCTCAATGGCGTCCTTTGTGATATTAACATTGATCAGCATATTAGGATTCATTTCTATCGCTTTAATTAGCTTCGAGAAGATAATCCATTGGCCCTGCTGAAAATCTCTTGCTGCTATATAAGTCTCGCTAAAATCCTCACCGCAGAACAACTGCGCCGC
>JABUBP010000495.1_pt1 | contig 11148 bp, 11 predicted proteins | sample 7240331 | NCBI WGS metagenome assembly JABUBP01 (sample SAMN07256347, study PRJNA390944) | subsurface metagenome | isolation source: Methane hydrate marine sediment | place: Pacific Ocean: Eastern North Pacific, ODP site 1244 | collected 2002 | reverse complement strand
AGATGGACCTGGATAAATATTGAAAAGCCGACCGAGCGGGAGACCGAGTATCTGGCAAATAACTACCCCTTTCACCCCCTTGACCTTGATGACTGTCTCAGCCGGATTCAGCGACCCAAAATCGACGAATACCGGGATTACCTGTTTCTGGTCCTGCACTTTCCGGTATTCAACAAAGAGGCACGAACGACCACGCCCAGTCAGGTGTCCGTGTTTATTGGCGCCGATTACCTCATAACGCTGCATAAAGGTGAGCTCAAGCCGCTGGTCAAACTTTTCCGGGAGTGTCAGCTTGAGGAAGAAGCACGACAGGAGAACTTCAGCCAGGGGCCCGGGTACCTGCTCTACCGCATCATTGACCGGCTTGTTGACTACTGCATACCGATTCTGAACCGGATAAGCGCTAATATTGAAGAGACCGAGGATAATATCTTCGCCAGCAAACGAATGCCGCGGGCTATTGAAGATATCTCCATTCTTCGGCGCGACGTTATCTCTTTTCGCCGCATCATCTGGCCGATGAGAGCGGTCATCGCCACGCTGGAACCGAAGGCTCGGCGGTTCACCAAGATGGACCTGGCCGTTTACTTCGGCGACACGGTTGACCACGTGGATAAGATATGGGACGGTCTGGATGAATACAAGGAGGTCATTGAAGGTCTCAATGATACCCATGATTCGCTGGCCACCAACCGCACCAATGAGGTCATGCGCATGCTGACCGTCATTGCCACCATTCTACTGCCAATCACGGTGGTGGCAAGCATCTTCGGCATGAACATCCCGCTGGGGCCTTTTAGCAATTCCCATTACTCGGCGCTCTTTGTATTTCTCATCTGCCTCGCCATCATTGGCGGCATGCTCTACTTCTTCCGCCGACAACACTGGATCTGATATGAATGTCTCGCACCGACTGGTGATATTTATTGCGCTCTTTATCACCTGCCTCATTACCGCCAATGTCATCGCCGTCAAGATAATCAGCCTTGGCCCGTTCTTCCTGCCAGCGGCTATTTTTATTTTCCCTTTGAGTTACATCATCGGCGATGTCCTCACCGAGGTCTACGGCTACCGACTGGCACGCCGGGTAATCTGGCTCGGGTTTCTCTGCAACCTGGTCTTTGTCTTCTTTGTCTGGTTGGGACAGATGCTCCCCGCCGCACCCTTCTGGGAAGGACAGGAAGCCTACCAGCGCATTCTGGGCTATGCGCCGAGGTTACTGGCGGCCTCATTCCTCGGCTATCTGGTCGGCGAGTTTGCCAACTCCTTCATCCTGGCCAGGATGAAGATTATGACGCGGGGACGCTGGCTGTGGAGTCGCACCATTGGCTCGACCATCGTGGGTCAGGGGCTGGACACCTCAATCTTTATCACCGTGGCCTTCATCGGCACGCCGTCCTTTATGCCCGTCATGATTCTTTACCACTGGCTGGCTAAAACACTCATTGAAGCTCTGGCCACCCCACTCACCTATGTCATCGTCAATTCGATGAAGAAGAGAGAAGCCATTGATACCTATGATTACGACACCAGATTCAACCCTTTCGTTATTTCAAACTAGATATTAAGCGGACAGGAGAGAAAAAGAAGGGTGAAGGTTCAGTTTCTGGGGGCGCACAACTGCGAATCGGCCACCACCAGGCTGGTCAGCATATTGGTTGATGACATCCTGGCGCTTGACGCCGGCGGGCTCACCTCCAGCCTGCCGGTTGAATCCCAGCTCGACCTCAAGGCAGTCCTGCTCACCCACTATCACTATGACCATATCAGGGATATCCCGGCGCTGGGCATGAATGCGCTCTTCTGCGAGACCAGCGTCTCGGTTTATGCCACACAGGCGGTCAGAGACGCCCTGGCGTCACACTGGCTCAACGGCATCATCTATGTCAACTTCCTGGAAAAGCCGCCGGAAAGTCCGAGAATTCAATTCACCGTTATCGAGCCAAACCAGGCTTTTACTGTTGCCGGCTATAAGATTCTGCCCGTTCCGGTAAGCCATTCGGCACCCACCGTGGGCTACCAGGTCACTGCCCCCGACGGAAAAACGCTCTTCTACACCGGGGATACCGGGCCGGGACTGGCCGGGGCATGGCCTTTTACATCACCGCAGCTGCTCATCACCGAGGTCACCGCCCCGAACCGCTTTGAAGAGTTCGGCCGCCGCATGTTGCATCTCACTCCAAGCCTGCTTAAAGAGGAACTGCTCGCTTTCCAGAAGCAGAAAGGCTACCTGCCACAGGTGGTTCTGGTGCATATGAACCCGAGGCAGGAAAAGGAAATAGATGCGGAGGTCAAACAGTTATCCAGTGAGCTTGGTACGTCGATAACGCTGGCATATGAAGGAATGGTAATTCAATTATAATGGAGGCAAATCGAAAGAAGCTGTGGTAGAAGATGCTCCCAGATTCATCGTTGACAGCAATGTGGGCAAGCTCGCCAAATGGCTGAGAATGCTGGGCTATGACGCCGTGTTCTTCGAGGGTGACGATGACGCCTATATGATAGACAGGGCGTTGAAGGAAAACCGGATGATACTGACCCGGGACACCCAGATAATGAAACGGGGCGTCATCACCGGCGGCCGACTCAAAGCGATTCTGATTGACAGCGACGAACCGGAGTCGCAAATCCTCCAGGTAATTGAGGCCTTGCATCTCGATTTTCAATCCAGAACGTTCACCATCTGTCTGGAGTGCAATCAGCCCCTCGAGGAGAGGCGCAAAGAGGAGATTAAGGAGCGCGTGCCGCCCTATGTTTTCAAAACACAGACACAGTATATGGAGTGCCCCGTTTGCCATAGAATCTACTGGCGGGGCACGCACTGGCAGGCCATGCTCCGCAAACTGGAACGTTTGACAAGGAGTCGTTAATGGTACAAGATAGTTTGGCGATTTGGTTTCCACAATCTCAATGATGGAGGTTACCCATGAGCGATAAAGAGAAAAATTTACAGACCATCATAGACTGCGGCGTGGTGGCGATTGTCAGGGTCAGCAGCGCTCAGGAAGCAGTGAACGTATGTATGGCCGTTGCCAAGGGCGGGGTCAGACCAATCGAGGTGACCATGACCGTCCCCGGCGCCATCGATGCCATCAAGGAGTTCAGGAGCGCAGTGAAGGAGCAGGTGCTGGTTGGCGCCGGTACCGTGCTCGACCCGGAGACGGCCCGTGCCTGTATTCTGGCTGGCGCCGAGTTCATCGTCAGCCCCACTCTTAATCTTGAGGTCATCAAGGTCTGCCGTCGCTACAGCAAGATTGTCATCCCCGGCACTTTCACCCCCACCGAGGTACTGACCGCCTGGGAGGCGGGCGCGGACATCGTCAAGGTGTTCCCAGCATCGGTAGGAGGTCCCGGATACCTGAAGGATATCCTGGGCCCATTGCCTCAGGTGAAGCTGGTGCCCACCGGCGGAGTGAATCTGGAGACCACACCGGAATTCATCAAGGCCGGCGCGGTGGCCGTAGCCGCCGGGACATCGCTCGTGGACAGGAAGGCGGTAAGCGAGAAAAACTGGGCTTTTATCACTGAGACCGCGCAGAAATTTTGCGCGGCGGTGAAGCAGGCGAGGGGAAATTAATTCAAATTAAAGGGGGAGTTATAAATGGCTGATGTTGTTACCTTTGGTGAAACCATGGTGCGGCTTTCCCCACCGGACCACCGGCGTCTGGAGCAGACCAATCTGCTTGATGTCAATATTGGCGGCGCGGAGTGGAATGTAGCCGTTGACCTGAGCCGGCTGGGCATCAGTACCGCCTGGGTCTCACGCCTGACAGACAATGCTCTCGGCTGGATGATTCGCAATAAAGCCCGTGAGCAGGGAGTGGACATCTCACACATTGCCTGGACCAAGGACGACCGCATCGGGATTTACTTCGTCGAATTCGGTGCCACGCCCCGGCCCAGCAGCGTCCTCTACGACCGCTCTAACTCCGCAATCAGCCAGGTCAAGCCCGGAGAGATAAACTGGGAGGAAGTCCTGAAAGGTGCGAAATGGTTCCATACCAGCGGCATCACACCGGCACTGAGCCCCGGCGCCGCCCAGGTCACCGTCGAGGCGCTGCAAACTGCCCAGAAGGTCGGCTGCAAGGTGAGCTACGACCTCAACTACCGTAGCCGACTCTGGACGGAAGAGGAAGCCCGGAAATGCCAGGAACCGCTAATGGAGCATATTGATGTCCTCTTTTCCACGGAGGAAGACACCAGAAAAGTGCTCGGCATCACCGGCAAGGATTACCGTGAAGTGGCCCAGAAATTGGCGGAAAATTTCAACTTTGAGGTGGTATGCATCACCCTGCGTGAAGACGTCTCCGTGCTGAGAAATCGATGGACGGCGATTGCTTACTCGGCGGGCAAGATATACGATGACCGGACGTATGACGTTGAGATCGTGGACCGGATCGGGGCCGGCGATTCGTACACTGCCGGATTTATCTACGGCTATCTCACCGGCGACGTGGCAAAAGGAGTCAAATACGGAAACGCCTACTCGGCGCTAAAACATTCCACCCCCGGCGACGCCAACTGGGCGACGCTAAAAGAGGTAGAAAACCTGCTCAAAGGTGGCGGCCTGCGCATCAGTCGCTGATTGACAGTCGGTAGTGCCGACAAACGATGCCGTCACAATTTGCAATCGGCAGGGTAACCCGTTTACAATAAATAGGGTCATGTACCAGCGTATCTTCAGTGAATTTACTGCCAGCGATGATACTTTACGAGTGTATGAAGTTGACAGGCTTGTCTTCTCCTCACGGAAAGACCGGTTGCTGCCGCTGATGGAATACATTGACCGCTTTGCTCCAGACCATAGAGGAGTGGTTATCTTCGATAAAATTATAGGCAATGCGGCTGCCCTGCTTGCGGTCAAGGCGGGGGGCCGGGAAGTATTCAGCCCGCTGGGCAGCGAGCTTGCCGTGAAGACGCTGGGAAAATACGGCGTCGCCTACCACTTCACCAGAACTGCCCCCAACATCCAGAGAGCCGATGGAGAGGACATGTGCCCTATGGAGAAACTCTCCATAGGCAAAGAACCTGATGAATTTTACCGGGAGATGGTGGCTATCATCAGCAAGTCAGCAGCCAAAGGCTCTTGACTTAAATCCACCAGGAAAGGGTAAAGAAAGATATAGAGAAAATAAGACTGGGCAGAACTGGGATGATGGTGACGAGACTCGGGTTCGGGGGCATCCCCATCCAGAGAGCCTCTGAAGATGATGCCATCGCCGTGGTTAATAAGTGCCTGGAACTTGGCATCAATTTTCTGGATACAGCCAATGGTTACACCACCAGCGAGGAGAGAATCGGCAAGGCAATCAAGGGAAAACGGGAAGGTATTTTTCTGTCCACAAAATCGCTGGCCCGTACCCGAGAAGACCTGGAGAAACACCTTAAATTAAGCCTGGAGAGACTCGGTACCGACTATATAGACCTGTACCAGCTCCACAATGTCAGCGATGCCAGGACGTTAGAAACCATGCTCGACCCGAGCGGGCCGAGGGCGGTGGTTGAAGATGCCAAAAGGGCAGGTATAGTGAAACACATCGGCATAACCTCCCATCAGATCGATATCGCCAAGGATATTATTAAGACCGACCTCTTTGAGACCATTATGTTCCCCCTGAACTTCATGTCCTACGAAGGCAAGGAGGAGCTGCTATCGCTCGCCAAACAGCATGATGTCGGCTTCATCGCCATGAAACCGCTGGCCGGCGGAATGATTGATAATGCCAGCATTGCCATCAAATATCTGCTCCAGTTTCCGGACATCGTGCTTATCCCCGGCATTGAAAGGGTACCAGAGATAGAGGAGATCGCCCGGCTATTCGAGGGGCCAAAAGAGATGACGGCCGGAGAGAAGCAAGAGATGGCGCGCATAATACAGGAACTCGGCACCAGGTTCTGCCGCCGCTGCGATTACTGCCAGCCCTGCCCGGCGGAAATACCCATCGCGGATGTAATGTCGTTCCCCAATCTCCGCAAACGCCTGCCGCTGGTTCGTCTTTACACCGGCAAATTCGCCGAGTCATTTACCAAGGCATTGGAGTGCACCGACTGTGGCGAGTGCGAGGAACGCTGCCCCTATAACCTGCCCATCAGGGACATGATGGAGGAAAACGTGAAACATCACCAGACAGGTAAGCAGGAATACGAGAAACAACTAGCTTCACGCCAGTAGACTGAAATAAAGCAGAGATATACAGGGGAGGTGCTTTACGCCTTCTCTCACTGCACTCTCTTGACCATGCCCCGCGATATTGCTACACTTCACATAAGCAAACGTATTGAGCTTTTGAATATGAAAATCGTCACCAGCGACCAGATGCGGCAGATAGACCGGGAATGCATCCGCCGCGGCACGCCCGGACATGTGCTGATGGAGAATGCCGGCCGGGCCGTTGCTGAAGAGATAAGTCGAATTCTGGACCCGATAAATCAAAAGCAATTCCTGATTCTGGTGGGGCCGGGCAATAACGGCGGGGATGGACTGGTGGCCGCACGCTACCTGCACGATTGGGGGACTGAGGTCAGTGTCTATCTGTGCAGTCCTCGACCGAAGGATGACAACAATCTCGAACTGGTGCAACAGCGAAAAATTGCCTGCATTGACGTAGCTCAGGACAAGAAACTTACCCGGTTCAATGAACTGCTGGCATCAGCCGACTGCGTCATTGATGCCCTTTTCGGCACCGGGAAAGCCCGCTCCATTCAGGGAGTATTAGCGCAGGTTCTGGACAAGGTAAACCAGGTGAAAAAGAAAAATGCGGGGCTGGTAGTTTTTGCCATTGACCTGCCCTCCGGACTCAACGCCGATACCGGAGAGGTAGACCCCGTCTGCCCCCTGGCCGATTACACCGTTACCCTGGCTCTTCCCAAGCTCGGCCTTTTCCGCTTCCCCGGTGCAGAGAGAGTGGGCGAATTAAGCATCGCGGACATCGGCATTCCGGCTGAACTCGCCGCCGATATTGCCATTGAATTAATAACCGGGGAATGGGCAAGAGATGCGCTCCCCAGGCGCCCGCTCGATGCCAGCAAGGGAACTTTCGGGCGAGTGCTGGCCGTTGCCGGTTCCATCAACTACATCGGTGCCGCCTACCTGGCCTGCAGCGGTGCCCTGCGCGTTGGCACCGGCCTGGTAACTCTGGCCACGGCATCGAGCCTGCAGCCAGTCCTGGCCGCCAAGCTGACCGAAACCACCTATCTGCCTCTGCCCGAAGCTGACTCGGGCATAATCTCCAGCGAAGCGGTTACAATAATCGGCCAGAATCTGAAATCATACCATGCCCTGCTGCTGGGCTGTGGCCTGGGGCAGAGCGAGTCGGTGAGCGAATTCATTTCTTCCCTGCTTTTTCAGAAAAACCTGCCCCAGCTTGTCCTTGATGCCGACGCACTCAATACGCTGGCCAGAATCCCCGACTGGTGGCAGAAGCTCGCCGGTGATGTCATATTGACGCCGCACCCGGGTGAGATGTCAGGATTGAGCGGGCTCACCATCGCCGAAATACAGTCGGACCGGGCTGGCATTGCCCGAAAATACGCCCAAGAATGGCAAAAAACGATTGTCCTCAAGGGAGCTTTTACGGTTATTGCTTCACCGGACGGTAATTGCCGGGTCAGCCCTTTCGCCAATCCGGGGCTGGCATCGGGAGGCACCGGTGACGTGCTCGCCGGCGCCATCGCCGGCCTTCTGGCACAAGGCCTCTCGCTCTTTGATGCCGCGGCCCTCGGCGTTTACCTGCACGGCAAAGCCGGTGAGGTGGTCAAGGACACGCTGGGAGATACCGGCATGCTCGCTTCCGACCTGCTGCCAGTGCTGCCAGGGGTAATTAAACAGCTCAGGGAAATGACTAAAAACAGATAGCCACTTTGTTGTAGAATATACATACGATGCTGCTCACAATTGATATTGGCAACACGGAAATTACACTCGGGGTCTTCGAGGGGGAAGAACTTCGGGCGACCTGGCGTCTGGCCACCCGCTTTCACCGCGTGGCTGATGAATACGCTGCCCTGCTGATGAAGTTACTTGAGCACCGGAGCCTGAAGCTCGCCGACATTTCCGAGATTGCCATGTGCTGCGTGGTGCCACCGCTGTTATCCACCTTTATGGATATGTGCCGGCGGTACTTCAATGTAACACCGCTTGTGGTTGGTACGGGCACAAGAACCGGTGTGCGTATCCGCATGGACAATCCCCGTGAAGTTGGCGCCGACCGCATCGTCAATACCGCCGCCGCTCATCGACTTTACGGCGGGCCGGTCATCATCACCGACTTTGGTACCGCGACTACCTTCGACGTCGTCTCCAAGGAAGGTGACTATCTGGGTGGCGCCATAGCGCCGGGGATAGGCATCGCGGCTGAGGCACTGTATACACGCGCCGCCATGCTGCCCAGGGTGGAACTGGCACACCCCAGTCGCGTCATTGGCACCAGTACCACCACGGCAATACAGTCGGGCCTAATATACGGCTACATCGGACTGGTGGAGGGAATCGTGTCCCGGATTCAAAAGGAGCTTGGTGAAAAGACGAGGGTGGTCGCCACCGGAGGCTATGCCGGACTCATCGCCAATGAGACCAGCGTTATTGACACCGTGAACCCTGATATCACACTCATCGGGTTGAGATTGATTTATGATATGAATCAGCCCTGATTTCGTTGCCGGCTTGCTGCCGGGGAGGCATTATGTTAACTGATAAAACCGTAGTACTGGGCGTAACCGGAGGCATTGCCGCCTACAAGGCAGCCGACCTGGCGAGCAAACTGACGCAGGATGGTGCCAGGGTCGAAGTGGTCATGACCGAGGCCGCCACCAAGCTCGTGGCACCCCTCACCTTTCACACCCTGACGCATACACCGGTAATCACCGATATGTTCACCGCACCCATTGAGTACGACGAGACGCATATATCCCTGTCAGAAGCTGCGGATGCGGTCGTCATCGCCCCGGCCACGGCCAATACCATCGCCAAGATGGCTGCCGGCATGACGGATAACATGCTGACCAGCATCGTACTGGCAACGAAAGCGCCGGTTATCATCGCCCCGGCGATGAACGTGAACATGTGGGAGAACCCGGTTACCCAGGAAAATGTGAATAAACTGAAATCAAGAGGCTTCATTATCGTGGAACCCGGATACGGTCGCCTCGCTTCCGGTAAAATGGGGCGAGGTCGCCTGGCGGATGTGGAGAGCATTATCGGCACCATCAAGCAGGTGCTGGGCAGAAAAGGAGACCTGGCCCGCCGACGCATCGTGGTCACCGCCGGGGGCACCCAGGAGCCAGTTGACCCGGTGCGGTACATTGGCAACCGCTCCTCGGGCAAGATGGGCTTTGCCGTGGCGGAAGCAGCGCGGGATAGGGGCGCCGAAGTAACGTTGGTTTCCGCCCCCACGTCCCTGCCCGACCCCGCCGGCGTTGAAGTCATTCATGTCCAGACTGCCATCCAGATGAAGGAAGCGGTAGCCAAAGCGGTTAGTAAAGCCGATGCCCTGATTATGGCCGCGGCGGTCGCCGACTACCAGCCAAAGAGCGCGGCCAAATCCAAAATCAAAAAGGACGCCGCTACCATGAGTCTGGAGCTGGTCAGGACTTCTGATATTCTCACCGAAGTTCAGGGTAATTTTATCAGGGTTGGTTTTGCCGCGGAAAGCGAGAACGTGGTCGCCAACGCCAGGCAGAAGCTGGACAAGAAGAACCTTGACCTGATAGTGGCCAACGACATCACCAGCACCGACAGCGGCTTCGGCGTGGATACCAACAAGGTCACCATCATCGATAAAAACGGAAAAGCAGAAAACCTGCCCCTCCTGACCAAGAGAGAGGTGGCGGACAGGATACTGGATAAAGTGGTGGAACTTCTGACTGGGAGGTAGGAAGATGTTACTGATAGATGGCGTGAAATATGAATTGTGGACACCACAGAAGGAAGTAGAAGAATTTCATCCGCACGTAAAAGAACACTATAGAGAAATTTTTGGCGCAAACTCCTTATTTATAGAAGGAAAAAGGCTTGAATCTGAATCAGGAAAAGGTTCCGTACCCGACGGGTTTGTCCTGACTTTAGGTGAAGCAACACAATGGCATATTGTTGAGATGGAATTGTCAACTCACCAATTGTATGACCATATAGTAAATCAGGTAGGCAGATTTATTAATGGTGTAAAGAATACGGTCACTCAGAGAAAGATTATCGAAGCTATATATCAACAAATACAGGAAAACAAGCAGCGAAAGGCCGAATTTGAGGAAGCGATAGGTTCTGGTGAAATCTATAAATTTCTTTCAGACCTTATATCAAAATCACCCGTATTAACAATTATTATTGAGAAAAGAACAAGGGAACTGGACGAAGCGTTAGACATACTTAGATATTCCCCAATAAAGATTGTTGAGTTCCAAACTTTTACCAGAGAAGGAATCGGCTTAGCAGTTCATGCCCATTTGTTTGAACCTTTATATATGCCTGTTATTTCTATTAAACCGGAGATCGTCCCTCTTCAACCACCTGAAAACAGCTTGGAGGTCACTCTGCAGCCTTCCTACCTAGAGTCATATTGCATCTATATTCCAGCAGCGAAGAAACATTTGTTTCCGGCGTTCAATACAACACTCAAATTAGACTCTGACATAGGTCCTATTGAAACTGGGTTCAGTATTAACTCTTGGGGTATTTGGCTTTCAAAAGGTTTGGCACCCTGGTTTAAGAGCCATCCTCAACTTAAGGCAGGAGACAAACTTATTATTACGGTCATCGAACCAAAACAGAAATATCGCCTTGAAATTGTGAAGTAATCGGGAGTTAAAGAGGGGCGAAGCCCCTCTCCAAAAACCCTCCCCCTCTCCTTCGTAAGGAGAGGGGGATTAAGGGGGAGAGGTTACTGAAACAAATCTAGAAAGGTAATCATGGCAAATACTACCAACACTCCATACGAAATGCCCAGGGCCTATGAGCCGGGAAATGTAGAACAGAAGTGGTACCGGTTCTGGTTGGATAAGGGCTACTTCAAGCCAAAAATTGACCCGGATAAAAAACCCTTCGTTATCATCATGCCTCCGCCCAACGTCACCGGCGAGCTGCACCTCGGCCACGCGCTGACCGCCACCCTGGAGGACATATTAACCCGCTGGCACCGCATGATGGGCGAACCG
>JABUBP010000493.1_pt1 | contig 11172 bp, 15 predicted proteins | sample 7240331 | NCBI WGS metagenome assembly JABUBP01 (sample SAMN07256347, study PRJNA390944) | subsurface metagenome | isolation source: Methane hydrate marine sediment | place: Pacific Ocean: Eastern North Pacific, ODP site 1244 | collected 2002 | reverse complement strand
CATAATTCAGTCAACTATCCCAACCTGAAACCAAATCACCCCATAATTGACTGAATTATGGCCACCCTAAAAGATAAAGACTCAAGCCGTGTATTTACGCCACAATCCAACGTTAAGCCCACCGCCCCCCAGGATGCAAAACAATTTAAACTCTTACATAACAGAACTTTATAAGACGCTATAAAACTGTTTTAATGGTAATTTTATCTTCATAGCATCTTATAAATCCATTATGTAATCGTGGCGACACATTCACTAAAGCTCATTTCGTGGTCAACCAAACTCCTTGCGTTCCATCCATCATCACCCAATCCCACCCGTTTGTTTTCCGTCCCTTTGGTAGCTCGCTTCGCTCACAACCCCCGAGAACACTGGCGTAAAAAAAGACAAAGAGCATTTCCCCAGGGGCAGCTCGCTTCGCTCACAGCCCCCAAGGGCACTGGGTTAGCAAAAGAAAAGAATAACTCCACGCGTGAGAAAAGACCATCCCATTAAGAAGAGAAGACCATCCCTTCAAGAAGTTCTTCCGGGGGGCATGCCCCTACAAGTGCCGCAAAAAATCACACACTACCGTCTTATTTTACGTTTACTATGTTTCTTTTTTTTCCTTTTGTGGTCTTGTTGGGTGTTTGAAGATTGCGGCATTTCCGGGGCACACCCCCCTCTCGAACGCCAAGACCTCCCCCTACCTTCCCCGTTTCCATTTCAGGATCCCCTTTCAACAGAAAGCCGCTTGGCACAATAAAAAGAAAACCAGCGCACAAAACCCGTCCTGCGCTCCTGAAAAAGGGGCTCCCAATGAAATGAAAATAGCCATCCCAACCGCACAACCGAACCCGAACGGACTAAAAACTTCAATGATTTCACCGTCTGCAACCTGGTTGCAAACCATCCCCTTATAAGGAATATCTAAGAGTGAAAATTCAACCAAAAATCTCTTGAAACCTCGCCGAAAACTCAACCAACGATCATAAAACCAAATTTCAGGAGCATAGAAACGGAGTTAAAACGAAACCGGCGCCCCCGGGAAGAAAAATGTTTAGCTCCCAAAATTTATATCCCAAGAAGTAAATTATCCCAAGAAACCCACCCGGGCTGGTTAGAGAAGGAATCGCAAATTTCGTGCCAAACGTGCTATACTGGCTGCTGTTATGATAGAAATAATCTCAGCCCCACTACTCAACCCCTCGATCTCCCAGGTCCCCCACATTCTCGTGGGAGAAATGAAGTTTTACCCTCCGGACACAACCACCTCGATCTCAGTGATTGAACCCACGATTGTATCGTATCCGGTAATAGCGATCACTTTATTTGAGGTAGGAAAAGAAATAGACGTCCTCTTGGAAACCCTTTTTGTTTCATCGCTCCGGGAATTAAAATATATTCGCCCCACGTGGCCCCTCTACTCCCTGGCTGCCTGGGGAAAATGGCCTGCAGCCGGGGTATGGTTCCAGAGGTTCCGGGGAAAAACCCGTATTTACAAACTGCCTGAATATCCCTACCGGCGATCTCCGGACCAGGCAACCCGCCGTAATCGATTTGCCGCTGCAGTAGCGGCCTGGCAAGCACTTGACTTTCCAACCAGGCAACTATGGCATTTTGACTGCTGGCCGCATGGTAAGCGGATGTCCGGGTATAACTGGTTTATCTCAAATTTTATGAGGGAGACAGGATATTGGCCGACACCATAAACCCACAGCTGCCGACTCTCAATATTCAGAAAACGGGGGGTTTTCAGATTGTAAACCTGGAGTATCAGCTAATTCTACGGAAGCTAATTACAACCGCTAAAACTGACATCGACTTCTGTTCCTATGTATTTTCATTCTTTTTCTACCGGAAATGGCACCCCAGTTCAAAAATATTTGCGGCCTTAACCGCCGCCCGGATCCGGGGGGTGGGAATCCGCTGTCTACTCGACTCCTCGAGGAGAAACCGGCCGAATCACCAGGCAAACTGGTTTGCCTATAAACGATTATCAGAAATGAATATTGAGGTCCGGATGCCCTCGATGCCACTCCCCCAGCACTCAAAGTTGTTCCTCGCCGGACCCGACATAGCACTAATAGGATCGCATAATATCTCCGACTCATCCCTGAGAAACCCATTTGAGATCTCAATCCTTTTCCATTCAGCAAACGTTTACAGGGATATGCGGCAGTGGTACGATGACGTCTGGGATCATTACACAACCCCATGGCTGAGGCGGTGATTATGGCAATCGTGGTAAACCAAAACATTCCGTACCGTGTTGTGCTGTACCAATATGATGATGAGTACCTTTATTTAGGTCCGAAGTACAGGGAAGAGCTGCAGGAAGGAGCTCACCGCCCGGGCTACCCCGAGGAAATGGAAATTGTCTGTAAATCGCTCCGGGGAAACCGGGCAACATTCAGATCCCCAATCGAGGACTAAATAATGGTTTATGACTCCGTGCAAAGACGCCTCTTTCACTGGTGAGCCACACAATGGAATATGCTACCGGAGGTTCCGGAAGCAGTGGCCCCTTGCTCCCAGGTGTTTCCCCGCTCATACTGGGAAGCGCTCCGGGATGAACTGGGGATGATTTGCTCCGCATATGATCTCTTTATGAAATACTGCCTCTCTGCGGCCGGAGAATGTTACAGCGCCGGCAATGGCCTGACTGGTAAGTTCCTCTGCTGTATGTCGAAATATTACCCGGGAGACACAAAGCCCCCGATCCTCACTGCTGAAAAATACGAATGTAACGCCGGGGAAATCGTCCAGTTATTCATAGAGTGCGGCGTCCCCACATTCACCTGGACAACAACCGGCGGCACCGTGGCGGGGATGAAATGGCACGCTCCCTATGACGAAGGGGGAGACTTTATAATTGAAGTAACTGACGCTTGTGGGCGGTCCTCCCAAATCACAATTACAGTAATAGGTCCACCCGATCCCCTCCCCCCCGGCCGGTGGGGAAACCAAATAATAGTGATGGCCTGGGATGGATACAGAGGATTTGAAGCGGGGATGTCAGGCTATTCCGCAGAAATGGGCTGGCCGTTAAAATACGCTCCACCGGCCGGATGGTATCACATTCCGGCAGCCTTGCCCCCGAATGGTGCAATACCGGAACAGTGGCTATATCACCCGGCAAACACTTACTGTTTCGGACCGTATTATTGGACAATTATCAACACAGTCAATAAGGGCTGGTATGGGGCGGAAAACTGTCTGACAGGCACCCCCCGATCCTGGAACGCCATAGCGTACCCGGTAGCCACCCGCTGGGTCCCGGATGAATAATGGCACGATTAAAACGCCCCCTTTTTGGAGATTCCGCCACCGGCAGCATTGGCCGGTCAATTTCGTATGTCCGCTCTCCGGGCTTTCCATCCTGTCGGCATAAATACTACCATAAAACCACCAGAACGGAACCGCAGGACATCAGGAGAATGTTGTTTTCCCGGGGAAAAGAAGCCTGGAAATCACTCTCCCAAAAGGACAAATACGACTGGAACGCCTATGCAACCCCCCCGCTGAACGGGTATAATGCATTTCTCCATTACTATCTTTCCGGCCTGCCTAAACCGGACTTTCCCCGCTACTTTATTCTGACGCTCCCCTCCCCCGCGATCGCGGACTTGACACCCCACATCCTGCCGGTTACACTATCCTCGCTCGTATATGAGAAAGAAGATATTATTATGGCGATACTGTCCGGCCCACAACTAACAACCATGGAACATATCCTCGTGGGTGAAATGAAGCTCTACCCTCCGGACGCAACCGTTGTGCCCGCTCAGTTTGAGCCTGAAAACGTGTTGTATCCGGCAATGTCAATCACACTATCGGAGGTACCATAAGAAAATGAAAATGAAAGCATATATAGGCGAGGTTGAAAGAAAATCAGGATCCTCGCTCTATACCCTCAAAAACGTTGTCGAAGCCCAGTCGTTTGTGAGGCAACTAATCGACCTTCTCGCCCGGCATGTAATGCAAGCGGAAAAGATGGCGAAGGACATTGATGGCGTGAATCGTAATTATGGACCTTGGGCATCTACGCTCTCATGCAAAGGGACGGCCGGTCAAACCTTCCTGGGAGTTGTTATCGGCGATGGAGACGGGGCCGTAACAATCTCCCAATATGCCCTCCAGAACCAGCTCACCACCAACATAGCACATGGTACAGTGTCATTCGCCGGGCCCACCATCAGCGGGGCATCCTGTTACATTGACGTGATCAGGACGTTCACAAACAACACCGGAGCCGGAATCACCATTAAAGAAGTTGGCCTTTACGTTAACGCATACGGGCCACCAGTATTTAGCATGATCGACCGCTCCCTGTACGAACTGGCGATAGGCAACACCGAGGCCAAAACCCTGGCGTACCGGATAACGGTCACGGTCTAAATGAGATACTCAACGATATTTTTCAAAAAGGACTCCGGGGAAATTATCCTGGTCCGGAGAAACACCTACATACGGTCAGCAAGACAAATCAAAAGGCTAACGGAATTAGAAGATGTTTCCAATATTTCACTCCTTTATTTCCCGCATGACATAGAGATAGACCCGGCACATTACCGGATTAAGCTCCCCAACCACCGGGCCGCCGCCCAGTTGATTGCAAACGGCGACATTAACGTCTCGCTGCAGTTAATAGCAGATGAAGCCAGAAAAACCATTGAAAAATCCAAAGACGTCACGCTCTATTTCGAGGGAGGCGCCGGGGACTACATCATGCAGTCAGACGTTGTCGCTGTTTTATGTGAAAAATATCCGGATAAAACCTTCACGCTATTAACAGACCCATCCCGCCACTGTCTGATAAGCCTGATCCTGCCACCCGGACACATAACACTAAAGCCCAACTCCCGCCCCTCAAAAAAACAAAAAAGCTTCATCGATTTTTCGAAAATTGTCGGCCTGGATTACTATCTGCCCCCCAACGGCAAGACCGCCGCATACGCCTTTTTAGCCGGGCTTGACCCGAAAATCTCCCGGGTAAAAATCAAGGTCCCTGCCGCTCAAAGCAAGGACGGCTTAAAAAAAGTTCTTCCGGATCCTGACGATAGAAAAAAAAGGATTATCGGCCTGCACTTAACATCAGGAAATAATAACGCGAAATCATGGCCGATTGGAAACGCACAAGAAATGATAAATCAATTATTGACGATCGACAATAATCTACTTTTCCTACAGTTTGGAGGTTATGGAGAGGAAAAAATTAATCACGAGGCTCTCCGGGAGTGTATAGGAAAGCCCTGGGATACAGTAGCGGCCCTGGTGAAAACCTGTAAAATGATTATCTGCATCGACTCCGCTATCATGCACATTGCTACTCATCTCAACATCCCCGCCGTTACGCTCTGGGGCCCGCTGCGACCCCAGCATATTTTACCAGTACCGCTCCCTGTTTCGGTAGTACATGGAACTTGCGATAAACTATTCTGCGGCCGGTACGAGTGTAATCAGAAAACCTGCATGAAAACAATCTCACCTGACATGATAGTAAAGGAGGTTAAAAAGATATGGAGTGAGGTGAAATAAAATGAAAAAGCTCAATCTCGGTTGTGGTAAAGATTATAGAAGCGGTTGGATTAATGTTGATAAATCCAGCCTGTTTAAGGTTGACTATAATTTCGACTTAGAAAAACTTTGGCCGTTCCAGGCGGGTACAATCGATGAAATATATTGCAGCCATATCTTAGAACACATCAAAGACCTGGTTGGCTTTATGAATGAAGCATCGAGGGTATTAAAAAAGGGCGGCAAGCTGGAAATCCTGGTGCCCCACTACGGACACCCCTGGGCCTATGGCGACCCCTCACACATCAGGTTTATGTCCGATGAATCAATCTTCCCCTTTTCCACAAACGCTAATGACTACCGCCATCTTGGTATTACCTGTAGTTTTAAACTGCTGAAAACTGAAATAATCATTGACCAACCCCGTAAAATCCCCGGAGTAATCCACTGGATTTTAAAAACATGAGGCAGTATGAATATCGCTTTGGTTGCTCCTTACTGTTTCAGGAACTCCGCCAACCCCGGCCACAACATGATCACCGCAGGGATTATCACCCTGCTTAAAAAAACATCTCCCAATATTATGTTTTCCTATATCGACATGATGAAACCGGATCCTCAAGGCTTTGAAGCCGCCCGGAAAACAGCAGACCTTGTTGTGGTATGCGGGAACCCCCGCTTCAACCTCACGGAGGAAACGACATACTGGGATAATGAGCTTTTTATCCACCTCAAAGCCCTGGCAAAAAAAGGAATCCGGATTATTGACGGATGGGCGGGGTCTGCCTATCCCCTGCCGATCAAGCCCCGCTCCCAAATGGTGGCCGACCTCCTGAAGATTCAAAAAAACCAGAGAATGATTGACACTCTAAGGTCTTTTAGTATGGTTATCGCACGGGACCAATCCACCCAAGACATTCTCGATCGATCAAATGTGCCGGTGGCGTATCTTCCGGACTGCTCTTTTTGGGCCAGACAGTATTATACTATTTTTCATGAGGACAAGACAATCAACGCGATAATTGTTTTCAGGAGTGATGGCAACCCCCAAATAGTATGGTCCATCCAGCGCATACAGCAAAAACTAAACGAGGAACTTCCCTGTTATGTGATATGTATAAACAACCCCGACTATAAATGGTACACCGACACAGCCGGAAGAAACAGCAGGATCATAAAAATTAATAGCCCGGCAGCACTTCTTAAAACCCTTGCAACAGCTAAAAGAGTGCTATCGGTAAGAGTACATCTATCGATCCCCGCTGTTTCAGTAGATTGTCAAGTAGCCCATGTCAGTGTTGACTCGAGAAGCCTTACTTTAGAACCGTTTAAAATTCCAACCTTCCCGCTCGATGAGTTATATAACAAAGATTTCTTCCCCAAATTCGGGGGGCATCCGATCGATCCTACCGGAACAGAATTTAACCTTGTTAAAATATTAGAAAAGGAAAAGCTGTTATGGAATACTTAGATCAAATCGGAAAATTCATTTCTCAGGTTGGTTTTCCGGTATTTGTTTGCCTGTATCTGATGTTCCGGTTTGAGCGGACGCTCATTTCCCTTGACAATTCAATTAAAAAACTAATATTATTAATAGAAACCCAAAGGAGGTGATAGTAATGGCAAAAGTTGTAGCACCTTTCTTGTCCGTGGACGCTTCTGGTACCATGGATAGCTCCATAACGGCTTCGATCTGGAAGGGCCAGCAGTATATGAGGAGATGGTTTAGACCTACCAATCCGAAAACTACCGGCCAGCAGGCCCAGCGAACGAAAATGTCCGATGCTGTGGCGGCATGGCAAGCCCTGTACGATGTGACCAAGGAGGTCTGGAATACGGCCGCACGGGACGTATATCCGCCTATCAGCGGGTTCAACTATTACGTCCAGCAGTACATTGTTCAGAACATCACCTCTCCCAACGATCCTACGATACCGGCAATCGCTCCCAAGAAGGACAGAACGCTCCATGGCCGAGCAACCTATGGACTTTAGGCGTAATAGGGCTTCCATTCTGTTGGAAACCATTTGAGGGTGGGGGGTCTTATCCCCCCACCCTCCCCCTTAAAAAATGCAGTGTATCCTCTGCCCAGTCAAACTAACAAAACGGAACACTCCGGATCCCCCTTTTAATACCGCAAATATCTGTAAAAAATGCCTGGCCAGGATTAGTAAACAAATCGAGGAGGTATCAAGCTATCAAATCCCCGGCTTTAAACCCCAACTTTTACAAGCCCGAAAAGGAGGTGGAAACCGATGAGTAATGACAAAATCAAAGTAAGGAAGAGAGAGCTTTTTTTGATTAAGTTAATTGGAATTCCGGTTATCCGGATGGTGATTGGGATTTTCGGGGAATGGGCAAAGCGAAGCGAAAACGAGTATGACGATCAAGTAGTAGAATTTCTCAAAGGGCTGCTGACCTATCTCGAGACCGAAGATCTGTTTGAAATAACCTGATCCTGTTTTGTGGCCATAAATATATTTCGTTTTTCCACCACCACCCCAGGGCGTCAATTTCGCTTTTAGTGATCTTGGCGCCTTTTTACCTGCAGAGAAAAATTCGCTTTTCGTATTTATGAAAGGCGAAACAAAAAACTCCACGAAAAACGAAACAAACCTCTTGACACCCCCTTTTTTTTATTTTATCCTTCTGATCAGTGATTGCGCTTTTCATAATTATTATTTTCTCTTTTGGAGGGTCCCAAAATGACAAAGCCCTGGAACATGGCAAAAGAGTATAAAACCAGGCGGCCGATCGACTCATTAAGTGAGGAAGAAGAAAAAAAATTTGAGGATCCGGAGAACTTTAAATCATCCCGGAACTGGCTATTGTGTTATTTGCCGCTTAAAACCGGACTCAGGCCGGGGGAGGTATTATCGCTCGATACTAAGGATCTTCTCTACCAGGGGGAAGTGGTAAGGGAACTCGAGTTAAGAGCAGATCAGACCAAACGGTCAAAGCCTCGTTATATTCCAATCTCAGAACAGTTAAGAGAGATACTGCACGCCTACATTGTGGGAAACTGGCCTGGCCAGCAGGCACAGGAGATCGACCACCCCCTCTTTCCGGGAGCCACAAAAATCAACCGGCTTACGATCAGACGCTACCAACAGATAGTCAGAAAAAAAGCACTTGACTTGATAGGCCGGGAGATCCACCCGCACATCTTCAGGCACACGTTCGCGACCAGGATCATGAGGAAGGCGGGAATTAAAATTACTCAACGCCTCCTGGGGCATAGCACGATCTGGACAACCAGCATCTACCTGCACCCGAACAAAGACGATTTAAGACAAGCAGTGGAGGAATAAATGATAAAAAATCTAAATCAAGCCCTGGGGTGTTTCTGGACGCCCACACAAAAAAATCGGTGGCCCCGGCTCCTCTGCAGGGAATGTGACTTTACACTCTTCTGTTCGGAGATATTGGCGGTGGTTGAAAAATACCAGGAGGAAGAAAGAGAGGAGGAGAGAGAGAAAAAAAGAGAGAGGTGAGAAAATGGTAAAAAATCAAAAGCAGGCCCTCTCTTGTCTGCTGAACCCGGCACCCCCGGGACGTGGAACAATAGACTTCTGCCTGGGGTGTAGTTTTAAAGCGTTTTGCATGGAAATTGTAGCGGTGCTCTTAGAGAAAGGAGGGACGGGGGAAATGCTCGTACCAGGACACATACAAATTAGAGGCGAGATCATACGTGTTATTTGCCTGCAGGAAAAAAACAGGCGGGTCCTGCGGCTGAGAAAAACCGGAGAGCCGGGGATATTCTTAGAAGAGGAGGCGCATTATCTCAAGCAGGTGCAACCGGATCTAGTGAAAAAGCTAAAACGGGGGCAAATTATATCCTTTTAAAAAAGAGGTGAGGTTATGAATAGATATGAACGTAAGCCCTGGCGGTATTTTTGGAATCCAAAGAGTGGGTTTTTTGGAGGGCTGATTCTTTGGTGGCTTGTGTCGATCGTAATTTTGTTGATTGTTTTGTTCTGTTGGATAATTTAATTTTGGGAGAGGAGGCGCAAGCATGATAAAAACTACTGAACAAGCTTTATTTTGCTTGTCATCCCCTGATGTAGATGAGGGGAAGCAAATGAATCATTGCAAAAACTGTAGGTATAGCGAGATGTGCAGCCGAGTGGTCGCAATCATAACCGAATATAAAGAGCTTTGGAAACAGGAGGAGGAAGAAGAAGAAAAAACACCATAAAGGGATTTAAGATTTCAAGAAGCAGGACCCGCGAGAATAGGCCCGGGATCGTCAAGCTTTTTCCGGATCTCCCCCAAAAGCTCCTTTGCCCGCTCCCGCGAAACCCAGGGCTCAGGCTTAGGCTTAGGTGAAACAGGAGTAAATCTGGAGGACAAAAAGGATGACAACCGCCTAAGCTTGGCGATCCACCGTAATGCCTGATCACGAAGAAAGTAAAGAGTGGATTTGAAATTTAGCACTCCACCCCGCCCTCTTGCGATCCGCCGCTTCCGGTAAATATACCCCCCAGCCTCTAATCGTTTTAAATGATAGTTCAGCGTCCGGAGACAAATCCGGATCCCATAAAAACTCCTTAGAATATACCTAAGTTTTTCCTGGGAAGGAAAACAATAGTTTTTCCCGAATTTCTTGGCCAGGCCGCCGACAATCAGGACTATTGCCTCATCGATGCTGTATTGGCTAACCGGTCTTTCTGTTGAAAAAGCCATTTTGACCCCCCTCTCCGCCGCGAAATCACGGCAAACTGAAAAAGTAAGAACACGTAAAGAAAGAATAAGGTAAATATATGATAAGATTAGAATATAATATATAAAAGAATAGAATAATAATAAAAGAGAAGACCTAAAGAGACATAATAAAATATATAATAGAATAATAATAAAAGAAATATAAATAGAAATAGAATATGTATCAGGGTGAAAGTAAAAGAAATATAAACAGAAATAAAATATATAATAGGGTATCTCGAGAAACAGTTTAATCAGAAATAGAATATATAATGAGGTGAAAGTAAAAGAAATATAAACAGAAATAAAATATATAATAGGGTATCTCAAGAAACAGTTTAATCAGAAATAAAATATATAATAGGATGTCAATAGAAACAGTTTAATCAGAAATAAAATATATAATAGGATGTCAATAAATACCAACCAAACCCCACCCCCACCCTAAACCCAAACCCTGGGAATTAGAATAAGAGTCGGAACCAAATAAAATTAAAACCTACTCCTATTCTAATTCCCCCCCCCTCCAACCACCACCCAAAACGCCGGGCTCCATATTTCAATCCTAAACCCCTATCGTGTCAGTGTTGGTGGGAAAGCATGAACTTGTAGTAGAAAACCAGAGCAGTATAGAACCACAACAGCTTCCCAGCCTAAGAGATCGGACAGGAGACCCGCCCTGAAGCCCAATCCCATTTCTCCTGTCCGAACTCTTTCCCCCCTATTCCCCCTCATAATTCAGTCAACTATCCCAACCTGAAACCAAATCACCCCATAATTGACTGAATTATGGCCACCCTAAAAGATAAAGACAAAATAAAGCCCAACCTCAAGAGATCGGACGGGAGACCCGCCCGAAAGTCCTCTCCCATTTCTCCCGTCCGAACTCTTTCCACCATCTTCCCCCTCATAATTCAGTCAACTATCCCAACCTGAAACCAAATCACCCCATAATTGACTGAATTATGG
>JABUBP010000492.1_pt1 | contig 11174 bp, 18 predicted proteins | sample 7240331 | NCBI WGS metagenome assembly JABUBP01 (sample SAMN07256347, study PRJNA390944) | subsurface metagenome | isolation source: Methane hydrate marine sediment | place: Pacific Ocean: Eastern North Pacific, ODP site 1244 | collected 2002 | reverse complement strand
TCCGCAATCCCACGGTATATAGGACCCGGCAAATTTTAAAGGAGAGATAAAGCTAAAGGGAATTGACTCATCAATTCCCTTTAGCTTTATCTATTTATTTATAAATAGATAAAGCTAAAAATGACGGGCCTCCCTGCTTCGTTTCCTCACTTCCCGGTACATATAGGAAGGTGCCCCTATATATACCGGCCAGATTCGTCACGATTGCTCTTCTTCATCGCAACCGCGCGACGCCCGTCATTTTTAGCTTTATCTATTACCCTCCGGGCGTAAAATTTGCCGGTTATATTCACCCTTCTAGCTTCCCTCAAGGGAAGGACAAAAAAGGAAAAAAATAATCCGGAAGATATCGAGGCATACGCCACGACAACTTCCGGATATTTTTGGTTAACGCCTGCCACAGCCAGGCTCATTTTAAAACGACAGTTACTCCCCCTCTGCTACCGGTACCTTTTTTTCAAGAGTTATCGTGACTTTCCCCTCAGATACCTCTTCTTTAACCTTGGTCCACCCGAAACCCGCGACAAGGTTTACGATCCTTTCGATCTCAATTCTTATCTGTACAGCTTCCACCTGATCACCTCCTTACTTTTATTTTCGATACTTATGAACGTACCAATAAACAAGCGCCCAAAACACCAGAAAAACTAAACCTACCGACATTTCGCTCATGCTCTTTTTGCCCCCCTTTCTACTGCAATGCTTTTTTGATACGGCCGTCACACTCCGGACAAATCCGATACACGATGGATCCATTCAAGTCCGTCGGTAACATGCACATATCGCAAGCAACGTAATTGGGCCGTGGTTCATACGGCGATCCCGGGGACATGCTCTCGACGCCAGGAGACTGTTTCCGTCTCTGGGAATCCCTCCACTCCCTGCACCAGTTACGCGCAACCTCTCGGGTTACGCCATTTTCTATGGCAAAGGTCAGATAATAATTCAATGCGCCTTCCTCGGCAATCGGCCAGAGTTCCTCAGCCACGGTCATAGAGATTAGCCGTGAATGTACCGCTTTCTGTAACGCCGACGGCATCTTCAAAAGATCCATTCTCCGCATAACTACGTGTGGAGTTTTTCCAACCCGGTCCGCGACCTGATCAATAGATATTCCATAACTATCGATCAGGTCTCTATACGTCGCTGCTTCCTCGATCGGAGTCAAATCGATTCGCGCCAGATTCTCGGTAGCCCTCGAAACTGCCGCTTCCTGATCAGTCATAGATTTGACCAATGCTCTGATTGTTTTTTTTTCCAATAAAATGCATGCAAGATATCGCCTATGACCGAAAACGACCTCGTATCGATCTCCCAGGGGACGAACGGTAATGGCCTGCAGCAAGCCAATCTCAGAGATGGACTTCGCCAACTCTGCGATTCGCTCTTGATCAATTTCCATACGTACAATCGCCTTCGGTTCGTCTATCTTCGATAGATCAACCTCGGTGATCTTTTGGCTCAAGGCTTTTTTCATCCAGCATTCTCCTTATTGCTATTTTATCGGGCCAGTGATCTTCAACGATCACATACAATACATCACCCCACCGTTTTTCCTGGATTATGCTTTTAGGGATGCAGATCCTGAAATTCCCGGCGCTTTTTTCGACCTTGCAAATATATTTTGACATGCGGTACGGTATAATGGTATTATTGCTCCCTGTCAAGGGTTTTTTTAAGCAACCGGTGTGCATAAACTATGCACAGTATATTATACTTAATATATATAAGGGATTTGTAAGGAGAAATCGCTTATGTATATGATCGTTCATTGTTTTAATTAGTTAGGCGATTTGTTTTATCTGGATTTAAAAGCAATCAGCGAGGGGGGGATTCAGCAAGGAGCGTACCAAAGGGCCTAAGCCCGAGACATTAAATAAAAGGAGGATTGAGAAGATGGGAGTAATAAATGAATGGACTGAAGAGATATATAAATTGAAACTGCAGAATGATCATTGTGGAAAGCTTATAAAGGTATTGGGCGAAAAGAACAAGGTTTTAAGGAAGAAATTGGCCAAACAAGGCGATTCGGTTATTGCGTTGATGGCCGATGTTGAGCAATTAGAAAAGGATAAATTGCGGTTGGAAAATAATATTAGAATTATACAACTACCATGAAAATAAAGGGGGAAAATATGATCATACATATCACAGAGGAAGGGTGGCGGCGTGTTTGTTCTGGTTGTCATCGCCCTGGGTTGTTACATCACTCAGCAGACGGCACCTTGTGGTGCGATGAGTGTATAGCCCTTCGCGGCCGCGCAAAACGCCGCAAGAGCGTTGCCAAGAGGCAAGTGACTGTAAATCGTGACCAGCAGCACATGTAACGCCAAGGATGTTAATATGACACAAAACGACAGGCTTAGATTAACTAAGGCGGGGTTCCATATTTACAGGATCGATCTGCAGGCAAAAAGAGTAAAGCGATTTCGTTTATCCGGATTGTCTGGTGTGTGGTTCTTGCATGGCGCCTATGATACGCAAAAAGACACAAGGGACCATATGGGGGAGATTCTCCGAACCGATGAACGCGCAATCAGCGACCAGCGTTTTTTAAGGAGGGGAGGGAAGACCATGGTAGTGAAAAAAATGAAAGGTATAGACGGATTTTGGGAAACGGAGAACAAAAAAGAAGCCGATATCATGTTGAGATTAATGATGGAAACCAATGCCTCGTTAAGATCGACTCTTCAAGTGAAAGATGAAGTAATCAACAAGCTTATGGGGGATATTGAAGAGCTAACGAAGGAGAACCTGGTCCTAAAAAATAACAACAGGATCCGGGAGCTTTCGGAACCGGAGGAACTTCTCCCGGGATATGCTAACAACAAACCCAAAATGCGCAGGTTAGACAGATTGATAGAATGAATGACAAATAAATAAAAAAAGTATTCACCTTAAATTAAAAAATGGGGTATGGTGTCTTCTGGACGTCATGCCCCTCAAAAGGGGGAATTGTATAAAATGCAATATATTGACGGAGTTATGGCGTTCGACACAAAGAACAACAAATACAAGAGAAAGGAAAATGGTAAATGGGTAGCGTGTAAATTTAAAGACCTGATCCAGCCAGCAATAAGGGAATTTGATTTTATCTACGATGGACGGAGCCTGAAACGCTTAATGAAGGACTGCGAAAAATATCCGTAATGGGGTTTTAAAATGAAAACAAGTTGCTGTGACAGAATGTTGGTAACATACGGAGCAATTCTTAAGAAAAGTGGAAATGGTGTTATCTATCCAAGCATGGAATCCATCCAGGGACTTTTAAGACAGATACACGGCATAAAAGCCAAAGTACGTCGGTTGTACTATGCCCGGGCAGACCTGGTGAATGAAAAATTAATCAGAATACGACCACGGTACGACAACAAACCCGACGGCACGGTCTACCAACAGCCACCCCTGATAGCCATCACGCTAAAGGGAGCGTTCCGGTTATATGCCGGCGGCTTCAGCTGGGCGCTGTTCTTGATTAAAAAGATCAAGAGTTATTTGAACAAAATAGACCGACGATTTCCACATCCACAAGACATCAAAGCAGAATTCACAGAAATAGAGTGTGACAGGAACCTCGCGGAGGTTAAGAAGCTGCTCGCGTCAATAACATAGATCACCGGTGTGCATATCTTTGGACTGGTAAAAACGCCTTGGCAGCTACCATACTCCTTTTTTATGCACACCGGTTGAGATCAATAAGATCACCGGTGTGCATAAATAGTGATCCTCACATCCTCCTTTTTAACGTTGACACACATCTTGTATGCACACCGGTTGAAATCAACAATATTACCGGTGTGCATATCTTTTGAATGGTAAAAATGGCGGGGCAGCTGCCATACCCATATGGCAAAAGTATGCACACCGGGCTTTATGCACACCGGTGAGGAGTTAATATTTTGACGCTCGAAAAATGTCAATGTTCATGGTGTGGGAAGTGGTTTTATTGCTCGGGGATCGCTCAACATGAGGCAATGCACCGGGAGGAAAACCGTCTCCGAATCCGGGAGCGTAAAAATATATTTAAATTACGGGAGCACAGCATCGAGCGCACTCCGGAAACAAGCACCGAAGGCGCATTTTTTACTATGCCCTGGAGCGGGTTAAAACCCCTGGCAGAATATTTATACAAGAAATCAGAAAGGGCAAGATAAACTCCAGAGGCCCGGGTGAGCTTCGTTGATGAGAAATGGGTTATAGCTGCTTAACGGTCATTCACCTGAGATATGACGGCCCGGGCTTCTGGTTTAAGAAAGCCCTTTAAACACAGTTTACCCTTCCAAAGTGTAGGGTTTTTTATCGGCCGGCCGCCGGATCCTGATCAGGATCAGCCGAAAAACCCTACATTTTTGTAAGACTGGATACTTTCTATCCACTTTTATCTTGACAAGGTGTGTATTTTTTGCCACGCTTCCTGCTGTGGGAATTTTCGAGGGGGAATTATCCCCCTCGACCCCCTACAAAACACACAGCACGGAGGTAAATTATATCATCATGGAAATAAAATCATTAGGCGCCATTAGGGAAAAATGGGGCAGAGTTACCCCGATGCGGACCGAGGATTATAAGCTCGGCGTTCAGAACCCCAAACGCGATTGGGAGGAGGAAACCGTAGCCGCCGAACAGAACTGGAAAATGGGAATAGACCAGGCCGCCGGCAAAGGCTTGTTCGGAAAGGGAGTTCGCGCGGCAGGCACCGTAAAATGGCGGGAGAACGCGCTAAAGAAAGGCCCGGGCAGATTCGCGGAAGGCGTTATGATCGCCGCGCCTGATTATGAGAAAGGCTTCGCGCCTTATCATGCGGCAATCGAACGCGCCGACCTGGGCCCCAGATTCCCGAGACGTGATCCTCGAAACCTTGGCAGGGTCAAGGCCGTTGTCGACGCCCTGATCGCGGAGAGGATGAAATAATTTAAGGAGCGAGCTGATGGAAGCTAAAACCATTGCCGTTATTGCAACGGCCCTGTTTGCTATATCAGAAGCGTTGTCACTGATACCGGCATTACGGGCTAACGGTATCTTCCAGGTTATCTGGAACGTGCTGAAAGTCCTTGCAGGAAAGAAAAATAAGGAGGCATAATTATGGCCATAAAACAACCATTTGCGATTAAAACACAGTTAGGTGATACTGATCTTGAGCTGACAGCGGGTCCAGGTGAGAGCTTCCTGGTAAAGGATATCCAGACAGAGTATTGCGCAGATCCGTATTGCACGCTAAGGACGGATAAAACCACGGTGGGATTTTTCCGCCAGGGCGGATTATGCGGCGCGCATATTTACCCGCCTGGGGGATGGAAGCGGCACAGTCACGGCCTTACACTGAACCTTGATCAGGCAGGCGATCCGACCAGTCATTACCCGATCAGGAACGTCCGGGGCGAGGAAACCAATTATAGGGTTGGCGCTACTCCCGCCGGCGAGATTTCTGGTAATTACCGGGTGCATGAAGCCGTCCAGCTGGTAACTGGAGAAACTATCGAAACCCTGCTGCAGTATCTTGCAAAACGGGGAGACTGGAAAGGCTTTCCGGTCGCCGAGGGCGAGACGCTTAAAATCACCGGCGTTGCCAGGACATTCGCAAAACAGGTGCTCGTCTATGAAATCCACGAAGCGGGCGACATGGCCGCGAATATGGAAAACGGGTCAAAAGCGCCGACCTATATGTTCCTGAATTACGGAAATTGCGGCGCAAGTATCAACATTAACGGCGATTCGCTGTATACCACCAGCGTAAGCCCGGCGGAGTTCCCGTCATTCCCGTTTGGCGCGGTTGTGCCCGCAAAACACCAGATCGAGATCCTCGGAATCTGCGCAAGTCCTTTCGCTCCGAAAGAAAACGACGACACAGATTACATCTACACACAATTCATGAAGCTGATCAGGGACCGCGAAGTGTTGTTCGATGAGGACCGCCAGGGAATCATCTTCGAAAACCGCCAGCTGGACCTGACAGGACGAACGGATTCCGTCGGTGGAGGATTTTCATTGATCGGGAACAAATCGGAATACGACCAGAAAGATCCCTTTATGTTCGATCCGCCCCTGGTATTTATGCCCGGTGATGAGCTGGGAATATATTTGACAACCGTTGTGGAGGGAGACGGACAAAACATAGATGTCGATGAGCACGAGATCTGCATCATCGAGCGCGTAACCAGGCTGGAATAAGGAGGCAAAGAGATGATTTATTTTCAGGCATTAAAGGCAACGGCGGCAGCCGGCGCAACCGGTTATGACGGTGGTTTGCGATCGACCGCTGAAAACCCGAAACGGCTCCTTTCCATACTGGTACAAGTACAGGAAGAACCGAAAGACGATTGCATGCTGCAAGTCTGGTACGAGCAAGAAAAGATCGCGGAAATTCCGACTAAGCTGCTGGACAGTTGCGGCGAGTTGGCCGTTGCTCAGTGGAGCTACAACCGATTGAATGAGATCGAGATTGGAATGGATATCCCGATCGGCGCACTCGTAAGAGTAGCCGTAAAGGCGGTTGGTTTTGCTCAAACAATCGCTGGCGCATATCGATACGAGATCACCACCTAAAAAACAAGAGGTGATACCATGATACCGGGAAAAAAGTATAGTCCGCGAACGCGGACAAGCCGAAGGCCCACGCCCGAAACGTTTGCACACCTGAGAAAATGGATAACGCCGGTCGTACAGGATATCGCGCTCACATCAATTCAGGAAATCACAAATATTAATCAACAGCTCGAGCTGTCATCAAAGCTATTCGTCAGCAATATCATATCAAGGGTTATAGCGCAGATTATCGGGAAATATGGCGATGGGTTTGTAACGATCGAGGGGACGGAAGATGGCAGGCTTAAGGTCGAACTAGATGGATATGAAGCCGACCTGTTGTCAACGTACCTCAACGCGGCAGGCGAACTGCCCGTCATCACCTCAAGAGAACAAAAGGTTGTCACTACTGCGAAAATCAGTATCAATGCAACAGGTCCGACCACGATAGTGACCGGGCAGGCCTTAAAGAAAATCAAGATCTCAACGCTGGTTTGGACAGTAGGCGGAGACACCGACATTACGTTATACAGTGGCGCAACTGATATCAGTGGCGCCATGGCATTCGGCGGGGATGATGAACCCCGCGGCATGGTAAGCCAGCAGGGATATCTCCCGATTGAGTTAGGAGTCGGAGAAGACTTCAAAATCGGCTGTTCCGCAGCGGTGCAAATCTCCGGATTCGTATCCGGCTACATCGAGTAGGTGCATCATGGCAGCGGGAGATATTGGCGCAACCATCGAGACCGTCGAAGTTGACGCAAATTTAGCTTTTCCGAGAATCCTGCATATCGCCGGAGACGTATATGCTATTGTTTACCGCGGCGCCGATAGCGATGGATTTATTAAGACATATTCAATCGATGCAACCGGCGATATATCAGCTGCCGCACTTAGTACCCTGGAATTCGATACAAATCGCGCAGGCTCGCCAACCATCTGCCATATCTCCGGGGATCACTACGCGATCGCATACGAAGACGCAGGGGGCGACGGACGCATTAAAACCCTTCATATCAGTGATGCCGGAGTAATTAACCCGGCAATAATCGATAACCAGCTTTTCAGCCCGGACGTCGGAGGCTTGCCACACATGGTAAAAGTTGCGGCCAACGTCTTTCTCAGTGCCTTTACTTACACCACTAGCAAGTTATGGGTAAGATCGATTGGTATAAATGACGAGGGCACGATCACCAATTTAAACGTCTCCGACCTCGAAGTGGACACGAACGCAAGCTTATGGCCACGACTCGCTCACATTGCCGAGGACATTTTCGCAATCTGCTACTACCACAATGCGGGCCAGGGGAGATTGTTCACTGTATCCTGTAATGCAGCAGGTGCGATCGCCGCTTGTGCCGGCGGTTCGGTTGAATTCGAAGACACGCTGGCTTTCAAACCCGAGCCGGTCAAGACTGTCGGAGGAAAATATGCCATCGTATACCAGGGACCGGATAACCATGGATTCCTCAAAACTTGGGAAATCGGCGCAGCCGGAGCGATCACAGACCCGCCAAAGGAAATATACGAATTCGACAATGCATGGGGAGAGTATCCAGTGATAAAGTCGATCGGCGGCGAATGGTATGCGATCGCATACGAAAACGTGGCAAGTCATGGAAACATCAGGACCATCGAAATCAAGAACGACGGAGACATTACCACACCGTACCACGCGGAGGGAGAATTTTACGCCCAGGCCAACGCCTCTAAAGACGCGATACAGATTAATAATAGTGTTTTCGCCGTGGTATATAGCGGAAGTGGCGCGGAAGGCTTTATTACCACCAAAGCCATAGAAGGTGTGATTACCGCAGAAAGACGACCTTCCGAAATGATGATGATGGGGATGCAATGATATGAGCTACGAGTTACACATAGAAAAGGTCAGGGGCGAGTATATACCAGCCTTTTATTATTATGTCCCGCGTTTAGGACAGAAGGGAATCCCTTTCCAAGGAGTGCGTATATTCCTGGATTGCTTCCTTGATCCGATGCGGCTCGAGTATATGTTGTGGGGCTCCTCCAGCCATACAAAACTTTGCCCTGGCGCGGAGTGGTGTTATCCGGACTATAACGTAGATTGGAATTGGAACATTAAAGAACCTCCGTTTATCCCGATAGACGTCCGATCACTCGATCAAATAATGGGGGGATGTTGCCCGGATGATTATCTCCCGGAAGATCCTCGGGACATTCTTAAAAGGCGGTAAAATGGACGGATTTTTTTACAGCATAGTTGGGGGATCGATCCCGGCGCTTGTTATGGTAGTCGTCTATTTCCTGAGCACGGAAAAACGATTGACCAGGATCGAGACCGATTTGACCTGGATAAAAAAGGAGCTGCCCGGATGCCAACAACCCTTGGACAAAAGTTCAACATAGAGTGGCGCGGGGATCCTCCGCACATGTTACAACCCGACATCCCTGTTTGGTGGCGGTTCATCGAGAAGTGGGGCGATAAATTTCTATCGGTATATTACGATGCGCTCTTGGGCGGTCCTTACCTTCTCCCCGGGGAGGAAAAGGAACCCATTAAAAAAATGTGGAGATACACAAACTCAAAACGTCCGGATGCTATCATCGAAACCGAAAACGAGGTCTGGATTATCGAAGCGGCCGCTTATCCTGGTCTCCGGGCCATGGGCCAATGCCTGACTTACCTTTCCCTGTGGATCGAGGACCCTAAGATCGCCAAGGTTGAACGTGCCGTCCTCGTTTGTGAACGCCTGGACACGGACTTAGGCGCGGCATTGGCCAGAAATGGCGTCATGATCTTTATTGTATAGCTGGAAGGGCCCTCACAGAGTCAAATTTAAGACTTTCCAGGGAAGTTGATATGTAAGGATAGGGAAAAATGGCCGATTACCTGGCACCTTTCCATCTCCCCAAATTTACTGACGATAAATTTGAGGAGGAAAAACAAAAATATATTGCGAAAAATGGTTATACCGTCACCTTTCCCGGGCTGGAAGACATAATCCATATCGGAATAGTTAAGCCGCAAACAGACGATGAGAAGCAGCTCTATCGCGCCGGCCGGAAATGGGAAATCCCAAAGAACAGGCAGCTAGAACTCGAGACGCTCAAGACGAAGAAAAAGGAGCGTCTCGAGCGAATGATGGCCAGTCCTACGCCCCGAATCGCGCAAGCATACGCCTCTATCATGCAGGCGGTCGACGACACGCAAGACGCCCTGATAACTCTGGCAGCGATCGGGCGCATCGCTATGAAAGTCTTACCGAAATTTCTCAGCCGGTTCCTTGCCGGCCCGATCGGATGGCTCTGGCTGCTATCGGAGCTCATGAACGGACTTATGGCTCCGACCAGCTGCATGATAAGACCCCGCAAATGCAAACGAGCGCTTAAGAGGAAGTTAAGAGGATACCCCAAACACGTACGAGCGAAAATGAAAGCTTACCCTCATTCAGGAAAGATATTCCCTTCATTCAGCGAAGGGATACAGGCCCTGCAGGTAACGAAAGATGTTTACGGATGGGGTTTGTCACTCGGCCCGATTATCGGCCTGGCGACCGATCTTGCGTCCGGAGCCGTTCGGTGGGCCATTGGCCAGAAGGTCACCTTCGAGGCCGCACCCGGGTACGTTGAGATATACCGGAAGGCCGCAGACAAGGTAAATAATTACGCGAGATTCCAGCGGCCGAAAGAAAAGATGGACGCTTATCAGTTTCACCAATGGAAGGCCCAGAAGCAACGCGAGGGAACCTGGGGATATAAGCGGAAAGAAGACGACATGATTGCTGCAGCAATCAAGATGCACACAACCTATGGCGGGATCGTGAGAAAAACAGATTACATGGAAGAGGCGCTTCTATATGCATCCTGGGAAATACTCCAAACCGGCGTACTTAATATCCTGGATGAGTGGAACCCGTTGACCATGGTCGAAGGCCTCGAGCATATCGAAACCGAAGCACCCAGGTGCGACGATCCAATAACCGAAGAGATCTTCCGCGAAAAAGGCATGGATCCGGATGATTATGTTTCCTGGCCGTCCCTGGGGAAAAGATGGGCGACCTATGACGAGATCTCCCGGAGCGTCGCTCCGATCGCCGCGGAGAATTTCCGGCACTTTGAAGACACGTGCCCGGACCTCCGGCTAAATACCATCGTCGGACACTCGGTGACCAATGGCTCTCACCTGGCCATGGAAAACATCGAAGGTCCCGGAAGCCTCGAGCTCGAGTATCATGCCGGCATCGATATAACGGAGATGCTGTTAGATAAGGGCTATTCCTTTCCTAAGACTATTACCGCACAACAAATATACGATTTGGGTTATTGGATGATAGCGCACCAGGAGAACGAGTCACGCCCGACGCTCGATGAAACACTCGGGTACGCGAAGAACTCCCTGGACTTTGAATTTATTACTAATCCCTAAGCAGGTAAAATGCAGACGCCCGAGACTTGCCGGTGTACGCAAGACTCGGGCGTCCTCAGGACGGGAAAGGAGACACAACGGGGCCACTGATCAGTGACCCCCTTGTGTGTTTTTTTCTAACAGTTTTCCGGTAAGCGGAGGACTTTAATCCTTCCGCAATCCCACGGTATATAGGACCCGGCAAATTTTAAAGGAGAGATAAAGCTAAAGGGAATTGACTCATCAATTCCCTTTAGCTTTATCTATT
>JABUBP010000491.1_pt1 | contig 11185 bp, 13 predicted proteins | sample 7240331 | NCBI WGS metagenome assembly JABUBP01 (sample SAMN07256347, study PRJNA390944) | subsurface metagenome | isolation source: Methane hydrate marine sediment | place: Pacific Ocean: Eastern North Pacific, ODP site 1244 | collected 2002 | reverse complement strand
CGTGAGCCCGTCGTTGCTGTTGGTGCTTGGTTTCTTAGCTGAGACTGGTGCAAATGCGAAAACCGAAGTTATCAACAATATGAGGAAAATACTTAGGGTTTTTTTACCTGTTTTCATTGCGAAGAAGGCTCTTAAATCCATAAATATAAGATTATCCACATTTCCATGCAATTTTTTGTCGATCTCATTCCATATTATGATGTATTTTTGCAGTTCAGCGATCCATAATTTCATTCCGTGGCTCCTTTTATACTCAGATAATAATCTGCAATTCAAATGAAGCTCAAGAGAACGCTGTTCCTGAGTCTATTCATGATGGTAGCGATGTATAGCCTTGGCAGCACCGTGCTCGCCGCACCCTCGCAGACATTCCCTCCGGATTTCCTTGATGGGAATCGCATCAACCTTTACGAGAAGCCATACAAGTATCCTGCCGATGAGCCCAGTCACGTCTATCAAGGTTGGTTGAAAGCGGACTGGTCGCAGCTCACTTCTGACGAGAAGCTGAACTTCAACTACCTCACGGTGTCCCTGACGATCGACGGGGAGCTGGTGAAACTTAAGAAATGGCAGCACCATTACACGGAGTTAGAGATTGGCGGCGAGATATACTATGACGCTAAGGTGAAGATCTTCTACGTTGAGTTCCCGGCGTACTACTTCGAAAAGGGAAAACACGTATTCGAGTTAAGGGGAACTTCAGAGTTCACCCGAACCGTCACAATAAGATTTTCTTAATATTATTTTACCCCAATCCGTTCTTAACTAACTATATATTAGGCCATTTTTTATGATGTCAGAGGTAGATGGACATGGCACAGTCCCAATCTTTGAACCAGGCCATCAGCATCAAGAATCTGGTGAAGCGGTACGATGACGTGACCGCCGTCGATGGCCTCAGCTTCGACGTCGAGGAGGGGGAGATATTCGGCCTCCTCGGCCCGAACGGAGCCGGGAAGTCAACGACGATCAACATCCTAAGCGGACTGTTGGAGCCCACGAGCGGCTCCGCGACCGTGCTGGGATTCGACGTCCAAAGGGAGCCCGGGAAGGTCAAGGAGAGGATAGGGGTCTGCCCCCAGGAGCCCGCCCTCTTCTCGTTCCTGACGGGTAGGGAGAACGTCGAGTTGATGGGCAACCTCCAGGACATGCCCAAGGACAAGCTGAGGGAGCGCACCGACTGGCTCCTGGATCAGGTGGGGCTCGGGGCGGCCTCCAGCCGCCGCGCTGGGAAGTACAGCGGGGGGATGGTCCGGAGGACGAGCCTCGCCATGGCCCTCGTCCACGACCCGGAGGTCGCCTTCCTCGACGAGCCGACGGTGGGGCTGGACCCCCAGTCCCGCAGGGCGACGTGGGGGCTCATAGAGGACCTCAAGGGGAGGGGGAGGACGGTCATCCTCACCACCCACTACATCGAGGAGGCGGAGGCCCTCTCCGACAGGGTGGGTATCATCGACCACGGCAGGCTCATCGCGCTGGACACGCCTCAGGCCCTCATGGAGGAGCATGGGGCGGAGAACCTCGAGGAGGTCTTCATCAAGCTCACGGGTCGGAAGATCCGGGAGGAGGTCTGAAGATGAAGGCGCAGAGAGTGTCCGCTCTGGTGACCAAGGAGCTCAAGAAGCTGGTCAGGGAGCCCGCGAACCTGTTCATGGCCATCATCTTCCCAATTTTCATGACGGTAGCCTTCGGAGCCGCCTTCGGAGGCCTGGGCTCCGGCAACATGGACGCCACCTACACCGTGGGGATCGTGGACCTTGACACCTCGGCCAACCCGATCTGGGCGCAGGCATTCAAGGAGGGCATCTCCGATACAGGCGTCCTGATCGTCCAGGAGTACGAGGAGAACGAGACCGCCCACGCCGATCTGCTGCAGGGAAAGATCAACGCATTCGTCATCCTGCCCGAGGACTTTGGTGACAGCGTCGAATCCTTCCTGGCTCACCCGGCAGACCCAGCCCTCTGGATCAACTCCACGCTTGGTCTGGCCGTCGACCAGGGCTCCATGATAATCGGCGCGGTGGTCCCGCCTTTGATACAGCAGGCCCTCGCGGTGACCCTCTTCGGAGAGCAGATCCTGACCATGGCCCTCCCCCTCAGCATCGCGGCCCCGACCCAGGTCGCGAGCTCCCACCTCTCCCAGTTCGACTACATGGTCCCGGGCCTATTCGCCTTCTCCGCGATATTCATCACGATGCTCGTCGCCCAGGCGTTCTCCACGGAGCGGGAGCAGGGGCTGCTCAGGCGGATAAGCATGACTCCGACCTCCTCCTCGGAGGTGATCGTGAGCCAGGTGATCTCCAACATGATCACGGGGGCGGCTCAGGTGACAATCGTCTACCTAGTCTCGGGCCTGATGGGCTTCAGGTCTCAGGCGACGGTAGCGGGGATAGCGTACGCGTTCGTGATCGTGCTCTGCCTCGTCCTCTGCAACGTGGGTTTCGGCCTTATCACGGCGTCGCTGGTGAAGAGCTCCGGGGCGGCCACGGGCCTCTCCTTCCTGTTCATACTTCCCCAGATGTTCCTGGGGACCTTCGTCCCCCCCATGGGGGGACTCGGACGCTTCGTGCCCAGCTACTACGTCACGGACGCCCTCACTTCCCTCTTCCTGAGGGGAGCGCCCCTCTCCAGCCCGGTGATCCTGACGGACCTGCTCGTGGTAGCGGTTATCGGCGTCGTAACGATGGTCGTGGGCATAGCGGTCTACCAGAGGTTCGGGGGAGACTAGCCCAACGAGTTGAATTTGCGGGGAGTAAGCCGAACCTTGAGTTCGCTGTCCACTGTGGCCATCTTCCCGTTCAAAGGGATCGGGTCGACCATCACACCCATACTCGAAACTCACAGCAAGTAGATAGAAAAAAGGTGGGAGGTCTCTACCTTGAGACCGCGCCTGCTATCGAGACGGAGGCTATGAAGGCGCCGAAGGCCTTCAGGTAGTCGTCGAGGGTGAACCTGATGGTCCTGCCGTCGACCCGCTCCGCCGTGGGCATGAACTCGACGCCGTCGGCCATCACCGCGTTGGTGAACTTTACGTACATCTCGATGGGCGGCTTGAAGGCGAAGGGCTCGATGGAGCCGATCTTCCCCATGGCCTCGATGGCCCCCTTCCTGATCATCTTTCTCGCCACATTCGGGTGGGGGGTCTTGGCGGCGGTCCTGGAGACGGCCTCCTTGACGGCAACGGTCACGATATCCGGGTTGAGGGCCTCCGCCTCCTTAGTGACGGCCAGGTCCCCGACCACCATTATCAGCGGAACCCCGTAGTAGCCGGCGACGGCCCCATTGAGGGCTGTCTCACCGATCTCCATCCCGTTGACGGTGAGGCTGTCGATGGCCCTTCCCGAGTAGGTGTGGGAGAGGATCCCGTGGAGGGTTCCCTTCATGGAGTGGTACCCGACGAACATCGTGGCATCATAGGTCTCGTCGATGCCGCAGATCTGGGAGAGGGGCTTCGGGGTGCCCCTGATGAGGGTGGCGGCCTCGTGGAGGTCCTCGGGCTTCATGTTCTTCATGCCGCCGTGGCCCTCGGAGACGCAGATCTCGGCGTCGGCGGCCTCCAGGATCCCCTCGATGGCGGCGTTGACGTCCTTGACCATGAGGTCCCTGCCGAGGCCGTAGTCTGGCTGGGTGGAGCCGGTCATGTTTCCCGAGACGATACCGGTGATCCCCTCCATGTCCACGGAGATGAGCACCTTGAGTCTCTTCTTCGACATATTGATCAAATAAGAGAGTCCGTTCCTGTTTTAAAATTTATTCAACCTTTCGCACACATATGTTACGTTAAAACTTGTTAGCGCAGAATAACTCCGTTCCATTTCAGTTATAAACCGGTTAATTCAAACTACCGTGAGCGCTCATGAGCGGAAAGACCTACGCGTTGATGTTCATAGGCATTATTCTGGGTGGCTGCGTCGGATACGCTGTCAGCCTAGTGTACATACCCGAGGCGGTAGACAGCTACTTCCCCGATAACTATCGGGCAAGGTTCGACGGGCTCACCCAGATGTACCAGGATCTGAGCGGTATGTACGATGGCGCAGTCTCCGATATCGCGGGACTGGGTGTGGAGGTCGAGGGCCTGCAGGCTTCCATTGAGGAGCTTCAGGGGCAGTACGATGACCTCGACGAGGCCCACACGGGCCTTGAGGGGGACAACGCAGCCCTGCAGGAGGCGTACGACGTCCTAACAGATGAGCATGAGGCCCGGGGGGAAACCCTCAACGAGACCCAGGAGAGCTACGACACCCTCCTCATGCAGTACATGATAGTCACGGGCACAGCCCCCTTCACCCCCCAGACCCCCCCGGAGGGAACCATCAGGAAGGACTTCACGTGGGCCTACGGAGGAGAGACCTGGGCCATCACCCTCTACATCCCCGAGCACCTCTACGACTACTACAGCGACAGGACCCGGGTGCCCACCGCCGACTACTCCGTCTACGTCACCCACCCCCTGGACGACGAGTACATATCCACCATCATAGGCGAGTTCGACGACATCGCCACGTCGGAGGGCTACGACGAAGTGCAACTCGTTGAGCTAGTCGTCGCGTTCGTCCAGAGCCTGCCGTACACCTCGGACGACGTCACCACGGGATTCGACGAGTACGCCCGTTACCCCCTTGAGACGCTGGTGGACGGGGGCGGTGACTGCGAGGACACCTCCATCCTGACCTCGGCCATCCTGGATGGCATGGGATATGGCGCGGTCCTCGTCAACCTCCCGGAGCACGTCGGGGTCGGCGTCGACGTGGATCACTACGGGACCTACTACCTCTACGAGGATGTGAAGTACTACTACGTTGAGACCACCGGCGAGGGATGGGAGATAGGTGAGCTCCCCGAGACACATCAGGGGCACTCTGCAACCATCGACCCCATCATCCCGGTACCCATTATAACCCACGACTGGTCGGGTTCAACGCTGAGCCACAAGCTCACCATCGTAGCCGATATCCAGAACGTCGGCACCGGGGACGCTAAGAGCTTCAAGCTATTCGTGGCATATGAGGGGGATGAGGGCGAGATCTGGAACGCCGTGGAGAGCACTTGGTTCGATCTGGCCGTGGGAGAGGAGACAACCATCATGCTGGAGGCAAACGAGCCGAGGGGCGTCCACACCCGGATAGTGGTTAAGGTTCTCGACGCATGGGGTGACGTGATGGACGAATCCGCCTCGACCTGGTTTGACACGAGCTAGGCGTTCTTCAGCCTGTCCCTGAACCTCTCCCTGAGCTTCAGGATCTTGGGGTCGATGACCAGCCCGCAGTAGGGCTGCCCCCGGTTCCGCTCGTAGTAGTTCATGTGGCCCTCCTCGGCCCTGTGGAACGCCTCGTAGGGCTCGACCTGGGTCACTATGGGGTTTTTCCAGATCTTCTCACCGTTGAGCTCCTCGATGACCTCCTCGGTAATCCTCCTCTGAGCGTCGTCATGGTAGAACACGACCGACCGGTACTGGGGCCCTACGTCCGCTCCCTGGCGGTTCAGCGTCGTAGGGTCGTGGGTTGCGAAGAATATCTCCAGTATCTCCCTGAACGTGATGACTTCGGATTCGAATGTCACCTGCACGACCTCAGCGTGGCCCGTCCTCCCCGAGGAGACCCGCCCGTAGGTCGCGTCCTCTGGTCTGCCCCCGGAGTAACCGGATACGACCTTTAGGACGCCCTCTATGCTGTTGAACACCGCCTCCGTGCACCAGAAGCAGCCCCCTCCCAGGGTCGCCACCTCCTTTATCTCTGCGTCCATTTTGTCGAGGATCGAGGCGGGACGGCCGCTGTTTAACGTTGCTTAACCCCGAAAACATGTGTTGGGAGAAAGGAGTTGGGTGTAGAAACCGCTCACTCGTAGTAGAATGGGAAGACGCTGTAGACCTTGGCGGCGGTGACCAGGTTGCCGGTCGTCACGTACTCGTTGGACTGGTGCAGCTGATCCCTGAGCATGGGCCCGAACAGCAGGTTCGGAATGCCGTCGGGGTGCCTCTCTGTCTTGAGGTTGCGCTTGATAGAGGTGGCGTCAGTCCCCCAGGGCAGCAACGTCAGCGGGGGCTTCTCGCCTGTCACCCTCTCGACGGTCTTCACGAGGGAGATGACCGAGGGTTCGTCGGCTTTCTCGTAGTACCCCACGCGGGGAGCCGCCCTGGCCATGAGGGTCACCCCGGGCACGTTCGCCTCGGCGACGAGCTCCTCCAGCCGCTCCTTCACCTTCGCGGCGTCGACCCCCGGGGTAAGCCTGATGTCGAAGCGGCACATAGCTCTGTCCGGGACCACGTTGCCCTTCACGCCCCCGTTGAATATGTTGAGGCTCGGCCCCGACGGATAGTAGAACAGCCTCTCCACGGCCTTCCTCTGCTCGTCGTCGAGGGTGTCGTCCTTCAGCATGTGCTCGGTGGTGGATTCCACTATGGGCTCCAGGTCCGTTGGTATGTCGAGGCGGAACTCGCTCAGCCTCTTCACGTATGGTATGACCTTCAGCAGCTTGTCGATGGCGTTGTCCCCCAGGTAGGGGGTGCTCCCGTGGGCGGTCTTCCCCTCCGCGACGAGCCTGCTCCCGATGCCCCCCTTGTGGCCGACGCCGACGTTCACCATGCCGGGGTCGCATCCACTCGCGTCGCCGATGATGGCCACCTCCCCCTCGAAGATCTGCTCATCCGCCAGCCACCTCGCCCCCGCGCCTCCCCCGACCTCCTCATCCGAGGTGAACCAGAAGTCCACGTCATGGGGGCAGCCGACCTCGCTGAGGACCCGTGCCGCGATGATGGCGGAGGCGTTGGAGCCCTTCATGTCGCTTGCCCCCCTCCCCCAGACCTTCCCGTCCGCGACCGTCCCGCTGAAGGGGGGGTACTTCCAGCTGTCGGGTTCCCCCACGGGGACGACGTCGTTGTGTCCCACCCAGAGGATCTTTCTCCCCGAGGCGCCCTTCACCCGGACGACGATGTTCGGCTTCCCCTCGTCCCTCTGGTAGACCTGGTTGTCTATCCCGAGCCCGTCGAAGTAGTCCTTGATGTACTCGACGCAGCCGTCGGTCCTGCCCTCCGGGTGATCGGAGGGGCGCTGTATGAGCTGCGAGCAGATCTCGACGACCTCCTCGCTCAGGCCTTCTATTTTTAGCAGAATTTCTTCTATGGACATTTCAAGTACGCCTTCTATTATGGCATGGTGTACTAGATATAATTTCAACATCCGTGAACGAGGCCAACGGACCTAGAACCGATTCCTGGGGGCTAGTTCTCACTCATTCTCTTCGAGGAAGGCAACGATCTCCTCCATCGAGGTCTTGAGCCGCGCGTAAGTGCCGCTGATGAGCTCCGTGAGTCCCTCGGAGCTCCGCATCCTGTCCAGGTATCCCTTAGCCCTCTCAGTCATCTTAGCGAGCTCGTCACGGGGGACCACGTTCGAGAGCCTCTCAAGGAAGGCGATCTCCCCCCTCCTCCCTCGAGGAGGGGCTGGAGAGGGCCTACATCAGCCTCGGGGAGCTGGAGATCAAGAAGACGCTGGAGATCTCCCACTCGTACGCCGGGGCCTTCGCCTCATGCTCCCCCTCAAACAGGTCGTTCAGCGTCTTCTTGATCTCCAGCTCCCCGAGGCTGATGTAGGCCCTCTCCAGCCCCTCCTCGAGGGAGTTCAGGTCCCTGGCTTGGGTCAGCCTCTCTTTCCTCTGGTCCATGAGCTGGCGCCACCTCGCGTCGTAGCCCTCGTGGAGCCGCTCGAAGTTCTGCTCCGAGATCCGTCCTTCGAGGAGCTGGCCCACCGACCAGAGCTTCATGTTTATGCTGTTCGCGAGGTTCCGCATCAGGTCTTTGAGCGGCTCATCTGGCTCGTAGCCCTGGTCCGCCTCGTCCAGCTGGGTTTCCGCGGCTGGTGCCTCGACCTCGCCTTCGTCCCTGTCAGGTGTGTCAACGTTCTCAGGTGGATCTTTCTCAAATATCTCTTCCATGGGCTCCTTGGGTTCAGCGCTCTCCTGGGTGTCCACATTCATTGCTTCGCTCTCCTCTTCCGGTTTCGATTCGGCTTCGACATCCTCGCTCTGGGGGGGCTCCAGGTCCTCCGGTTCCAGACGGAACTCTTCGCCCTCGTCAGGGGGGTGTCCGTCGCTGACCTCGTCTCCGTCCGAGCCGTCCTCGCTCATGTGCTCCTTCATCAGCTCGAACATGGGGTAACCGCATTTGAGGCAGTAGATCGAGAGTGGGACGTCGTCCTTACAGTGGGGGCAGTGGACGATCCTGACGCCGGAGTCGCCCCTTACGTCTTCATCCGACGAGTATTCGCCCCTTGGCCTATTCTGCATTCCAGAACATCCCCCCGGCGTTTCAAGGGCTATGGAGGATGTAGTATTTAATGAAAATTGATCGATGTAACGTGTCAGATCTATTTCTTTCAAGACTAGGACACGGAACCATGCCTTGGGCACTTCATGCGCGCGCGGCGTACACGAGAGGTGGCTTAACGGAGGGATGTTGAGATGATCTATGACAAATATAGTCAGCGGTCACCATTCCTGGGATAGCTGTTCTGGAACTTGATGGCTGGAGGAACCCCTGATACCTGATGATGAGCTGGGTCCGTTTCAGAGAGGGTTCTACAGGAGGGACGAGCTGGAGGTCCACGGGGCCCTGCCTACGGACGACGTGGTCAAGGAGAAGAGGGTGGCGGTCATCGAATGCATAGAGAGCATCCCCTGCGACCCATGCGGCTTCATCTGCCCCGTGGACGCCATCCGCAAGGACTCCCTGGTGGCCCCACCTGTCATGGACTGGGAGAGGTGCGTCGGCTGCACCAAGTGCGTCCCCATCTGCCCGGGGCTCGCGATCTTCCTCCAGTGGATCGACGGAGACCACGGGTACGTCACGATGCCCTATGAACAGGTCCCGGAACCCAGGATCGGAGACGACGTGGAGCTGTTCGACCGTTCGGGGAGGGAGGTCGGCGAAGGGAAGATCGTCAACCCCACGTATCAGGCCAGGGGGGATCCGAATCCCCTGTGGTGCGTGACCGTGGAGTTTACAGACTCCAAGCTGGTCTACGACGTACGCGCCATCCGGATAAAGGAATGAATGGGGCCCTCTATTCGGGCTCCCTGATCTTCGGCTCCTCGGGGATGTAGACGGCCTTCTCCGTTATCTTGATGCTACAGCTGTTGTAGGTCCTGCAGTAGTCTTCGCACTCCTCCGCGGTCTCACGCCTCTCGTATCCGAATCCGCAGATGTCGCAGAGGAAGATGGGCTTCCCCTCGTGAGCGCTCTCGGTAACCATCACTGGAGAGGATGTGGCCGACCTTATTCAACCATATTAAAACAGCTTGGGAATCGCTCCGCAGTCGAGGTGGTAATGGAGTGTGCCGGGGGCGGGTTTTGAATCCATGCTCTCAAGCAGGGGCGTTGAAGTCACCCATCAGATCCACGCCGTATTCCAGACGAACATCAGAGTATCCTTGAGAAGTCGTCGTAGACGTTTCTCCTGTGACCCACGTAAAGGACGATGACCTGCCTCCTCTCACGCTTGAGCTCGTATATTGCGCGGTAGTCCCCTATCCTGAGCCTCCAGAACTCCGTGTGCCTCAACCGGCTTCCTTTCTTCTCGGGGTCCTCTTTCAGCTCGGCAAGGCGCTCCTTGATCCTTGTCCTCATGGGCTCCCCGATCTTGTCGATGGAATGTGCTGCCTTCGGGGGGAGTAGGACGGTGTAGGTCACCTCTATTCCTCGAGGGGGATTAGGGTCTCGGGGCGCTCCTCTGCATCCTCGCTCCTGGTATTGAGCATGGCCAGGAACTCCCTGGTCCTCACCCGCTCCTCGTAGAGGCTTATGATGGTCTTGATCGCGTCGCTTCGGCTCTTGAACTGCCCCTCCTTTACCCACCTGTCTATCTCCTCGATCATCTTCTTGGGAAGCCTCAGCTGTACCTGGGTCAACGTATTTCGTAAACAGAATTGTTTACAATCTTTATTAAACGTTTGTCAGGGTCGGCGTGCACAAACCTGATCACGGTTCCAGAAGCATACTCTCCAGCAGTCTCTCGGCGCGGGCGGTGTTGAAGACCGCGCACTCGCAGCTCTTGCCCATCATCTTCGCCGCCTCGGCGGGGGTCAGCCTCCGCATCTTCACGTAGTCGATCATCTTGTGGATGAAGTTGAACGAGACCAGGCCGTGGCCGCAGAGAGTGTTCATGGTGAGCACGTCCCTCTCGGGGAGCAGGTCGGAGGCCCCCCAGAAGCCGAGGGACTGCTCAACGCTGTGTCGCTCCGTCCCCCCAGCCCGACAGCACTCCTGGACCCCGTCGAGGAGCCCGCTGACGTTGATGGAGATCCCGAGGTCCGCCTCGATGAGCTCGGCGATCACCGCCTTCAGGGTGTCGAGGTCGGTGAAGACCGCGCCAGAGGTCGCGCCGTCCTTCAGGTTGGAGATCAGGTCATCGAACTCCACGTCCTCCTGCAGGACGGACCCCCACTTGCTGCTCCCGATGTTGACGGGGCCGTGCTTCTGGCAGATGCGTAGGAACTCGTGGATCTTGGGCGCCGATCCATCTCGGGTGATGTCTCGCGCCAGGGAGACGAAGATGACGTAGTCCCCCTTGAGCTCCTCGACGGTTCCCTGCCGGTGCAGCGTGTTGGTCATGTCAGTCCCCCCTGTGCAGGGGCCGCCCCAGCCCCAGGTTGGTCTTCCCGTTGGGGGAGAGCGTGTATCCCGCCTCCTCGACCCATCTCTGGTGGGGGACGGAGCCGTCGGGGAGGCATCTGGAGGCGACGCCTACGCTGAAGACGGTGTCGATCTCACCCTGGACGGCCTGGAGGGCGCTGAGGTACTCGGGGATCCTCTCCAGACTGGTCTTGGCCTCGATGATCGCGGAGAGGACCTTCTCGTCGAGGACCTCCTCCTTCATCTTCCCGGTCTTGGTGTCCTCCATGAGCTGGGTCACCGGGTTTAACGGCTCGAACTCGGCCCCGAGGGGAGCCAGTGCCATGGCCACCGTCTCGACGTCCCTGAAGTGGGCGCCGGTTCCGGGGCGGCCCAGCTCCACGACTATCCCGGCCTCTCCGTGGCCGAGCCGGCCGGTGACGTCGTTGGTCTTGATCTCCTCGGTGCCCCGGCCGCCTACGCCGGTCCCTGCGTGGACCACTGTGGGGTCGCTGAACGCGGCCCGGAGGCTCCTGGGGTACTCCAGCTCGGGGGGCCGGAGCGACACAGCGTTGAGCA
>JABUBP010000490.1_pt1 | contig 11188 bp, 11 predicted proteins | sample 7240331 | NCBI WGS metagenome assembly JABUBP01 (sample SAMN07256347, study PRJNA390944) | subsurface metagenome | isolation source: Methane hydrate marine sediment | place: Pacific Ocean: Eastern North Pacific, ODP site 1244 | collected 2002 | reverse complement strand
AGACATTGCTCAGCCTAAGTGTTTTTACATACTCGACAGATTGAGGGCTGAAAGTCCGATACCGGTATGGCACGACGACCAGCAGGGAACCGCAACGGTCACCCTTGCCGCTCTTTTCAATGCTTTGAAAGTAGTTGGTAAGAATATTAAAGACGTAAAAATCGTTTTTATGGGGGCAGGCGCATCAAATATAAGGATTTCGGACATTATTTTTCAGGTCGGTGCTGATGCAAAAAGATGCATTATGTATGACAGCAAAGGCCCCCTTTCTAAGAGCCGAACTGACATAAGGGACAATCCATCTCTAAAGGAGAAAGCAAATATCTGCCGGATTACCAATGAGTCTGGCTTCGAGGGTCCAATCGCTGAAGCACTGCAGGGAGCGGATGTGCTGATTGCACTTTCAAAACCCGGGCCTAAATCCATTCAAAAGGAATGGATATCAAAAATGGCAAAGGATTCCATTGTCTTCGCATGTGCCAATCCAGTGCCCGAAATATGGCCATGGGAGGCAAAGCAAGCCGGCGCCAGGATCGTTGCAACCGGGCGCAGTGATTTCCCGAACCAAGTGAATAACTCCCTGGGTTTTCCAGGAATCTTCAGAGGAGCTCTTGACGTAAGAGCCAAGACAATAACCGACGAAATGTGCATCCAGGCAGCAAAAGAACTGGCAAGAACCGCTGAAGATAAGGGACTAAGTGAAGACTACATAATTCCCTCTATGGATGAATGGGAAGTGTTTCCACGAGAGGCGGCTGCGGTCGGAGCTATGGCGATTGAGCAGGGAATAGCTCAAAAAGTCATGACACGGGCAGAACTGTACAAAACGGCTGAAGCAATCATAAAGAAGGCAAGAGAGCAAACCCGACTGCTGATGGAAGAGGGATTCATAGCAGAACCGGAAAAAGAATTTTAGCTCGATTCCCACTGAAAACCTAATACTCAATAAATGACTTTATTTCAGGGGTCAGCGAAAGCAGGCACGCAGAATTTTCCACTAAATTTGACGCTGTTTGTTGAATGGTGACCAATAATGTTGTATCGTAAATGGTTTATCGTTGAAATGGCGTTTTTGAATCGCAGGAACCTAAATGGAACTGATAAAGAAAATCAAGCAGGCTGAGGTGCAGGCTCAGCAGATTATCGAACAGGCCAAGACCGCTGCAGCGGCACAGGCCGAGCAGGGGCGGAAAAATCGGCTTCAAGCTTTGGAGCAGGCTGAGCAACAGAGAAAAAAAGCAATCGAAGATGCCGTCGCCGCTGCTGGAACACAAGCCCTCGCGGAAGCTGAAAATCTAAAAGCACAGGCAGAAAAAGACCGCAGGCAGCTTCATGATAAAGCAAACGCCAAAATCAACAAAGCGGCAGCGAAGGTGATGGATTATCTGAAAGGTTGAGCATGGCCGTTGCACAAATGGAAAAAGTCATTATCGTTTGTCATCGCTCCGAAGCCAGCGATTTATTGGAATCGCTTCAGCAAGAGGGTATTTGCCATATCCTCAGCGCTGAGCAGGCTACGGTCACTCAGGATTCTCCAGAGCTTATCACAGAAGCAGAACGACCTAAAGATATCGAACAGCTCCTCTTGCGTCTTGAAAAAAGTATAAATTTCCTCAAAACTTTCGGAGCGCCCGCAAAGGGTCTGGCGGCGGTTTTGGCTCCGCGTACCGTTATCGAAGAAAATACCTACAACAAGGTTGTTTCGGATGAACAAATATTCGGGATAGTGCAGCAGGTTGAGCAAATTGAGATGATTATAGAAAAGCTCGAAAAGGAAAGAGAGCATATCGCTGCGACGCTACATTACCTCGAACCCTGGCGAAAACTCGAAAGTCCCGTTGACCAGATAGGCCCGCTCAACAAAACAACTTCACTGGCGGCAATGATACCCACACAGAACCTCGAACAGTTCAACCAGGGCATCGCTGAACTGGGAGCGGCAATCCAGTTAGTGGATACCACCGGAAGCAGGACTGCCTGTATCATTGTCTCTATCAACGAAAATCTTGCTGCCGTTCAAAAGCTGCTCCACCAGGCGGACTTCGAGCAGGTAAACTTCGAGGGCATGAGCGGAATCGCGGCGGAGTTGATAAAACAGAACACGGAAAAGATAAACCAAATACAGAACCAACTGGACGCCCAGCGAAAGCAGGCAGCTTCGCTCGCTGAAAATCTGCTGAACATCGAAATCCTACACGACCATTATACAAACCTGTTAAGCAGAGAAAAAACCAAGACCGATGCACCGGCAACACAGCAAACGGTTCTGCTTGAGGGATGGGTCAAAAAAGATGATATGTCGCGGCTGGAGGAGACGGTCTCAAGGTTTGAGGCCTCGAGTCTGCACAAGCTTGAACCTGCTGAAGACGAAAACGTGCCGGTCGAGATTGAAAACAAAAACATAATAAAGCCGTTTGAAGTAATAACCCGCCTTTACGGCATGCCCCGGCATTTCGAGGTCGACCCAACAACTTTTCTGGCACCATTCTTTGCGTTATTCTTTGCGTTGTGTCTGACCGATGCCGGTTACGGGCTTATTATTATCGCTCTGATGATTTTCTTCATAAAGAAAATGCAGGGCGACAAAAAACTGATGTGGATGTTAGGGATTTGCTCAGCCGTTACCGTTTTGGCAGGTGCGCTGACCGGCGGATGGTTCGGCGATGCCATCCAGCAGTTTGTACCTGCATTGAAGCCATTAAGAGAAAAGATGATGTGGTTCGACCCTTTTGAGAACCCAATGATATTCTTCAAGGTGGCACTGGTTCTTGGTTACGTCCAGATTTTAACCGGGCTGGTCATTGCGTTTGTGCATAACCTTAAACGAAAGCAATACATCGCTGCGATGTGCGACCAGCTAACCTGGCTGGTTATGCTGAATTCAATCGTGATATTCTTAGCAGGCAAGTTTGGGGTCGTATCACCTGAAGTGGGTAAGTCATTCGGCCTGGTTGCCCTTGTCCCAGCAGCTACAATTTTGCTCTTTAGCCAGCGCGAAGGCGGCTGGGTCGGCCGAATCGGAATGGGAATGTACAATTTGTTTAGCGCGATGTTCTATATAGGCGATGTGCTGAGTTACCTTAGACTGATGGCACTTGGTATGGTTACTGCCGGTCTGGCAATGGCAGTAAATATCATTGCCAAAATTGCACTCGATATACCTTACGGCATTGGCGTTGTAGCAATGATTGTAGTGCTTATTGGTGGGCATACATTTAATCTGGCAATATCCGGCTTGAGCGCGTTTGTTCACACCTTGAGACTGCAATACGTGGAATTTTTCCCGAAGTTCTTCGTTGGCGGCGGCAGAGCGTTTGAACCACTGAGCAAAAAATATAAGCACGTTTATATCAAAAAGTAAAAAACGCAGTACGAGATAGGAAAGGAGATTTGGCAATGAATTACGGATTGACATTGGCTTTAGTCGGTGCAGGAATGGCGGCTTTATTTGCCGGTATTGGTTCGGCAATCGGAATCGGTATTGCCGGCAGAAGTGCTACAGGCGTCTTAAGCGAAAAACCGGAAAGATACGGCCAGATGTTTATTATGGTCGTCCTGCCCGGTACACAGGGGTTCTACGGCTTTTTGGCGGCGTTTTTGGTTATGCTCAATCTCAATTTTTTCGGCGAAGGCGGTCCAATTGACGTGTCCGTCAAGCTCGGCTGGCAGGTTTTGGCTGCCTGTTTGCCTATAGCGTTTGCTGGTCTGATGAGCGCTATTCATCAGGGCAAGGTCTGTGCAGGCGGTATCCTGATGGCTGCCAAAAGACCTGAGATGGCCTTTAAGGCAGGAGTCGTCTACGCCGTTATGGTCGAAGTTTACGCAGTGCTTGGCCTGTTGGTGACAATGTTTATGCTGCTGTTTGGTATTAACTGGCTGGTGCCGGCGTAAAAATATACTGAACGCTTATTGTGGATGATAATTATGGGCGCTGAAGAGGTTATAGAAAAGATACTTGCCGATGCAAGAGCCGAGGCACAGAAGGTAAAACAGCAGGCTCAGAAAAAAGAAGCTGCCGAGCAGACTAAACTGGACGGACGACTCGACGAATATAATAAGCAGACACGGGCCCTTGCCAAAAAACGCGCCGGCGACGAAAAGCTGCATATCCTGGCAGCAGCAAGGATGGGTATCGCAAAGCAACTGCTCGCCGAGAAAAGAAAAATACTCGATGAGGTCTTTGAACAGTCACAAGTGCGGCTCAAAAAGCTGCCCGACAAAGATTATTGTAAGCTGATGACAAAACTGATGCTTGAAGGCGTCGAAACCGGTGATGAAGAGGTCATCGTCGACAAAAATGAAACACGAATCGACGACAAGTTCATCAGCCAAATCAATCAACGGCTTGGTCCGGACAGCAAGGGCAGATTAAAACTATCCGGCGAAAGACAAAATCTTGGAGCCGGCTTTATCCTGAAGCGTGGAAAGATAAAAGTTAATGTCTCTATTGAGGTGTTGCTGAACCAGGCCCGCAGGGAACTGGAGATTGAATTAGCAAAGGAGCTTTTTGGAGACTAAGTGGTAAATGGCCGAAGTTGCTGAGGAAAGTATCATTGATTTTTACACTTACCCGCCTATCGGCAGAGACGACTGGCGCTATGCCTTTGAAACGGCCCAGGTCCGCGCGCTTGAGACACAAATGCTGCCGGCAGTAACGCTCCTTGATATGGCTAACGCTGAAAATTTTGACCAGGCCGCAGATTTACTGACGGTCAGCGAGTACGCTCTGCCGCATGGCAGCAAAAACTTTGCAGATGTTGAGAATGTTCTGCGGCTTAGAAGGTCGGCAGTGAGAGAGTTGTTTGAAGGGTTAATGATTGATAAGCCGATTGTAGAGCTGTTTAGAACGCGGGATGACTTTGCAAACCTGCGATTAGCTCTCAGGCGGACATTGACTGAAAAGCCACTGGGGACCGATTACAGCAGCGATGGCAATGTCTCGCCGGAAATTTTCGAAGAAGTCTTTGAGCAGGAAAATTACGAGCTGCTCCCTTATTATATGCAGCGGGCGATTGAGCAGGCCATTCTCGCTTACTATCAGGACAAGGACATCCGCCGAATCGATTACACAATCGACCAATTCCAGGCTCAATATAATTTGACAGCGGCACGCCAGCTAAAGAGCTTATTTCTGCTCGGACTCTTTAGAATACAGATTGATTTAACGAACATACGCACAATGCTTCGGCTGAAATTCACCGAATCGCAGCAGGGCCCCCGCCTTGCGGGAACAAAGCGTAACGTCTTCCTGAAAGGCGGATACGTCGAGTTCGAGCGGCTCGAACATGGCTTAGAGCTCGGCTATGAGTCGGTCGGTCAATTGTTTTTTGCAACGCCGTACTACCAGCTTATCGAAACAGGCACCGACTACCTTGCATCTGATAAATCTTTTCTGAAATTAGAGCGGCAGTGCGAGGATTATTTAACCGGATTCTTAAAAACAACAGCTCAGATTACCGCAGGCCCGCAGCCCATTATTGCCTATCTGTTAATAAAGGAAAATGAAATCCGAACGGTCAGATTAATACTGACGGCGAAAAGAAATTTCCTGGATACAAAACTTATCTTGGACCGTGTCTCTTGAAGCGTGAAGCGAAATACGAGATATGAACTATGGAAGGTAAAGTTGCAGTTTTAGGTGATGCAGATTTTGTGATGCCGTTCTCGGCGCTCGGAGTAGATACATACTCTGTTGGTCAGACCGCTGAGCAAATACTTGAAAGCGCTAATAAAATAATCAATGATAGGTATGCTCTTATCGTGGTTGCCGAAAATATAGCGCCGGCGGTTGAAGAAATCTTTTCAGATTACCAGGATATGCCGACACCCTGTATTGTCGTAGTGCCATTCACTACTGAACCTACGGGCTTTGCGACCGCAGCCCTGGCAAAATCGCTCAAAATGGCCACCGGCATCGACATTTTACAGAACGATTAGGAAAAGGTTTTCATAATGGCTGAGGAAAAAACCGGCAGAATAGTCAAAGTTGCAGGCCCCGTTGTTACCGCGGGGAATATGGCCGGCTCCAGAATGTACGACGTCGTTCGTGTCGGCAAGCTGAATCTAATTGGTGAAATCGTCGAACTAAAAGGCGACCTCGCCTCAATCCAGGTCTACGAAGAAACCACAGGTTTAGGCCCTGGTGAACCCGTAGTTGACACAGAAGCACCGCTGTCGGTCGAATTAGGTCCCGGCCTGATTGAAAGTGTCTACGACGGTATTCAAAGGCCACTGAGCTTGCTTGTAAAAGCAGAAGGTGAATTTATGAGCAGGGGCTCGGCTATGCCCGGCCTCGACAGAGAAAAAAAATGGCACTTCAAACCAACTGTGAAAAATGGTGAAGTGGTCAGCTCAGGTGACATTATTGGCGAAGTCCAGGAAACCACACAGTTCGTGCATAGGATTATGGTACCTGTCGCAGTAGAGGGGACTATCAAAAAAATAGCTGAAGGCGATTACACGGTCGAGGAAACAATCGCCGTTTGTCTTGCCGAAGACGGCACCGAGACTGAGTTGAAACTTATGCAGAAATGGCCCGTCCGAAATGCCAGGCAGGTCGTAAAGCGTCTTGCTCCAAACAGTGTCCTTGTTACTGGCCAAAGAGTTATTGATACCTTCTTTCCCATCGCTAAGGGCGGGACCGCTTGTGTGCCGGGGCCGTTTGGCTCAGGCAAAACGGTCGTCCAGCATCAGTTGGCAAAATGGGTCGATGCAGATATTGTTGTTTATGTCGGCTGTGGTGAGCGCGGCAACGAAATGACCGACGTTTTGATGGAGTTTCCCGAATTGAAAGACCCACGCAGCGGCCAGCCCTTAATGAAACGCTCTGTCCTTATCGCAAACACATCAAATATGCCCGTAGCAGCAAGAGACGCCTCCGTTTATACCGGTATCACAATAGCTGAATACTTTCGCGATATGGGTTACATCGTGGCCTTGATGGCCGACAGCACAAGCCGATGGGCTGAGGCGATGCGCGAGATATCGACCCGTCTGGAAGAAATGCCCGCTGAGGAAGGCTACCCAGCCTACTTAGCTGCCCGGGTTGCATCGTTTTACGAAAGGGCTGGCCGGGTCCGGTGCTTCGGAAGACCTGAGCGAGAAGGTGCCATATCAATCATCGGTGCCGTAAGTCCGCCGGGCGGCGACCTGTCTGATTCGGTTGTACAGGCGACACTGCACGTCGTTAAAGTCTTCTGGTCGCTCGTCGGAAGACTTGCTTACCAGCGGCACTTCCCGGCTATCGATTGGCTCACAAGCTATTCCTTCTACAAGCAGTACCTAAAAGAGGCCTTCGAAGATGAAGGCCAGGGCCTACAAATGCAAGAGCTTACCGTAAAGGCAATGAGTCTGCTCGAACAAGAGGCTGAGCTTTTGGAGATAGTTCGTCTCGTTGGCGCAGAGGCCCTGTCGCCGGCGGACAGATTGGCACTTGAAACCGCAAGGTCTATCCGCGAAGACTTCCTCCATCAAAATGCTTTCCATGAAGTCGACACCTTTACGCCAATGGCCAAACAGTACGAAATGCTGCAAACCATCTTGCACTTCCACAACCAGGCCCTTGCCGCCATCGATAGGGCGGTGGATGCAGATGAGATTTTCAAGTTGTCTGTTCGCGAAGAAATCGCACGCGCAAAATATATCCCGCACGACCGGACGGAAAAAATCGCTCAGATAAGAAGTACCATTGAACAACAAATGAAAGAATTAAAAGTAGCTGAGAGCGTATAGCCAATAACAGGAGAACGAGATGCTCAAGGAATACCAGACGGTCGCAAGTATTGCTGGCCCATTGATGTTCGTCGAGATGGTCGACGAAGCGAAATTTGGGCATATCGTTGATATCGAGCTTGCTGACGGCTCAATTCGCCACGGCCAGATACTGCAGGTCGAAAACGACAAAGTTCTCCTTCAGGTCTTTGAGGGAACCCGCGGCGTCGATATCGATAGAAGCACCGTCCGCTTTTTAGGCAGACCCCTTGAGTTTGCCGTCTCACCCGACATATTGGGCAGGGTCTTCTCCGGACTCGGCGAACCGAAAGACGATGGCCCCGCCATCATCCCCGACAAACGACTTGACATCAACGGCAGGCCAATCAATCCTTACGCCCGCGATTACCCCAACGAATTCATTCAGACCGGCATATCAACCATCGATGGCCTAAATCCCCTCGTGCGAGGCCAGAAGCTGCCTATTTTCTCCGGCTCAGGTCTGCCACACGACCAGTTGACCGCACAATTAGCCCGACAGGCGACTGTGCTCGGCAAAGAGGAACAGTTTGCCGTAGTCTTTGCTGCGATGGGAATCACGTTCGAGGCGGCACAGTTCTTCATCGACGACCTTACCGAAACCGGCGCCATTGAGCGGGCTGTTATGTTCATGAATCTCGCCAATGACCCCGCCATTGAGCGGATTGCGACGCCGAGATTCGCGCTCACTGCCGCTGAATACCTTGCATTCGAGCTGGATATGCACGTACTGGTAATACTAAACGATATGACAAACTACTGCGAGGCGCTTAGAGAAATCAGCGCAGCAAGAAAAGAAGTTCCGGGCCGACGTGGTTACCCCGGCTATCTCTACACAGACCTCGCTACCGTTTATGAAAGGGCCGGCCGAATCAAAGAAAAAAAAGGCTCAATCACACTGGTGCCGGTGTTGACAATGCCTGAGGACGACAAAACCCATCCCGTGCCCGACCTGACCGGCTACATCACTGAAGGCCAGATTATCCTCTCGCGTCCGCTGCACAGAAAGGCTGTCTCGCCGCCTGTCGACGTTCTGCCAAGCCTGTCCCGACTAAAGGACAAAGGCATCGGTGAAGGCAAAACCCGCGAAGACCACGCAGACCTTTACAACCAGCTTTACGCCGCTTATGCACGCGGCAAAGAAACCCAGGAGCTCGCAACAATTATTGGCGAAGCCGCTCTGTCCGAAGAAGACAAAAAGTATATGGACTTCGCAGGCAAATTCGAGACTCAATATGTCTCACAGGATTATTATGAAAATCGCTCAGTCGAACAGACCCTCGACCTCGGCTGGAAGCTTTTAAGTATGTTCGAGCACACCGACCTGAAACGCATCGACATCAAACTCATCGAAAAGTATATGCCTAAATTCCGCAAAGCGAAAAGTGAATGAGTGGATGGAGGAAAGAAACCCCACACTTACGTGTGGGGAATGGATACCACATACGTGAGTGTGTGGAGGTAAGTCTACGAGGTTAGCGTATGCTGGCGAATGTCAATGCAACCCGAATGGAGCTGTTATATCTGCGAAGGCGAGTTGCTCTTGCTGCCAGGGGCCATCGTCTGCTCAGCCAAAAAAGAGATGAGATATCCCGCCAATTAATTCACATTGCCCGGCAAATCCAGCCTCTGCGAAAACGTGTCGAAGCAGAGCTTCTCGAAACCTGTCGTCGCTTTATGCTCGCCCGGGCCTCGATGGAGCCGGAAGATACAAAAGCTGCGCTCGAAGTCCCCACCAAAAAATTTGCTCTCGCCGTCGAATTTGCCCGCATTATGAACGTAAAGATTCCACGCCTGACAAAGGAGATGTCCGGAGAGATTATCTGTTACGGCTTTGCGACAACATCCGGCGAAATGGACGTCGCATTGCTTGCCCTCGAACGTGCCTTTGACAATTTAATTCAGCTTGCTGAAAGAGAAAAGCAGGCCCGCCTTCTTGCCACGGAATTACAAATGACACGAAGGAGGGTCAATGTCCTCGAGTACGTTGTTATTCCGGAGCTCCGCGAAACGATAAGGTTCATTTACGACAAACTTGCGGAAGCCGAGCGCGACAACACCACCCGACTCATGAAAATCGCTGATATCATCCGTGCATAGTAACCCAAAATCGTGCTTTTTTTCATAATCCTTTGTTATATATAAGTTTACGTTCATTTTTGGGCATTTAGTAAATTGGCTTTGAATTGGCTTTGTTTTTTGCCGTCTAAAATCATGGTTTTTTTTCATAATCCTTTGTTATATATAAGTTTAAGTTCATTTTGGCGTTTTTTAATTTGGCTTTGTTTTGGCTTTGTTTTCATGGGTCTGAAGGCGTTATCATTTTCATAATCCTTTGTTAAAACAGGACTTACGTTCATCCGGCTATTCAGCAAATTGGGTTTGTTTTGCATAAATTGTCATAATTGGTTGATTCCCCTAAGGGGTTTCCGCTTCGCTCCAAGGCTAAATGGTGTTGGTAGAAAACCAGTAGTCATGATGAGTCCTCCGAATTTATGATTTACTTTTTACAGGGTGGTTCGAAAAGAACGCGACCCTCTATAATCAGGGCGAACTTGCGCATTTGGTCGAAAAATCGGGCAATTTTGGGATGGTTAAAATTTGTAAGTGCTTATGTGGAAAAGGATAAGAAAATTTTGAAAAATTCTATTTTTGTAACCACAGATTGCACAGATTTTGAAAAAGGCTCCTGACCCTTTTTATTCTCAATAGCTATTCTCAGGAGATACAGTCCTAATGCTTTTTGATTCGGGTTCATAAAGCAGAACCCACAAGTTTAGTCTTTTACGCAACGGTTGCCTCACTCTTCTTTTCAATTCTTTCAGGTATACGGGTGATGCTGGTAGTGCTAAACCCAAATAAGGTTGTGCTTTGCTATACTGCTCGTATTGTTTTGAAAGCCCCATAGTCTCATCTTCATAATATGAGACTACGCTTGCAAGTGCGCGGTCAAAGTTATTCCTTTGGGTACTTTGAACTCCCTTGCCAGAACCTTTGCATTCAACCTGCCACCACTCAGTTTCAGAAATGCCTATAATGTCTGGCCCATCGTTGACGAAATTGGGCACAAAACCTGGTGTGGAGCAAAATGTTTTATAGAGTCGTTCCTTTGCTGATTCGGTATCGATTCCTTTCCCTTTAGCAATTGAAAATCGGTAAGGTTTAATGCCCCTTTCCACTAAGAAGAGGGTTGTTGCAACTAATACATCGATTTCTTGAATTATCTGATAAGTTGGCATCTTTACCGCACAATTTTAACAATTGCCGCTGCGTTGTTTCGATTTACTTATTAACGTATTATTTTCTTTTTCTTAGCAATCACCGCGCCGAGGCCAAGCAGTAAGAGTGTGGCGGGCTCCGGGATTATGCCTGCACCTTAGTCCGTTACTTAGCCATGTCCTTGAGAGCTTTGAGAGGCCGGACCTTGATGACTTTGCGA
>JABUBP010000489.1_pt1 | contig 11191 bp, 11 predicted proteins | sample 7240331 | NCBI WGS metagenome assembly JABUBP01 (sample SAMN07256347, study PRJNA390944) | subsurface metagenome | isolation source: Methane hydrate marine sediment | place: Pacific Ocean: Eastern North Pacific, ODP site 1244 | collected 2002 | reverse complement strand
TAGTCCGAAAAAAAATATTATTACTAATAGGATTACTAAAACCATTATTTCATTTCTTTTTGTGAAAAATATCTTCATTTTTACTTCAAACCCCTTCTGTTTATATTTAATTTATTTTTTATTACTTTATTAATTTTCTATAATTTTAATTTTTAAAGATGATTATATTTTTACTTAACAAAATAAATTACTATTCTCTGAAAATTATCAGTAAGAATTAACCCGCCAATCAGTATCAGCAACACTCCTCCAACTAACTCAATAGTTTTAAAATGCTTTTTAATTTTACTGGAAAATGAATAAAATTTATTGATAGCCAGGGCAGTCAATAAAAAAGGAATTCCTAAGCCGGCTGAATAAATGGTAAGCATTAAAATACCCTGATAAACTGTTTCCTGAGTCCCAGCATATATTAATATTCCGGCCAGAATAGGTCCTATGCAGGGAGTCCAACCAAAAGCAAAGGCTAAACCCATTAAAAAGGGACTCACTATAATGTTTACTGGCTTAGTCTTACCGTAAACCCTTTTTTCATAATCTAAAAATTTTATTCTATATAGGCCTGACATATGTATCCCAAAAATTATAATTATAATTCCCCCTATTTTTTTTAAAATAAAAGCCTTCTCTAATAAAAAACTACCTAAAAAAGTAGCGGTAGCTCCTAAAAGAATAAATATCAAAGAAAACCCGAGAATAAAAAATAAAGAACTTATAATTATGGTATTCTTATTTTGTTTCCCCCCTTTTTCTATATCCTCTAAAGATATCCCTGAAATAAAGGAGATATACCCTGGTACTAATGGTAAAACACAGGGAGAAACAAATGAAAAAAGGCCAGCTACGAAAGCTGCTATTAAAGAAACTTCACTCACACTTAATGTTGTCATCGTTCTAAGACCTCTTAAATTAGTTTATAGTTTATATTTATCATTTCTTAGTTTTAGTCTTTTGTTTATAATCTTCGATAGCTTTAGATAAACCATCAGCTGCTAAATTAGAACAATGCATTTTAATGGGTGGAAGTCCGCCTAAAGCTTCAGCAACAGCTTTGTTAGAAATTTTTAAAGCCTCATCAACGTCTTTTCCCTTGACCATCTCGGTAATCATACTGCTGGTAGCAATAGCTGCTCCACAACCAAAAGTTTTAAATTTACAATCAATTATCTTATCATCTTTTACCTTGATATAGATCTTCATTATGTCTCCGCAGACAGGATTACCAACTTCTCCTATGCCATCGGCATCTTTAATCTCACCTACATTATGAGGATTTCTAAAATGTTCCATCACTTTATCACTGTACATACCCATGCAGCCATTCTCCTTATTAGTTCTTGTTTAATTACATCTGCTCATTTATAATCACAATCCATTATACTATTTCATTCAATTATTGCAAGAAATTGATACAACTTTCCCATACCATCACAAGCGACTACAGGGAGCATTAAGATCTATCCCCCTCGCCCCAGCCTTCTCCCTCCAGGGGAGAGGGAATTTGGTAATTGAGATTGCCACACTCCGAGAAATCGGAGCTCGCAATGACATTAAAAAGATTAGACAGGTGAGACACCTGTCCTACGGCTATCGGGTAAACAACTAACAAATCTTCTGTTTTCTTTCTTGACCCGATATTATCTTGAATCTTTCTTTTTTTTCTTTTTTTTGACTCGATACTCAATACTATATACTCGATACTGTTTTACTAATTCAGCCCTTCCCAATTCCCTTTAAAGGGAGAGAGGGCTCTTAATTTCTCGATAATTCCCGGCAATATGCCTATTATATAATCTACTTCTTCTTCTGTATTATCTTTCCCCAGAGTTAATCTTAAAGAACCATGGGCTATCTCAGGAGGAAGCCCGATAGCCAATAATACATGTGATGCCTCTAAGGAACCAGAAGTACAGGCTGAACCACTGGAAGCAGCAACACCTTCCATATCTAAACTTAACAACATCGATTCACCTTCAATAAATTCAAAGCAAAAGTTAGCATTTCCTGGCAGTCTTTTTGTAGGATGACCGTTTAAACGAGCATGATCTATCTTTTCTGCAATCCCTTTAATTAATTTATCTCTCAATTTTATTACTTCATCCTCTTTGCCCTGCAGCAACCTCTTCTCTGCCAGCTCAGCAGCTTTACCCATACCTACTATTCCCGCTACATTCTCTGTACCGGCTCTTCTATTTTTTTCCTGAGAACCGCCGTCTATTAAATTGACTATCCTGGTTCTCTTTCTTAAGTACAGCGCCCCTACACCATTAGGACCGTAAAATTTATGTCCGGACATCGATAACATATCTACTCCTAAATCATTGACATCTATAGGAATATGCCCGGTGGTTTGGACCGAATCAGTGTGAAAGTATACTCCTGCTTTTTTTACTACTTGACTTATTTCTTTAATCGGCTCAATAGTACCTATCTCGTTGTTAGCATGCATAATTGTTACCAGTATCGTTTTATCGGTAATCGCCTTTTTCACATCTTCAGGGTCTATCAGGCCATATTTATCAACCGGTAAATAAGTAACCTTAAACCCTTGTTTCTCTAAAAATTGACAGGAATGCAGTACAGCGTGATGCTCTATCTTCGAAGCAATAATATGATTCCCTTTATTTTGATTAGCCCAGGCTATTCCTTTTATAGCGTAATTGTCTGCCTCTGTCCCTCCCGCTGTAAAAACAATTTCTGAAGAATTTGCTCCGATTAGATGAGCTAACTTTTCTCTGGCTTCTTCTACTGCTTCTCTTGCTTCCTGTCCAAAGGAATGAATACTATTAGGATTCCCATATTTTAAAGAGAAATAGGGTTCCATTGCCTTAACTACTTCCACATCCGTAGGAGTAGTTGCTGCATGATCCATATAAACCTTTTTCATAAAACCATTTTCCTCCTTTTCCGCTTACCTAAACAACAGCGTGAAAAAATTATATTATATATGAGTAATTTTGTCAACTTTTAATTATCCGACTTCATTTACTGTTTCAAAGCTATCTCCCGGGCATCTTCTTTAGCACTCCATTCTATAAATTCTTCAAAAGAAGGATAATCTTCTTTAGATATTTCAAAGGTATTAAATTTATATTTTCTCTCCTATTTTATGATATTTCCTTCAACTAAGTATTTCACCTCATAAAAAGCAAAAGGCAATTTCAATTCAACATCGTCCGGTATTCCCTAACACCATCCGTTAACAATCTTCTGGCTCCTGAATTCTGAATTCTATCTCTTCTTTTCTTCACTATATACGATATACTCGATACTGTTTTTGCACCTTGCACTTATTTCTTTCTTTATCCCTTCCTCACAATATACTCGATACTGTTTTATATAATCTTAACAACCCGACCTAAAATAAATCCTAATAATATTCCGATAAGAAAAACAGCAGTCAAAAGCTTGGCGTTAGCTACTTCTTTAACCCCTCTCACCCTGATAAAGGTTAAAGTCACCAGGTACGCTATCCCATTTATAGTAATAAAGAAGGGCCAGACTACTACTTTAGCTATAATCGGCCCTATATAGGGAATTGATTGGATAATAAATATAACTTGAGAAAAAACTTGTCTGGCTATCTCCATAAAAATTCCCAATAAGGCTACAATTGCTGTACTCAATATTTTATCAACCCCAAAATAAGTTAGCCCATAAAAAATCGATATCATTATTAATATGGTTACTGCAATTTCCAAATCTTCTTTAAACTTCGGCTTTTTCAGTTTAGGTTTAAAATCTTTGCTCACTTTTTAAAATCCTTCTAAATTTTATATATTAATTTAGATGCTGTTTATCTTGCTTCAGGTTAGGATTTATCGCTTTCTGTAGATTGCTCGGCAGCTTCTTCTCTTTTCTCTTCTGCTCTTTCTTTAACAGAACTTATGCCTATTATTACCGCAAATATTCCCCCAATCAATAAAATAAAAGGCACCAAGGCTGCTAAAGCTTTTAGAAACAATAACCACCAGTTGATTAATCCTAATACCCCTAAAATTATAGCTGCTATCCCTCCCAAAATAATCCACATATTAATTTCCTCCTCTTTAATAAATAAATTCTAAAATTTTAAATGTCAACTTGAAATATGAAAATTTATTCTTAATTCAGCATCTTTTATTTTTATTACTGAATGTAAAATTAATCATTTCTATCAAATCCTTTCTTTATCACCTACAATCTATTAATTTTCCTCTTTAATTTTATAGTTCTACATTAATATAGTAAAATCCTTTATTTTTTTACTATATTAATCAGAAATTTTATCATCCCCTGATACCGAAAGAATTAAATTCTCCTCTGTATTTCTCCCATTCTATACCTACTCTTTCTACAATTGCACTCCCCGGTCCCCGATAGCACCAATTTATTAATTGTTCTACTTTTTCTTCTTCTCCTTCCATAACTATCTCTACATTACCATCCCAACAATTCCTAACCCATCCTTTTATTCCTAATGATTGAGCCATATCTATAGTATAATAACGAAAAGCTACTCCCTGTACTCTCCCCGAAATTAAAAGATGGGCTCTCACTTTTTTTCCATCTTTATTCATACTTAATAATATCCTTTTATTTTATGCTTTTGCGGGTTCGATGAATCGAATCCCTACACCCTATCCGCTATACGCCCTACGTATTTTTCTTCACGATATACGAAATACGAAATACTCTTTTTCTATAACCATTTTACTCCAAAACAAAAAAATTAAAAGAATAAAATTAAATTTTAATTAAAATCCTCTGGCTTGACTTGTAAAATCACTTTATAAATAAGGAAGATTAAGATATAATAATTTGTAATAGGGGAACTAATAAAGCAATACCAAAAGGAGAATGAAGGCCAATTTTAAATTTAATCTTATTTCTTCTAACTATAATTTCTTGTTTTTTTGTAGGTGGTATCTGGTATGCTTTATTTTTAATCACTATTCTGCTTGCTCACGAATTAGGACATTTTTTTGTTAGCAGAAAATACGGGGTAGAAGTCACTCTTCCCTTTTTTATCCCTTTCCCTCTATCTCCTTTTGGTACTTTAGGGGCAGTTATTAAAATGAAAGGAATTATGCCCAATCGTCAAGCTTTATTTGACATCGGGATAGCTGGCCCTTTTGTAGGTTTAGTCCTCACTATTCCTACTATAATAATCGGGCTTAAATTATCAGAAGTAGCAGTAATTTCAGAAATCGAAGGACCGGTTATTCCTCTGGGAAGCTCTATACTATTCTCACTTATAGAAAAAATAATGTTCGGTCATCTTTCCGAAGGCCAGGACATAATCCTGCATCCCATAGCTTATGCCGGCTGGGTGGGATTGTTTGTAACTGCTTTAAATCTCCTTCCTGTTGGACAATTAGATGGCGGACACATAATTTATTCCTTGTTCGGCAAAAATAGTAAAATTGCTTACTATGCTACCTTGGGTATTTTAGGCCTTATCTGTATATTTGTTAATCCAGCGTGGACCTTATTATTTGTCTTACTACTTGTATTTGGATTTCGTCACCCTCCACCATTAGATGATTTCACCTCCTTAGACAAAAGAAGAAAAATATTGGGAATCTGTGCCTTAATTTTCTGCGTCTTATCTTTTACTCCTGTGCCTTTTCAAATATAATAAAAAATCAATTTGTAAAATTTATGAATTAATAAAATAAATAGATAAATTTCACCTCGACTATTTCTTATAAATTAATAAAAAACTTTATTCCTCCATACGAAAACTTGACAATTATAATCGGGCATGGTAAGATTTTTTTAAAATTAAACATATTATAATGGGAGTGTACCTAGGGTTCCGTTCTTTTTGAAGAAGTCTGGACCGAGCGGTATAAAGCATTTATTTATAAATGTCACACTTTTAGGACAAAAGCCTGAAGGATAGGTTCCATAAATTAGAACTAATTCCTCAGGTTTTTTTATAAATTAGTTAAAAGGTAAATATATCCTAATAATTTCAACCTTATATCCAAATCTATTTACTAAAAAAAAGGGGGGGTGATTACCAATTAACAATTAAACATAGCTTCAGAGATTTTACTTAAATTAATAAAAAATTAAATTATTAAAGGGAGGATAAAAAATGAATAAGAAATTATTAGTGTTTTTAATAATAGTAATCTTTATGTTTTCTCTTTCAGTTGCTTCAGCAAAAATGATTAAAATTGGTGGAGTAGCTTGTTTAACAGGAGCAGCAGCTACTTACGGAGCATCCACTCGGAATGGTTGCAGATTAGCTTTTGATGATGTAAATGACTTAGGCGGAGTTGATATCGGAGGAGAGAAATATTTAATCCATTATATCTTTGAAGATGATCAGGGCTCTCCCGAAGTAGCAGCTAATGCCTTTCGTAAGCTTATTGATCAAGATGAAGTATATGCTATTCTTGGCTCGGTAATGAGCAGTTGTACTTTAGCCGGTGCTCCTATTGCCCAAGATTCTGGCGTTCCAGTTATTAGCCCTACTTCAACTGCTGTTCAAGTTACAAGAACCGGCGATTATATTTTCCGGTCTTGTTTCCTTGATCCGTTCCAAGGTGCCGTAGTTGCTACCTTCAGTTATGAAGACTTAAAAGCAAAAACTGCAGCGGTTATTTTCGATAACGCTAATGACTACACTAAAGGACTGGCTGAAGCTTTTAGAGAAAGTTTTGAAAAATTAGGGGGCAAGGTAGTGGCTTATGAATCTTTTACTGAAGAAAGTAAAACCGTTGATTTTTCTGCTCAATTAACCAATATTAGGTCTGCTAATCCGGACGTAATCTTTTTAGATGCATATTATTCTGCTGCCTCTTTAATGGCTAAACAGGCCCGATCTTTAGGAATAACTGTTCCTTTTGTTGGTGCAGATGGATGGGAATCTGCAGAATTCACTAAACTTGGTGGAGAAGCAGTAGAAGGAGGACATTTCTGTACCCATTACTCCCCGAATGATCCCAGACCACTAGTACAAAATTTTGTAAAAAAATATACAGAAATTTACGGAGAAACCCCCGATTCTTTAGCCACTTTAGCCTATGATGCTGCTTTGATTCTACTCGATTCCCTAAATAGAGCTGGTTCTTTTGATAGAGCAGCTATTAGAGATGCCATTATGGCAACTAATTTAGAGTGTGTTTCGGGTGTAATCACTTTTGATGAATATGGTGATCCTATTAAAAAAGCGGCGATGATTAAAGTGGAAAACGGTGAATTCGTATTCCAAAAATTCGTCCAACCGTAAAAACATAAACAAATCCAAAAAATATTTTTTGGATATTAAATCAACTTCTACATCATCAGGACATTGCAAAAAGCAATGTCCTGATGTATTATATACAGAAATAGGAAAAACACCTTCCAAAAGAAACGGAGCGGATATGACTAAAAAACAAATTTCTTCTTCTATCAACAAAAAAATATTAGCTTATGAAAAATTTCCTAATTGGAAAAAATATGCTTTTATTTCCGCAATTACCCTATTCTTTTTAACTTTATATATATTATTTTTTGGAATTCAAGCCTTTCTGCAACAGTTAGTAAATGGAATCCAGCTAGGAAGTATTTATGCCTTGATCGCTTTAGGCTACACTATGATCTATGGAATTATCAGGCTCATTAATTTTGCTCATGGTGACCTTTTTATGTTTGGGGCTTACATCTCTTGCTTTTTAGGCAATTATCTAATGGCCCATAATTTCAGGTATCCTTTTATAATAGTTTTGATTTTTTCTATGGCCGTAACCGCTCTATTTGGGATGGCCATTGAGAAAATCGCTTATAAACCTTTAAGGTTTAAGCCCAGATTAGCGGCTTTAATCACTGCTTTAGGTGTTTCTCTTTTTTTAGAGAACTTTTTTGCTCTATCGCCGCAAAATGTCCCCTTCCCTCTAAATAAGATTGTCTTTGGTCCAAAATATATCCCCTTCCCCGCATTAATTGCCGAAAAAACATACAATATTGGTGGAATATTTATTAGTAATATAAAGATTTTAGACGTTGTAATAACCATTATTCTTATGATAGCTTTACAATATATTGTAAAGAAAACTATGATAGGAAAGGCAATGCGGGCAGTAGCTTTTAATAAAGATGCTTGTTTAATGATGGGCATAAATATAGATAAAATCATTTCCATAACTTTTGGTATAGGCATTTCTCTTGCTGCTGCTTCGGGGACATTATTTGCCCTAACCTATGGGCAATTGCAATCACCCTACCTGGGAATCTGGCCTGGCCTTAAGGCTTTTATAGCAGCAGTTTTAGGCGGTATCGGGAATATCCCGGGAGCTATGTTGGGGAGTTACTTGATGGGTATCTCAGAAACCTTTGCCACTTCCATTAATTCAAATTTTGGTTACGGAATTGCTTTCGTAATACTTATAGTAGTTTTAATCTTTAAACCAGCAGGGCTCTTAGGAAAATTTACCAAGGAAAAGGTATAGACTTATGAAAATTATAAAGAAAATTTTTAATTTAATTAAAGAATATTATAAGTTTATATTAATTACAGCTCTAATTTATTTATTATTTGAGATATTTAATGGAAGTATCCCCATTGCCCCTCGCCTGCTTACTCGTTATTATATGCAGATTATTATGTTTTGCTTGATAAATATTATGATGACTGTAAGTTTGAATTTAATTAATGGATTTACCGGTCAATTTTCTATTGGTCATGCAGGTTTTATGTGTATTGGCGCTTATACTTCGGCTTATTTCACTACTGTTCTTTTTAAGGCATCAACAATGGCTTATTTTCCTCAATTAGCACTTTTTATTTTTTCCCTAATTATGGGAGGATTAATGGCTGCTTTTTCCGGATATCTCCTCGGCTTACCCACTTTAAAATTAAAAGGGGATTATTTAGCTATAGTTACCTTAGCTTTTGGTGAAGTAATTCGCTCGATTGTTCGCAGCTCTGATGAGATTGCTGCCTTTTTAAACCAAATAGGGTTAGTTAGATTTTCTGAAACTATTGCTAAAATAAATGGACCCCGGGGACTATCCACTATACCAAATCTTTCTAAATTCTGGTTAGTATATATTATCGCCATATTATCAGTTATCATAATGCGTAATTTTATTTACTCTACCCACGGCAGAGCCTGTCTTTCTATAAGAGAAAATGATGTTGCAGCCGAAACTATGGGTATTGATACTACTCGTTATAAAATCATTGCTTTTAGTCTTAGTGCTTTTTTTGCCGGGGTAGGCGGTGGACTTTTTGCTCATGTCTTAAGATTTATCCATCCTGATAATTTCAGTTTTATTAAATCAATTGATTACCTTATCTTTCTTTACGCTGGAGGAATGGGAAGTATTACCGGTTCAATTTTAGCTGCTACCGGACTTACAATTCTTCCAGAATTTTTAAGGATAATTAACTTCCAACAATGGAGGATGGTTATCTATCCATTGCTTTTAATTATATTAATGTTAAGGAAACCGAGTGGTATCTTTGGTAATCGTGAATTTTCGTTTTTAATTCCCAAAAGAAAAGAGGTAAACTAAATGGTGCTTTTGGAATTAAAAGATATGTGTTGTTATTTTGGTGGATTGAAAGCTGTTGAAAAATTTAATACTAAAATTAAAAAGGGAGAATTAGTTGGTCTTATCGGGCCTAACGGTGCAGGAAAAACTACCGTATTTAATGTTATTACCGGGATATATCCTCCCACCTCTGGAGAGATTTTCTTTCAGGGAGAAAATATCGGAGAATTACCTTCACATAAAATTACTCAAAAAGGAATTGTTCGAACCTTTCAAAATATTCGCATTTACCCAACTTTAACTGTTTTAGAAAATATTATAATTTCCTATCACTTTCGCACTCACTATAGTATCCTCTCGGGTATACTAAGAGATGACAATTACCATCAAGAAGAAGAGGAAATGAGCAAAAAAGCTATGAAATTATTGCACCTTTTTGATCTACATACTTATTATATGAACCCTGCCGGAAGCCTGCCCTATGGCGAACAGAGAAAATTAGAGATTGCTCGTGCCTTAGCCACTGAACCAAATATTGTTTTGCTGGACGAACCTGCTGCAGGAATGAACCCTTATGAAACTATCAAACTGATGGAATTAATTAAACACATTAAGGAAAAATTTGATTTAACAATTTTCCTGATAGAACATCATATGCAATTTGTAATGGGAATTTGCGAAAGAATTATGGTAATGGATTTTGGAATACAGATCGCAGAAGGAACTCCTCAGGAAATACAAAAAAATCCAAAAGTAATTAGAGCTTATTTAGGAGAATAAAAGAGATGTTAGAAATACATAATTTAGATGTATCTTATGGCCCAATTCGGGCTCTCAAAGGAATCTCTTTCGAGGTCAAAGAAGGTGAAATAGTAACCCTAATTGGAGCAAATGGAGCAGGCAAATCAACAACTTTACGCACCATTTCCAATCTTATCAAACCCCAAAGCGGAAGTATTACTTTTTTAAATAAAGACTTATTATCTGTACCAGCATATGATTTAGTAAAATTAGGTATAGCTCATGTCCCAGAAGGAAGAATAATATTTGGACCACTGACAGTTCATGAAAATTTAGAACTTGCTACCTGGGGAAGAAAAGATAAAATAGCAATTCGGGAAGATTTAAATAAAGTTTATGACTTATTTCCCTTACTGAAAGAACGAAAATTTCAACTTGGAGAAACCTTGTCCGGAGGAGAACAACAGATGTTAGCCTTAGGTCGTGGTTTAGTGGCTCGAGCTAAACTTATGTTATTAGATGAACCATCCATGGGTTTGGCCCCCCTTTTAGTTCAAGACATATACCGAGTAATAAGACAGGTAAATGCTGAAGGCACTACTATTTTATTGGTAGAACAAAACGCCCATATGGCTTTAGAAGTAGCTCATCGAGCTTATGTTTTGGAAACAGGAAATATTATCTTAGAAGGCCCTGCTGATGAAGTTGCTAAAAACCCCAAAGTAATTAAAGCATATTTAGGATAATTCTTAAATATCTCCGTTTTAATATTTCAAGTATAATACTTAAGAGAATTTATTAATATACTCCCTTTTTTAAAAAATTCCTTACCTTCCTTTTACCATTATTTCTTCGTATTTTTTTTATCTACGGATTTATCTTTGGCTCTATCTTAAAAATATAAATTAATTAAAAGGGTAAATTAAGTTTAAATTCCCATAAAGCTTGCTTGATTTTATCTTGAGTTTCCTTTAAT
>JABUBP010000488.1_pt1 | contig 11204 bp, 12 predicted proteins | sample 7240331 | NCBI WGS metagenome assembly JABUBP01 (sample SAMN07256347, study PRJNA390944) | subsurface metagenome | isolation source: Methane hydrate marine sediment | place: Pacific Ocean: Eastern North Pacific, ODP site 1244 | collected 2002 | reverse complement strand
GAGCGCGCGGAGGTGATCGCGGCGGTAGCCGCCGCCATCAGTCCGCATGCGCTTGCGGGCGGTCCTGGCAAATGTCTTGGAAGCCTGCTGTGTGATCGTCGGTCCGCCCCGTTCGATCGCATCCTCGGCCCGCTCTGCGTCAAGCCGGGCCTGATCGCGCGTGACCTTCAGTTCACCGTTGCGGTCTTTCAGCATGGGGGCAGAGATCGGTGACACTGTTCTCGATGGCATCGTAAAGTCGCCTGGGTTTGGCATCTGCCTCGGCCGCCCGCTTGCGCAAGTTGGCGATGTGCGATCTTCGGCGTTCGGCCCGCTCGGCGCGACGATCGAGCACGCGTGACAAAAGCTGCTCGAGACGCTTGGGCTCCACAGACGCTGCTCGACGTACTCCGCGACCACAGTGTCGAGTTTTTCCATGGGACGGTGCGACCCGGACAACCGATCGCGCCCTGGCGGGCTTTGGTGCAGCAGACGCCAGGACGACGACAAGTAGAGCGTGGAACAACGCAGCTTTAACAACAGCAGCGCATTAGGCGCGGGTCAGTCGGATATCGACCTCTCGGTCGACATACCTCCATTCTGGCGTTGTTCTCAGGCGAACGACGAGTTTTTCGAAGTCGGCGCTATGCTCCGGCGCATACTCGAACCACGTCAGGAAGTCGAAGGGCTCGCCAAGTTCCCGGCTGTGATGGAGCCGCCGCGCTATCGCGGGGAGATATTCGATGCCGATCGCGATGTGACGGGATTGTTCCTCGAAGATGGCGCGGCGCTCATCCTGCTCGAGCGACCACCACGCGTCGGTCTTGCGGATCGGGATCAGGGCAGCTTGCGTAGCGGCTGGCCGATTGAGGCCTTCCTGACGAGCCGACATTGCTTTGGCCTCTTCGTGGCTGGTGTATCGCGTGTTGCTCGTGCTTCCACGGAGTGTCCAGGCTTGGACCCGGTCTGCAAAGGTGTCGCGCCCTTCGATTATCTCCAGGCGAGCTGCTGGTGGGAGGCTCTGTCCAATGACGGGCTCCACGCGATCAACGATCCAGCGGCCCGTATCTCCGGCAGCGAAGGAGACTAGAAGCGGCGGCGCGGTTCGGGATCGGACTGCGACGCCCGCATTGTTTTGACCGTCCGTTTGAACGGGGCCAGCTGATGCGCTTTGTGAGGTCATTGCAAGGAGTCCCATCGTGATTGTGAAGAGTTTCGGATGCTAGCGCGGCGGCCAATCGATTACCTTCAATATCATCCCGCGCGTTAAGGCGCCCGAACATAGGTTTCCTGGACGACGTCCTCGTCCTCGCCATCATTGCGCAGGATGCCGCGTGCGAGCCGGTAGAGGCGGCGGTTGTCGGCCTGAACGATCGCGCCACGGTGGCTTCGTCTCTGCCGAGCGCGCGACGGACCAGCTCAGCGTCATCCGGGCGGGCGGGGTTGGCTTTGGTCGTTGACGTTGGGGCATGCGAACTCCGCGGTCACATATATTGGTTGCCGATTGGATGCGAGAGAAGCACCCAGGTTCCCAGAAATCAGAGAAAAATATTGCCTTGTTCACAAAACCAGCCGCTTAAGGAAAATGGCTCGTCTCTCAATGTCCCATGATTATCGTTTGTCAAGCAACATGTCGGCAGGATCGACCCGAAACCAAACTTGGCGAGTTCCCGAGCTCATCAGGAGCCTACCGCACGACAATCGTTCGGCCGCTGGTGATGAGCCGGAATGACCGCTTATGTGGCCCATCCCGTCGATCTCGGCATTGATCGGCACGGCCGCTATCGAAGAGTGAGCAGACTGCGTTGAGATATCGGGAAGACGCCCGCCCACGAGGCGTAGCGTGAGATCGCAGGCCGTCGTGGATTAGCCGATTCAAGCGTCTAGTCGAGCGTGGCATCATAGTGCGATGGCGAACGAATATTACCCATGTTCATCGGCCGCGGCGCGCCACTTTGCGATTTCACGCGATATCGTGGCCGGTCGTTCTCGCAACCCGCATCAATCCGCCGACTGCTACACGTAACGAGACGAAATGTTCGCGAGATTGCGCATCACCTCCACGGCCTCATGGTAGGTGCAGGCAACGCCCTCATGCTGCCTTCTGGAATCTGATGCCAGGGCGGAGCCCTGCGCGCTCCGCAAGTCGAACCAGCATGCTCAGGCTAAACCGGTTGATCTTTCCGTTCTTGATCTCCGACACCCGAGCTTGAGTGATGCCGAGGCGCTTCGCCGCCTCGATTTGCGTCAGAGAGGACTTGCTCAGCCATTTATTGATCCCGGAGAGCAGCTTGGCGCGCATCTCAAGCTCGGCCGCTTCTTCCGCGGGAAACAGGTCGTGAAATACGGACTTTGCCATCGTGGTCACCTGATTTGTCTGAGCCGTGCCCTGGCGAGATCGATGTCGCGCTTGGCCGTCGCTTGTGTCTTTTTCTGGAACGCGTGCAGGACGTGGACAGCATCGCCAATGGTCACCTGATAGATGACGCGATAGGCGCCCGACGGTTGACGGATCCTGATTTCGCGAACACCGGGGCCGATAGACGTCATCGGCTTCCAGTCGGACGGCTCTTCACCGATCTGAACCTGAAACAATTGATATCCTGCCTCGCGTCGAGCATCGGCCGGAAATGCTTCAACGTCGGATCGGCTGCTGCCGTGCCACCGCACCTCCCTCACACTCGAATTATGCCATAATTGGCATAGTCCGTCAATGTGCTTTCGTCACGGTCGGGCAACATCGAAGTCCGTCGCTTGAGATCAGTGGTGCGGAAGCTATCCTGCACCAGAATTCAGAGTGTAAGCCTGCGCATACCGCCCAGGCCGTCCTCGCCGGTACGGCATCAGCGCGTGGAGGGCGCGACGGCCGAGAAAATGACATCGGCCACGGCGGCGCTCCCGACCACCGAGAGGTGATGCGAATCTCTGTAGTTCGGGGCATCCGACGAACGTTCCACGCCGCAGAAGCCATTCGGGCACAAGGCCGGCAACGGGTCAGCGACGATTACCCGGGGGCTCAACTTCGCCAAGTCCGCGATCAGGGCGCGCAGAGCCTGCTGGCGCTGCAACACCTGCTCGACCGGTATTCGACAAACCGGTGCGCCGAGGCTGAGCCTCGGCTGGAAGAAGCAATAGCGCGGATTGAAGGGCAGTTCCGGCACGTCCACGACGAGGACCACCCTCTTGCCCGCTGCGAGGAGCCTCTGGACGGTCGACCGCACGCCCTCCGCGAAATAGCGCCGTTTCTCGGCCGGGTCGCTGGAGCCGGAGATACGAACCTTGGATGGCCCGAAAGGACCATGCACATGCGCGTCGGCGACATCTTCCTGTTCGAAATAGTGCCCGAAAAAGCCGAGGACCACGAGATCGACCGCCTTTTGCCTGAGAAGCCAGCCAAGCACTTGCTCCACACGGTCCGGATCACAGGACGCAGCCTTGCCGAGATTGATCTGAATCTCTCTGGTGGGCGGGCATGAGGGATTTGCGATCAGAAGCCAGTTTCGACTGCCGTCACGTTCGACCAGGCCGGGGTAGAGATGGTCGGCGTGACTGTCGCCCCACACGACCGCGGTCGGAAGCGCGACCTTGCTTGCAAGGCAAATCGTCGGGGCCACTGGCAGGGTCCGCAGTTCATCAGGACATAAGGCACGGCCAGCGCCGGGGTCCGGCCAAGCAAGTGCAGCCTCGATGGCACGCTTGTCAGCGCCGCCCCACTTTTCAGCGCCATATACAGCGACGCAGGCGATCATCGCGCAGATGAGGGCAAGGCACGACAGGAGTGTCGCTTGCTTTGCGTTCTTGGCCGTGCGCGCCGGGACTTCGACCCATTGCAACGTGATCGCCGAAAGCACGATGGCAATCCCGATCAGGATAGACTTTCCCTCTGAAGAAAGCTCCAGACCGGAGGCGGCGGGGACCGCAAGCAGCGGCCAGTGCCACAAATACAAGGAATAGCTGATCCTGCCGACGTAGACGGCGGGTCCGTTCGACAACAGCAGACCGCCAATACCGCTCATAGTTGAAGCGCCAGCGCCGCCCCATACGATCAACGCGGCCCCCAGAACCGGAGCAAGCGCGCCGGTCCCGGGAAACGGAGCGCTTGAATCGAGGGAGAAAACCGCCAGCGCAATCAGCAGCAGTCCGACGGGTTGCAGGGCGTCCTTTGCCAGCGGATGCAGGAGGCGATCGGCGCTCCATCCGTTCTGGAGAAGAATTGCCGCAAGCGCCCCGATTCCGAGTTCCCAAGCGCGGAAGAACGGGAGATAGAAGACGAGATTCGGCTGCTCGGTATTCAGCCACAGCGTCGCGCAAAACGACGCTGCGCAGATCATCGCTGTCACGGCGGCGAGGATCGCGGGCTTGCGGACAAACAGAGCGACGATCAGCGGCCAGCCGATATAGAACTGTTCCTCGACCCCGAGCGACCAGAGGTGCAGGAACGGCTTGACGTGGGCTTCCACGTCGAAATAGCCGACCTCGCGCCAGAACATGATATTCGCTGCCGAGAGCCCGCCGGCGAGGCCGTGCTTGGCGGTCATGGCGATCTGGCTGGGTATGCCGAACAGCCAGGTTACGACAAGCGTCGCAATAATTACCACCGATAGCGCCGGGAAAATTCGGCGTGCACGGCGGGCATAGAACCGCCCGACCGACCAGACTCCCGCCTGATGGTCCTTAAGCAGGATGCCCGCAATCAGGAATCCGGAGATCACAAAGAAGACATCGACACCCACGAAACCGCCCGGACAGACGGACGGAAACGCGTGGAAAAGAATGACCGTGGAAACCGCGACCGCTCTCAGGCCATCAATATCTGCACGCCAGTCGCTCGCCGCCACGGCGCGCCAACTCAACCCTACCTCTTCAGCGGTCGCCATTGGGAGGTTACAGGGCTCACGCGTTGACACTCAAATGCCCACACTGCCACCGTCTCATGACAGGAGCATTTCGCGCGATTGTCATGGGCGCACGGGCGTCAGCTAGAACGGTCACATATCCTTCAATCCCACCGGCTAACTAGGACGGGTGCCGAAATCCTCCCGTCTCCGACGCCGCCCTCGCGTGATCGCACCGGCAAGAATGTCCGCTACGTTCATCCGCTTCATCCTGGTTATGGTTGCAATCGCGCTATCGATCGGCGCAGACGCGCCGCAGCCGTCCGACGCGAAAGTATCGACGGAGCGCGCTGGTCCGCAACGGTTCGCGCCGCTCCCGGTAGAAAAAGAACGTGCACTGGCGCCGCAGGATGTTTTCCAGGAGTGCAGCGATTGTCCGCAGATGATCGTCGTGCCGGCCGGTACCTTCGTCATGGGCTCCCCTCCAAGCGAGCACGACCGGGCACCGGCGGAAGGTCCACAACTTTCGGTCGCGATCGCGCGGCCGTTTGCGCTGGGCCGGACTCACGTCACCGTCGACCAGTATGCGGCCTTCGTGGCCGCGACCGGCCATGTGCCGCAGCGGGGCTGCTGGACGATCGAAGGCGGCACGTTCGTGTCGCGCGACGGGCTGTGGTGGCGCGATCCCGGCTTTAGCCAAGGCGGCACCCATCCGGCCCTATGCGTGAGCTGGGATGATGCGACGGAATATGCGGCTTGGCTGTCGCGCACAACCGGCAAGACTTATCGGTTGCCTAGCGAGGCAGAATGGGAATACGCGGCACGGGCGGGCAGTACGTCGCGGTATTTTTTCGGCGACGACCCTCACGACCTGTGCAGGCATGCCAACGGCTTCGACCAGACCGCGAGGAGCGCGCTTTCCGGCTTTTCCGAGTGGACGACGGTGCCTTGCGACGACGGCTATGTGAACAGCGCACCGGCGGGGTCGTTCTCGCCCAACCGGTTCGGGCTCTACGACATGCACGGGAATGCCTACCAACTGGTCGAGGATTGCTATCACGAAACCATGGATGGCGCGGCCTCGGATGGCTCCGCGCGCGGCCCGTCACACTGGTGGTCATTCCGGGCGTGCAAGCACCGTGTTCGGCGCGGCGGTTCGTGGTACGGCAGCCCGGGCGACCTGCGGGCCGCGCGGCGCCTTTCCATTCCGCATGATGTGCGCGGAACCGGCGTAGGCTTTCGGATCGCCAGGACGCTGTAGGTCATTCGATAGGCGGCACCATCGATGAACGTCGCGATCGACGCCGAGGGCACCGGTATCGAGAAAAGCAAACCGCTGAGATTCCGCAGGAAAGCTTTCGGTGTATCGGCCGTCCGCAACAGCCGATGCTGAGCGACGCCACAATCGCCATGCCTGAATGACTACTTGTGCTCCATCTGCCATGAGCCGTCCCAGTCCGGCGCCGGCGGATTGGCGATGAACTGATCGATGCGGGCGAGCATGGCGAGCGAAGGGCCGTCGCCGGGAGCAATCTCAAGTGCCGCATTGAAGGCGGCCTTCGCCTCGTCCCAGCGCGCGGCGCGGTAGGCGGCGAGCGCCTCGGCATAGCGGGTGCGGAGCTGACGTTGCTGCGGCGTGAGCTCGCCGCTTCGCGCCATCACCTCGAAAATCGTCTGCGCCACGCTCTGGCCGACCACCGTGAGGCGGTCGATCTCGCGCAGCTCGAACGCCGGCCCAAGCGCAGCGGCGGTGTCCTGCGCAATGAGGACGCGGGTGCCATAAACCTTGTTCGCCCCTTCCAGACGCGAGGCGAGGTTCACGGCGTCGCCCATCACCGTAAAACTCATCATAAATTCCGAGCCGATGCTGCCGGTCAGCACCTCGCCGGTGGCGACGCCGATGCGTATGTCGCATTCGACGGGAATCGCGCGCATGCCGAGCAGTTCCGGCAATTGCCGGCGCAGCGCCGGCACGCGCTCGGCCATGTCGACCGCGGCGGCGCAGGCAAAGCGCGCCTGGTCGGTGTCCTCGATGAAGGGCGGGCCCCAATAGGCCATGATGGCGTCGCCGATATATTTGTCGATGATGCCGCGGTTGCCGCGGATCGGCTCCGACATGGTCGAGAGGTAGCAATTGACGATTTTGACGAGTCCCTGCGGCGTCATGCCTTCGCTCATCGCGGTAAAGCCCTTCATGTCGCAGAACATGATGGTCATCACGCGGCGCTGACCTTGTGTTAGCGCTACTTCAGGCCGGTCGATCAGGCCTTCGACGACCCGGGGGTCGATGTAGCGGCCGAAGGTCTCGCGGATACGCTCATTACGGCGGAGCTGCTCGACCATGCGGTTGAAGGCGGCCGAGAGCTGGCCGATTTCGTCCTGGGTCGATACGTCGATGGATTGATCGAGCCGGCCGGCCTCGACCTCGCGCGTTCCTTGCAAAAGTTGCCGCACGGGCCGCGTGATGCCGCTGGCGACCAGCAGCGAGAAGATCCAGCCGACGGCGGCGGCGAGCGCGGTGACGACGGCCGAGATGATGATGGCCTGACGCTGATTGCGGATCACATTCGCGGTGGAAGCAAAGACCTGCGACAGCATGTCGGCGCGGATCGCCTCGACCTTGCCGGTGAACTCGTCGCGCAGCGCATCAGCCTGCGCAACCATCCTGTGCACTTCCTCGAATTTTCCGGCTTCCAGCGCCGCGATGAGCTTGGTGCTGGCGGTCGCCATATCGCGGCGCAGATCGGTGGTCGCGATCTCGATCCTGGTGTCGATCCGCGCCAACGCGGCGTTGTCCGACGGCGTCGAGGGGTCCACGATGATCGCGTTGATGTGCTTGCGTGCAGCCGCGGCCTCCTGTTCGACCTCGATGTCCTTGTCGCGGTAGACCTTCAGCCTGATCTTGTAGGCCTCCTCGTCCGGCGGCGTCTCCATTTTCGCAATCACCACCTGGCGCAGTGCCAGCGCGCGCTCCAGGGAACGGATGTTGGCACGGGCCAGATTGCCGTAGGCCGGGATATAGTCGTTGGTCAGCTCGGCGAGGAGATGGCCTACCTGAGCCGACATGAACATGGACAGCGCCGAGGTCACCACCATCAGGACGATCAGGCCGAGCGCAACGCCGACGATCTTGCGCCGGATCGACTGGCTGAACAGCGAGAACGATTTGATGACCGCGCGGACGGAGCGCGGCGACGGCGAGGAAGCGGAGCCTGGTTGATTCAAATGCGAACCCTGCGCGGCAGATCGGAACAGCCAGCATTACGACGCGAGGCGGTTCCGATCAACAACCGGGCGGGCCGGAGATGCCGCGCATCGTGACAATGCGCGGCCCTGATGCGCGGCCAGGGGTCAGTAGCAAATCTGGGTGAGCCGGCGCCGCCAGCCCCAGGGCGTCATGACGGTTCGATACACATACGGGCAATCGCCGTAGCCGGCGCCGTAATAGTAGGGGTCGGCATAACCGTAGTAGTCATCGTAGCCGTAGTAGGGATAGCCGTAGCCGAGACCGACACCGAGGCCGACGAGACCAGCGCCCCGCCACAGGCCGCGCCCGCGCCAGCCGCCGCCCCGCCAGCCAATGCCGCGCGCGCCAATGCCCGCAGCGCGGATACCGCCGATGCCGACGCCGCGCCCGATGCCGGCGGCCCGGAAGCCGCCGAACCCGCCACCGCCTCGGAAACCACCAAATCCGCCTCTGGCCAAGGCGCCCGTCATCGACATCACGACAAGGACGGTGACAGCAAGAACGGGAACCATGATTTTTCGCAGCATGGCTGCTCCTCCCCCGGGGCTCCTTGAGGGGAACGTTCTGGGCCGAGGCCTACCGGCGCGACGGCGAACTCGAAGTCTAGCGGGTTTTCTCTCGCCCCGCCATCCGCCAGTTGTGTGACGTCGATGAACAGCCAGCCTAGCGCAGCCCCAGCAGGGAGCGGCGATAGAAACTGCTGCGGGCTTCCTCGCGGCAGACGAAGCTGCCGTCGAAGCCGCGGCCGTAGCGCTTCTGCCCCTTGGCGTAGTAGATGCCCTTGACGAAATCGAGCCAGACCACGACGTCATCAGGGCAATAGCGCTGTGCCTGCGCCTCGTTGCGGAACGGCGTCAACGACTGCGCGCGTGCAGAACCTGCGCCGAGTGCCAGCAGCAAGACGAGCAGCATCGCAGGACCCGCCAGACGTCCGCGCAGGGCTTTTGCTGCGATCAGCACAGCAGCTTTTTCAGCTTGTTGACGGCGCTGTCCGGCGTCGTGAGCACAGGCCGCCCTGTCGCCTGCGCCACCAGATCGGCTGCCGGCGCCATGCTGTATTGTGCGAGCGCGATCACATCGCAATCGCGCAAATCCTTCGACGCGTCCACCACCAGCCGGTCATGCGTGGCGCGGTCACCGCGATCGAGCGCGGCCAGCGCACCTTCGGCAAGCCTGGTCGCCAGCGTGACGGAAGCCGGGAATTCCGCAGGCATCGAGGCCAGCGTCGGCGCAAAGGTCGAGAGCAAGCCGACGCGGCGAGGTCTCTCGGCGGCCTGCTCGATCATCGCCTCGTTGGGTTTCAACACCGGCATCGGCGCCTGCGCCCGTGCCACCGCCTCGATGCAGGGGCCGAAGGCCGAGCAGGTGAAGAGGATCGCATCCGACCCCGTCGATTTCGCATAACGCCCGAGATTGAGGAAGCGTTCGGTCATCGCGTCCGACAGGCCGCCGTCACGCGCAAGGTCGGCCGAAAGGGAGTCATCGAGCAGGTTCATCAGCCGCGCCTCCGGCCACAGTTTCGCGAAGGAGGCCTCGATCGGCACGATCGAATGTTTCAGGGCGTGGACCAGGGTGATGCGCATGCGGCGCAGTCTCTTCGGCTGGCCGCCGCTGTCAACCCGGGGACGCGGCCCCGCTTGTAATTTTGCCTGATGCCGCAAACAATGCCGCGAGAATTCAATGCCCCCGGCCTTTCGGAGTTTCGGCCATGTTGACCGTCCACCATCTCGGCAGATCGCAATCCGAACGGATCGTCTGGCTGTGCGAGGAGCTGGAAATCCCCTACGCGCTGAAATGCTACACGCGCGATGCCGTCACCATGCTGGCGCCGCCCGACTACAAGGCGCTGCATCCGATCGGCACGGCGCCCGTCATCACCGACGGCGAGCTGGTGCTGGCGGAATCCGGCGCCGTGGTCGAATACATCATCGCGAAATACGGCAAGGGCCGGCTGGCGCTGCCGTCCGATCATTCCGACTTCGCGCCATTCCTGTACTGGTACCACTTCGCCAATGGCACGCTGCAGGCGCAGATGGGCCGCAACATGATCCTGAACCGGCTCAATCTCGCCGATGAAAACCCGGTGCTGCAGGCCACCCGCGCGCGGGTCGATCGTTCTTTCGACCTCGTCAACGCACGGCTCGGCGAAGCCAAATATCTGGCGGGAAGCGAATTCACCTCGGCCGACATCATGATGGGCTTTTCGCTGACCACGATGCGGTACTTCCTACCCTACGATATCCAGCGCTGCCCGAATATCGTGCGCTATCTCGCCGAGATCGCAAAACGCCCGGCCTACCGGCGCGCGATGGAGAAGGGTGATCCCGGAATGGCGCTGCTGCTGACGTGAACACGCTCAGCCCGAGGCGTTCTCGCCGCGAGAGCCAGTCGCCGCGCGAGACACGGCGCGCGTCTTGCGCATCGGCGCGCCCGGACGATGCACGCGGTTCCTGAAGCGATGGCCGACGACGATGAGATCGCCGCGCGCACGGGGTTCGCTCAAAGGTTCGACAAGCCCCGGCTCATCCTCGTGCGGCAGATTGTCTTGCGTGACGGATTCGAGCATCGCCAGGAAGTCGCGGCCGGCGGCGGTAATCTGCCAGCCATCGTCGCCGCGCAACACGTAGCCGGTGCCGAAAAGATCGATATCAGGCACGCGCGCAGCCAGTCGCCTGATCCGCGCTTTCCATTCATTGCCGCTGGCGGTGAGGATCGCGATATCCCGATTGAGGGAGGGGAGAGTCGCGCAACCGCTAATATGACTGGCCAATATCTTTAGAATAGCAACCTGAATGCTCAACAAACGCCTCGGACCGCAACGGTTCTTGTTTTTCTGCGCAGCCAGAAAATTGAATTAAGAATATCTTCCTGCGCGCGCGAGCGTCCAGCACGCGCGGCGGGTTATCCTCAGTCTTCGCAGAAGCGGCCATCGCGGGGAACCGTCAGACCTTCACCAGGCTTTCGAAGCCGCCATAGATCATACGCTTGGCGTCGAACGGCGCGTTGGTCGCGTCCATTATCACCTTCAAACGCGGGTCGTGCATCACCTTGGCGTTGATCTTGTCGCGCGCTGCACGCGACTTGTAGGTAATCCAGGCAAAGACAACGGTCTCGTTGGGCTTCTTCTTCACCGCGCGCGGAAA
>JABUBP010000487.1_pt1 | contig 11214 bp, 10 predicted proteins | sample 7240331 | NCBI WGS metagenome assembly JABUBP01 (sample SAMN07256347, study PRJNA390944) | subsurface metagenome | isolation source: Methane hydrate marine sediment | place: Pacific Ocean: Eastern North Pacific, ODP site 1244 | collected 2002 | reverse complement strand
CTTCTTTTGTCCTTCCTGCTACCAGAAGAAACGAGGTGGTCCAATTCATTAAGGGAGGGTTGAAAGATATTAGTTTTACCAGATTAAGATTGGACTGGGGGATTCCCTGCCCGATAGAAGAGAAACACTCCATTTATGTATGGGTTGACGCTCTTATTAACTACATCTCCGCTCTGGGATATAGTATGAACAAAGAGAAATTCTCTCTTTTTTGGCCGGCAGATGTCCATCTAATCGGCAAAGATATTCTAAGATTTCACGCGGTAATCTGGCCAGCTATCCTGATAGCTCTAGGAATAGAACTTCCCCGCATGGTCTTCGCCCATGGCTGGTGGCAAATAGAGGGAGCAAAGATGTCTAAATCTAAAGGAATCGTGGTAGACCCAGAGGAGATAATAAGTAAATACGGAACAGATTCTCTGCGTTATTTTCTCCTGCGAGAAGTTCCTTTTGGGGAGGATGGCAATTTCTCTACTTCTCTTTTCATAAAGCGGGTAAACAGTGACCTTGCCAATGATTTGGGAAACTTGCTTAACCGAACTATTCCGCTGGTAATAAGATATTGCCAGGGAAAGGTCCCTCCATTCTACCAAGATGGGGGAGAACTAAAAGAAAAGATAGAGAAAGTCTTCTCTGAACTGGATTCAGCAATGAATGTCCTTGCTTTCTCGCAGGCTCTGTCAAGTATCTGGGAAATAGTGAAATTATCCAACCTTTACATAGATAAAAATGCTCCCTGGCAATTAGCAAAAGAAAAAAATAAACAGAAAGAACTCCATAATACTCTCTATAATCTCCTGGAAACTCTACGTATCCTTGCCCTCATACTTTTTCCTTTTATACCTGACTCAGCTCAAAAGATATGGACGCAGTTAGGGATTGAAGGGAATATAGAAAGTCAAATAGTGGATAAGGCTATAATATGGGGACAACTGAAACCGGGGACAAAGGTAAAAGAAGGGCCACCACTCTTTCCTCGTATTTAAAAAAGCGTGTAGCCTTTATGACAAAAAAAAATCGATGAAACTAAGAGAAAGAACGGAGTATCTGTGGGACAAGTACGGCTTTATTCCTCAAAAGAAATTGGGACAAAACTTTCTTATTGACCCGGGCATTGTTAACAGGATAATAAAAGCTCTTAAGTTAAATAAAAAAGATACAGTCCTGGAAATAGGAGCAGGGACAGGTGTCTTAACAGAAAAACTGATTCCATTAGTCAAAAAAGTAATTGCCATAGAGATCGATGAAAAATTATGCCAGATTCTAAAAAAGGAAATTGGGGAATATCCCAATCTAAAAATAATCTGTGAGGATATAACCAAGGCTTCTTTTGTGGATAGATTAAATAACCAACCAGAGAAAGTCAAAATAGTAGGAAATCTACCCTATTATCTCGCTTCTCCTGTTCTTCTGGAGTTAGTTAAGAGTGAATGGCTCGAATTTATGGTGGTAATGATACAAAGAGAGGTAGCAGAAAGAATTGCTTCTCAGCCTGGAAGCAAGAAGAGAGGTGCACTAACCGTGCTTATTAACTATTATGCTGAGATTACTAAAATAATAGATGTTCCGCCGCAGGTTTTTATTCCCAGGCCCAGGGTAGGAAGCACTGTGGTGAAGATAGAAAAGAAAAAAGAACATCAGGCAAGAAAGGAAGAAAGATTCTTCAGGCTGGTAAAAACAGCTTTTTCTACGCGGCGTAAGATGCTAGGTAACACCCTTAGTAGGGGATTGGGGATGGAGAAAGAAATTGTAAAAGAAACATTAGCCAGAGCCGGGGTAGAATGGCAGAAAAGAGCAGAAGAGTTAAAAGTGGAAGAATTCGTTAAAATAAGTAATGAATTGTATAACTAGAGACATATTTTGATTAATACTATAGAGTGGATAGACAAAAAAGTCAAAATTATTGACCAGACAAAGCTTCCTGATGGATTAGAATATATCTATTGTCAGGATGTTAATACTCTAAGAGAAGCCATTTGTTCTTTAAAAGTAAGGGGAGCACCAGCATTAGGAATTGCTGCGGCTTTAGGATTAGTCCTGGGAATCCAGAACTCTTCTGCTGATGATTATCCCACTTTCAAAGAAGAAATGAAAAAAGTAATAGACCTCTTGGCTTCCTCTCGACCCACAGCAGTCAACCTCTTTCACTCCTTAAAGCGTATGGCTGATTGCGCAGAAAAGAATAAGCTAAAAAAAATAGAAGAGATCAAGGACATCTTAGAAGAAGAAGCTTTGAAAATCATAGAAGAGGATAAACTCTGTAACCGCCGTATCGGAAAAAACGGAGCTTCCCTCATTAACGATGGAGAAACAATCCTTACTCATTGTAATGCAGGAGCCCTGGCCACAGCTGACTATGGAACTGCCCTGGGAATCATCTATACAGCCAAAGAAGAAGGGAAAAGAATTAAAGTATATACAGACGAGACACGTCCCCTTCTGCAGGGAGCAAGATTAACTGCCTGGGAACTACTACAGGAAGGGATTGAGACTGTGCTTATCTGTGACAATATGGCCGGAGAGGTAATGCGTCAGGGGAGAATTGATAAGGTAATAGTAGGAGCAGATAGAGTAGCAGCCAATGGAGATGTAGCTAATAAAATAGGCACTTATTCCCTAGCTGTGCTAGCAAAGGAAAATATGATTCCTTTTTACGTGGCCTGCCCTTTCTCTAGTATTGACCTATCTTTGCTCGATGGCAAGGCTATCCCCATTGAACAAAGAGATGTATCTGAAGTAAAAGAAATCCTGGGGAAAAGAACCGCTCCTAGAGGAGTTGACGCCTACAACCCTGCTTTTGACATAACTCAAGCTAAGTACATTACGGGAATAATTACAGAAAGGGGGATATGCGAACCTCCCTACCAGGAGAGCCTCAGGAAATAGCTCAAGACGGATTTTGTTGCTAGTTGCTCGTTGCCTGTATCTTACACCCCCTCACCCCATCCCTCTCCCCTCAGGGAGAGGAGACTTTTTCTCTTTCTTTTCGAGCAACAAGTGACAAGCGACGAGCAACAAATCTCAAGGAAGGAATAATTATGAAAAAAGAAATTAGCCAGGAAGAAGTAAGATATATCGCTCATCTAGCACGCCTAGAGCTAAGCAAAGAAGAAGAGGAAAGATTCACCGGACAATTAAGAGAAATTCTGACTTATGTAGACAAACTAAAAGAAGTAGATACAGAAAAGGTCCCTCCCACTTCTCATCTTTTTCCTCTAAAAAATATTTTCCGAGAAGATAAGCAAAAAAATTCCCTTCCTCTTGAAAAAGCGTTACTCAATGCTCCACAAAATAAAAAAAATCAATTTGTAGTGCCCAGGATAATAGAATAGCTTAACTACTTTCTTTCTAAATAAAAGCTCTTTGGCCAGAAGATTTCCCTTAATAAAAAAATAGGGAAACTAATAATACAATTATATAATAAGGAAGGGAAAACAATAAAAACAATCTTTTCTAGAAAAGAAGGGGAAATATTAAAAACTAACAGCCAGAAGGAAAGAATAATTCCGTTTAAAACAGTAGCGGCCCCAATCAATATAATAAAAAAAATTACATTATCCTGATATACTCTCTCCCTGATTTCGGCCACCAGAAAACCAACCAAAGCCAGGCAAAAAGCATTTAGACCCAATAAAGGGAAAAAGAGAATATCTACTAATAATCCAATAACAAAACCAGCTATTAATCCCTGTTTCCAGTTATTATGCCAGGCCCAAAAAATAAGCAGAATTAAAGGGAGATCTGGTCTACCCCACCTCAATTGAATCCTGCCTATAAGAACACCCTGCAGAATAAGGACGAGGATGACCAAAAAAATAAAGATAACTGTCTTTTTCATTTCTTAATAATAAACAGCTCCTCTAATTTCCCAAAATCTACTGAGGGAACTACTTCTACTTCCTGAAATAGCCGACGAGGATTTTTCCGGACATGGGAAACCTTACCTACCAGAATTCCCTCAGGAAAAATTCCTCCCAGACCTGATGTTATTACTCTATCCTCAAGTTCAATCGATACCTTATTCAAAAGATACTTCAATTCACATACTCCCTTTTCTCCTTTGCCCTGTAAGATAGCTACGTCTCTACTTTCCTGATCACGAACCCCTACTTTGCTTCTTTCATCGAGAATTAACAAAACCTTAGCCTGGTGAGGGTAAACCTCAACTATCCTCCCTACCAAACCCTGAGAATTAACCACTACCAAATCTTTTTCTATCCCCTCCTTTTCGCCTCTATTAATGAAGACCGTCTTAAAATAACTATAGGAGGGATAAGCTATCACCTGGGCAGGAAGAAGATCGTAAGTGTGTCTCTCTTTAAACTCAAGCATCTCCTCCAGCTTCTGGTAAGAGGATACAATTTCCTGATAGTAATTTTCTTCCTTGAAACGCATTTGAGCTATTTCATTTTTAAGCGCCCTATTCTCTTCCCTCATCTTTTCTGAGCGTCCCATATCAGCTATGAATTCAGTGAATCCTGCTTTAACATTAGAACTGGTCATTTGTAGAGTACCAATTACTACATAGGCTTTTTCTCTGACAGTAAGTAAGACATCAGCCCTACGACTAGAAATTAATATCAAGACAAAAGACAAAAGAAGGATACTAAGTAAAAATATAGACTTAGAATGGATTCTCATTGAAAATCTGGTGTGATCTCTACCAGGGATAATAGGTTTAAATTTTCCAGCAACATCCCTGTGCCCTTCACCACAGCAAGAAGGGGATCTTCAGTTTTATTGACTGAAAGATGCGTTCTTTCAGAAATATACCTGTCAAATCCTTTAAGGCAGGCCCCTCCCCCCGCCAGAAACACTCCTCTCCTCATTATATCTGCGGCCAGCTCAGGCGGACTCTCCTCCAGAGTAGCTTCAATCATATTGCAGATTATGTCTATCACAGGAGAAAGGACTGCACTTAACTCCTGCGAGTTTAGTTCTATCTCAATAGGAAAACCAGTAACAAGGTCTTTCCCCCTTGCCTTCATCGTCTCTTTAGTAGAGGAAGGGCCGACACAACCTATACTTATTTTTACTCGTTCCGCCATCTGTTCTCCTATCAGTATATTGTGGTCCTCCCTTATATATTGGATTATAACCCGATCCATCTCATCTCCTGCTATACGAATAGACTTGCTTAGCACTACTCCGCTGAGAGAAGTTATTGCTGCTTCACTAGTTCCTCCTCCTATATCCACTATCATATTCCCTACTGGCTTAGATACAGGAAGACCCGAACCAATAGCAGCTGCTACTGGTTCAGCTACTAAATGAACTCGACGCGCTCCTAGTTGCGTACCTATATCCACAACAGCTTTCTTTTCTACTTTGGTAGCCTGGGAAGGAACGCCTATTACTAACCTGGGGCCAATTAGACGCCGGTAAGACTGAACCTGAGAGATAAAACACTCAATCATCTTCTGGGCAATATCAAAATCAGCAATTACTCCGCCTTCCAAAGGACGAACTACAACGATATTCTGGGGAGCCTTTCCTAACATATCTCTAGCTTCTTTTCCTATCCCCAGGACTTTACCCTCCTTACGAGTTAATGCTAATATAGAAGGCATATTCAGAATAATCCCCTTCTTCTTAGCCCAAATGAGGGTATTGGTTGTACCTAAATCTATCCCCAGGCTATCTCCCCATATTTTTAACTTAAATATGTCCTTAAACATAGACTCATTATAATAAGGCAGAAAATAAAAGTCAAGAAGAACCTCAGGACGATTCCTCTCTGTCACTCGATATCCGCTTTGAATTATCTCTACTCGTCTTCTCGTTTCGGGAAAAACATAAACTCGTCGTTTTACTCCTCAAACAGTATGTTTTCCTTCTTCCTCAACTCGAAGACTCGTTAAGGTAGCGTCTATAAGGCTCCTTCAAGGAATGTCCTTCGGAAAACATATAATCAAACTTCAAAAAACATGCGGGAGGAAATTTGCCAAATTTAGGGGAAAATGTATAATGTAACCCAATACGATAATGGGACAAAATATGTAAACCCCGTTAGACGTTCACTATCTAACGGGGTAAAACGGGAGAAGTTCTGTGTTGATGCAAGATTTAAGAAATCTCATTAAGCCGGGAGTATGGATAATCGCTATAGCATTCATAGCCTCTATTGTTTTTATGTATGGACGCTCTGCCTTTCAAGGAGAAAGACCAAATTCGCTAGTTGAGGTGAATGGTGTTGCTATCTCCTATCAAGATTTCCTTCAAGTCTATCAAGATGTATACGCAAGATATCGGGAGCAGCTTCAAGAAGAGGTTTCTCCTCAATTGGAGCAATATTTAAAGTCTCAGGTTTTAGTGGAGATAGTAAAAAACGAGCTTCTCTGGCAAGAGACGGAAAAGGCAGAAATCAAGGTCAGTCAAGAGGAACTAAAGGAAGTAGTTAGGGAAACAATGAAACCTTTTGGCTCCCAGGAAGCCTTTATGAGATTCCTTGAATATCGGCACATTCTCTATTCTGAAGTTGAAGAAAATATCAAAAAACAACTGGCTATAAACAAGCTTACTCAAGCGATTAAAAGCAGTACAGCAGTAACTGAGGAAGAGCTGAAAAACCATTGGATAACACAAAACGAAAGAATAGGGGTTTCCTATGTTGTGGTAAAACCTGAAAAATATAAAGATGAAATAGAGGCCACAAAAGAGGAATTGCAAGAATACTACCAGGAATACAAAGAAGATTTCAGAGTCCCTGACAAAGTAAAGGTGGATTATATCCTGATAAAGCCTGATGATTTCGCTGATAAAGTAAGTGAAGCTAGCAAAGAAGAACTGGAAAATTACTACCAGGAAAATCTATCCTACTTTAGTATGGCGGAAGAAAGAAGAGCCAGTCATATTCTGATTCAAATGGCTGATCTGACCAATCCAGAAGATGATGAAAAAGCAAAAGAAAAAATAGAAGAAATAGAAAAAGAACTAAAGGGAGGGGCTGACTTTGCTACGCTGGCCAAGGAATATTCCGAAGATTCTGCTTCAGCCGAAAAAGGGGGAGACTTAGAATTCTTCACCTATTATGAGATGATTCCCTCTTTCAGTGAGGCGGTCTTTTCCCTGGAACAAGCAGGAGATGTAAGCGAAATAGTAAAGACTCCTTTTGGCTATCATTTAATTAAATTAACTGGAATAAAGGCCAGTTATGTCGAACCCTTTCAGGAGGTACAAGAAAGACTCGAGCAAATGTGGAAAGATGAGAAAAGCGAGGCTCTAGCTCAAGAAGAGGCAAATAATATCAGGAAAGAAATAGAAGAAAAAAGCACTAGTTTTGAAGAATACATAGGGGAACATCCAGACAGAAGTAATACTACACCTTTTTTCGCTAATGGAAAAGAAATTGAAGGTTTAGGATGGCTACCTCAATTTAATCAAGTAGCCTTTTCTCTTAAAGCAGAAGAAATTAGTTCTGTTCTGGAACTTCTGGAAGGATATTGTCTATTAAAACTAAAAGAGAGAGAGTCTTCTTTTATCCCCCTCCTGGAGGATGTAGCTAAAAAGACAGAGGAAAAACTAATAGAGAAAAAGAGTAAAGAAATCGGTGAGGATATAGCAAACCAAACAGCAATAGAGGCAGAAGAAGAAGACCTATCTATCTTGAGCACAAAACTAGACCTGGAACATAAAAGTCTAGAATCTCTCAAGCGTACAGATTGGGTAGAAGGAATGAGTTCCGAAGATAGACAGCAATTTATGGAGACCGCTTTTTCCTTGAAAGAAGGAGAAATAAGCAAACCCTTAGACCTTCTCTTCGGATATTACATAATAGAATTAAATACAAGAGAGCTTTTTCTGGATAATTTCTCTGAGCAAAAAGAAGAATTCAAGAAAAATTTCCTGGCTCAAAGAAAAGAACAAACTCTCAACCTCTGGCTACAACAAATATGGGAAAAAGCAAAAATAGTTGATAACTCTAGCCTATTCTTCTCTCCTTAATTGAGAAACACAACTTCTCTGGACTCTTATCTTGACCTGACTGGCTATTTCTACTTCTACGTAGTTTCCCTTGATTCTGCTAATTGTCCCGTAAACTCCACCGGTAGTAATTACCTTATCGCCATTCTTCAAATTCTTCACCATCTCCGTATGTGCCTTCTGTTTTTTTCTCTGAGGGAGAATAAGAAGAAAATAGAAGATTACGAAAATCAGCATAAGGGGCATAAGAGCTCCAAATATACCTCCCAGCCCGGCCGGTGCTGCTGCCTCTCCGTTACTAGCTAATGCTACTACTGCCCACATATGAACCTCCTGTCATTTATTTTCTCACGAATTATTGTACATTTCAAGAAACTCATTCTTGAACTCTCTGAATCTATCTTTCTTAATAGCCCCACCTGCTTCTTTCATCAAACGAGCTAAAAAATAGACGTTATGATAACTGGTAAGCCGCATACCTAAGATTTCCCTTGCCCAGAGAAGATGCCTTAAATAGGCTCGCGAATAATTCCTGCAAGTATAACAATCACACTCCACATCCAGAGGATTGGAATCTTCCTTGTATTCAGCATTTCTGAGAGATATCTGTCCTTTTCTAGTAAAAATTCCACCATTTCTGGCTATTCTAGTAGGAAGGGCGCAATCAAATATGTCTATACCCAGAGAAACACTATCTAGAAGCTCCCCTGGCGTCCCAATTCCCATTAAATAACGAGGCTTACCGGAAGGAAGATAGCCAGCGCTGAACTCAATTAGCTCCTTTCTCAAAGAAAGTGGCTCTCCCACACTCAAACCTCCCAGAGCATAGCCATCAAAATCCAACTCTACTAACTCTTCTGCACATCTTTTCCTGAGGTCTTTAAAAGTACTTCCCTGCACTATACCAAATAATCCGCTGTTGTTCTTATAGTTGGCCAGGGCTTGTTTTGTTCTTCTGGCCCAATTTAAGGTTACGGCTAAAGACTTCTCTGCCTGTGAGTGTGTAATTGGATAAGAAGTGCACTCATCAAGAACCATCATCAAGTCTGCTCCCAGGACAAACTGAATTTTGAGAACATCTTCCGGAGTCAAAAAATGCTCAGAGCCATCAATATGTGACTTGAATCTTACTCCTTCCTGGCTTGATTTCTGTAAAGAAGAAATACTAAAAATCTGATACCCTCCACTATCGGTAATTATCGCTCCCTGCCAATTCATAAATGAATGCAATCCTCCCAATTTGGCAATGGTTTGATAACCTGGACGAAGATAGAGATGATAAGCATTACAGAGAATAACTCCTATTCCCATCTCTCTCAAATCTTCCGGTGAGATACCTTTGACAGCTCCTTGAGTGCCCACAGGCATAAAGGTGGGAGTATCAAAAGTACCATGGGCTGTAGAAATCTTTCCCCATCGGGCAGATGTTGAAGCATCTTCATCAAGCAGAGTAAATTGCAATCACTGTGTCCCGTGAATCGTATTTCGTGAATCGTATGTGGTATATCGTATATCGAAAAAGAAGTGCGTAAATCGAATTCTTGCCACTACGACATACGATATACGCAATACCATATGTTTTCTACCTTTTTTTCACTATCCACTAAAGGTTATACGCTCGTTAACATACCATATACAGCGGGGAAAGTCAAATTATGAGCATGGCGTCTCCAAAGGATAAGAAACGGTACTTCTGCCTTATTGCTTCTTTATAAGCACTTAACAACCGTTCTTTTCCCACAAAAGCGGATACTAGAAGAATAAGAGAAGACTTAGGCATGTGAAAGTTGGTAAGAAGAGCTTCTGTTAATTTAAATTCATACCCGGGATAAATAAAGAGATTTGTCCAGCCTTGACCTGGACTAACTTTTCCCAATTGATTGGCCTGTGTTTCTAAAACCCGGGTGGTTGTTGTTCCCACCGTTACTATCTTACCTCCCCTTTGTTTAACCTCATTGATAACTGTTGCAGCATCTTTCCTGATTGTAAAATACTCTTCTGGGATGCTATTGTCTTCTACTTCTCTTTCGGGCAATGATTTAAAGCTAGCCCATCCTGTATGCAAAGTGACTTTAACTATTCCTACCCCTTTATTTCTTATTCTTTCCAGTAAAGAGGAAGTAAAGTGAAGACCAGCCGTAGGAGCAGCCACAGCACCATCTTTACTGGCATAGATGGTCTGGTATCTTTCTCTATCTTGAGGGGTGAGGCCTCTTTTCCTTTTAATATAAGGAGGAAGGGGAATTTCGCCAACTTTGGTCAAGACTTCTTCTGCTTTTTCCGCAGGAGTAAACTTAACCGTAGCTCCTATTCCCTGCGTTTTATTTACAATCTCCCCTATTATCTCCGTTTGGGGAAAAAGGATCTGAGTACCCTTCTTAATCCTTCTGCCTGGCTTTAACAAACACTCCCATATACCCACCCCTTTGTTCTTCAAAAGGAAGATTTCTACCTTTCCTCCAGTTTGATTTTTTCTTCCTTTTAATCTTGCTGGAATTACTCTGGTATTATTCAAAACCAATAAATCCCCTTTCTTTAAGAACTCTATTATCTGATGGAATTTCCTGTGCTCTATCTGTTTTCTATGGCGATGCAATATCAACAGATCAGAACTATCCCTGGGCATAAGAGGTCTCTGAGCGATAAGCTCTCCCGGTAAATAATAGTCAAAATCGTCCCGTCTCACCTTTACTCCCTTTTTCATTGCATACCTTAAGACTATCAGGGGGAAACCCGTCGGTCAAGAATTGCGGAAGATTAAGAAAAATTCCTTTTCGTTTGGACAAAAATGTCCAATCCTGAACAAAGGATACTCAACTTGCCATTATTCTTCCATGGCAAAGCCCAATCTAAATCCAGGGGAAGACATTGAATACAATCTGCTTGTATAGAAAGTTTCCAAAGCAATTAAAAACCTTTTCTATTAATTAATCCTTATAGCGCTCCTTGCTTTTTACACATATGGCACAAAATTTGCGTGTAATCTATAAGTTAATGCGATGCTTTGACAAATTTGACTTAAATCAATATAATATGGACATCAAATGAGAACGAATTCATTCTTGGCTCGCCAGGAAGGATTGTTTTCCGTCTTGAGGTAAGAAAAATGGCAAAGACAAATAGAGTAAGTCTGGAGACTGTCCTTTTTAAAGAGAAATTCATTACTGAAAAGGATATAGAAAAAGCTGAACACTACCAGAAGGAAAACGGAGGAAATCTCTCGGAAATTTTTGTCAAATTAGGATTAGTTACTGAAGAGCAGGTAGTAATAGGGCTAGCCAAACAGTTAGG
>JABUBP010000486.1_pt1 | contig 11225 bp, 10 predicted proteins | sample 7240331 | NCBI WGS metagenome assembly JABUBP01 (sample SAMN07256347, study PRJNA390944) | subsurface metagenome | isolation source: Methane hydrate marine sediment | place: Pacific Ocean: Eastern North Pacific, ODP site 1244 | collected 2002 | reverse complement strand
GGGCCTTTGATGGGTATAGCTTCGGCTCTGGAGGCCTCGGCCAACGAACTCAATTTCGTAGTTGCCTGCGATATTCCAAAAATAAACCTGGCCTATGTAAACAGGATGCTCACCGAAACCATTGAAAGCCAGGCAGACATAGTCGTTCCAACCACAGGCGAGGAAAAATATGAACCGCTCTTTGCTATCTACCGCAAAACTGCGCTCGAAGCTATAAACAAAACACTCTCATCAGGGAAACGTAAAATAACCGAAGTATTCACCCTGTGCAAGGTCAAGCATATTGAGCTGGACGACACAGATTGGCTTGTGAATCTTAATACAATGGCTGATTATGAAGAATTCCAAAAACACTGATTTGATGTGCAAAATAGTTACACAGAAATGAAATCCGAATAGAGGTATGAAGCACAATGGCCCATGAAGGTCTTTGGGAACAGCTTGACAAACTCGACGGCACCAAAACAGCACAACGGGCAAAGTGCCAATATCTCACCAATCCGGTACGTTACATTGTTACCCTTCTTAACGCCGAGTATGTGGTCAATCTTTCGGACAGGAATATCTTTTCCGTACAGTCCGGCTCGCCAGAGTCCGCGGTCCTTGGGACTCCTTCCGGAGGACACCTGACGGTAGAACCGGCGGAGTTTCTCGAACAGCTTTGCATACTTGCATATTTGATAAATGCCCAGGATTTGCCGCTCGCCGACAAACTTGTTGGCCCCGAAACCTTACCAGGCGGACAGTTCTTCTTCAGAGGCCTGCACAGTCTTCCTACTAAAAAGTTAGAACAAACCTTTGGCAACCATCCCGAAGTTTTAAATCGGATTTCGGCACAGTTCGATGCCGAACGATGCGAATTTGGCGACGCCTCGATCCGGTTGTACGTATTACCTCGGCTGCCGCTAACTATAGTGATTTGGCGCCGCTGTGAGGAATTCGACGCCCGGGCATCGATACTATTCGACCAGACCGCAGCTTCTCAACTACCATTGGACGCCTTGTTAGCGGCTGCGAACCTGACCGTAGAGGCATTGGTAAAAACCGCTACTGAAAGCAGTTAAATAGTGAGCGGCGAGTAGGAAGCAGTTAATTACCAATTACCAATCACCAATCCGCAAATATCACCAGGTAAACGCTTGACAGTTTATAAGAAAGCTGTTAGGTTGTTGGCCTAAAACGTACATTGAATCTATTTTCTCAGCTACGGGAGACCAAACGGCCGATAAAAGGCCGTTATTATATTTGTAATGCAGGGTGCAAAGATAGCAATCGGTGGCAAAGGAGGCGTAGGAAAGACCACAGTTTGTGCAATCTGGGCTCAGTTATTTGCCGAAAGCGGATTTGACGTTCTCGCAATCGATGCCGACCCCAATACCACCCTCGGCTCAGCTTTTGGTATAGCCCCACAGCAATGCCCGGAGCCTCTTATCAAGATGAAACAGCTAATCGCCGAGCGTACGGGCACCGGCAAAGAGGCAGTGGGCGCATACTTTAGGCTGAATCCTAAAGTCAGCGACCTGCCGGAAAAATACTGGCTTGAAGCCAACGGGGTAAAACTGCTGGCCTTAGGAGCTATTACCCAGGCAGGTGCAGGCTGTGCCTGTCCGGAAGGGGCGTTCTTAAAGGCACTGCTGAGGCATACTATATTACAACGTCAGGAACTGGTCCTGGTTGATTTGGCTGCCGGCGTTGAATTTATGGGCAGAGCAAGTGTGCAAGGCATTGATGCCTTTGTAGCAGTTGTTGAGCCTGGAGGCAGAAGTATCGAAACGGCCAACAATATCGCCAAAATGGCCAAAGAATTAGGCATTGGTTGTGTTGGAACAATTGCTAACAAGATTACAGAGCCGGCCCAGGCAGAGATGATAAAATCGCAATTGAAAGATACAGTGCTGTTGGGAACTCTTCGGTACAGCCGGTCTCTCCAGGAAGCTGACCTCAGACGCGCCCCCGTCTTTGGAGCCGATGCCGAAGTTACGGAGCAACTCAAACAGACAAAGAACAAATTAGTGGAGCTTATTTCCGGGTATTCTTCAAAGGTCAAAAAACAATAATTGACAATGTAAGGAACTTCCATTATGTTGGCATTTTTTCATTCTGGTTTTGGAGACGAAGATGGGTAAAGCCATAATGGTAAATATCGAAAAATGTTTGGCTTGCAAGAGTTGCGAGATAGCATGTGCAGTGGCACATTCCAAGTCGAGGGTTCTCGAAGAAGCGATAGTGGAACGGCCCACGCCACATAGAAGGGTAGTGGTCGAGGCGGCAGGGGAGCTTGCAGTGCCACTGCAGTGCAGGCACTGTGAGGATGCGCCGTGTATCTCGATTTGCCCAACGGCGGCGATACATCGACCCGAAGCTGATGGGCCTGTATTGATAGAACAAGACAGGTGTATCGGCTGCAAGTTTTGCCTTATGGTTTGTCCGTTTGGAGTTATTGATGTCTCCACTGATGGCAAAGTTATGCTCAAGTGCGACCTTTGCATTGAGCGAACCAAGGCGGGCCAGGAACCAGCCTGCGTTGAGGCCTGTCCAACAGGAGCATTGAAACTCGCTAACGAAAAGGATTTGGCAGCACACAAACGCCGGCTCACCGCCTGGGAACTTGTCTTATCAACTCAGCAAAATAATAATAAAGAAAAACAAAAAGAGAATACTCAATGATAACCGTAACCGTATGCGTGGGCAGCTCGTGCCACATCAAAGGCGCCCGAGAGATGATAGCTTGTTTCAACGATTTTCTGACCAAAGAGAACCTTGGGGACAAGGTCGAGTTAAAGGGCTCATTCTGCATGGATCGCTGTGGCGAGGGGATTAATTGGCAGATTAACGATGAGATTTTCAGCAGCTCCAGCGTAGAAGATGGGGCCAAAATGTTCCGAAAAAAAGTTTTGGGGCTTCTTAAGGAAAAGACACCTGAGCAGCCTGCTAAGGACCCCGGTTAGAGGAGAATTTACTGTGGAACTTCCCAAAGGCCAGGCAGCCACGCACACCAGCGCCATATTACAGCACACACCCAACGGGGTTCTTCTGGTGGACAGAGAGACGCACATCCGTTTCGTAAATCCGGCCTTTCTAACTATGTTCCGATGTGGCGATGATGAGCTTTTCGGCCAATTGGCCAGGAAATTCGTCCACTCTGACTGCTTCGAACGTGCCATCGCCGCGGGCGGAGCGCTCATGGTCAAAGAGAGCATTCCTGAGCATGAGGTTAGCTACCGCGTGGGCATTTTTCCTATCGAGGAAAAAGACCTCTACTGCGGCATCTTCATCGACATCTCGGAGGAGGAAAAAGCCAGAAAGGATTTTCTTGATTTGAGGGCGCAGACGCTGAAACGAGCGCAGGAAGTAATCTCGCGGCAAATGCAAACAGCACAGGAAATAGCAAGACTTCTGGGTGAGACAACAGCAGAGACCAAGGTGCTTCTAATGAAACTTATGTCCCTATATGAGGAAGAAGGTCGGCGATGAGGATATTTTACGAGTGGGGTATAAAACAACTTCAAAAATACGGCGAAGAACTCTGCGGTGATAATGTAGCTGTTGCTCCTCATGCCGATTACGTTACGCTTGCCCTTTCTGACGGTCTCGGAAGCGGGGTCAAGGCCAACATTCTGTCTATCCTGACTACACGAATCGTTATGCATCTTATGGAGAATGAGATGTCCCTGAACGAAGTGGTGGATACATTGGGTAAGACACTGCCTGTATGTGACGTCCGAAAGCTCGCTTACAGTACCTTTGCAATCGGGCAGTTTTTCCGCGACGGGCGCGCGCGGGTAGTGGAGTTCGACACGCCCTCGTTCATTCTGTTGCGAGGGCGAAAATCCGTCCCCGTGCCCTACGAGGAGCGCCAAATTGAGAGTAAGACTATTCGCGAATCAGAATTACAACTAAAAAGGGGAGATTGGATTGTCTTTGTCTCCGATGGTGTGGTAAACGCCGGCATAGGCGGACTCTATCCTCTCGGATGGGGTTTGGATCAGATCGCGAACTTCCTTAAGGAACACTGTCACCCGGACCTTTCCGCGCAGGAGCTCGCCAATAAGCTTGCCCAGGCCGTCTGGGACCTGTACTGCAGCAAGCCCGGGGACGATGTGAGCGTGGTTGTTATAAAGGCTCGACAAAAACTTGTGGCTACTGTGTTGACGGGCCCGCCTGCGGACAGGAGCGCCGACAAAGCAATCGTCACCAGGTTCACACAACGTCCCGGTTTTCTGGCGGTTTGTGGGGGAACCACGGCAAAAATTGTCGCCCATTATCTGGGCGGTAAGCCATTGGAAGTCGATCTGGCTACGGCAAAGCCCGACGTCCCTCCATTGGCGAAGGTGGAAGGTGTTGACCTGACGACTGAGGGGATTTTGACTCTTACCAAGACTAACGACCTGCTGCAATCGGGTGCCGATAAAGAGACGGTAAAATTCGATACTGACGGGTCCTCGGCATTGGTCCGTTTGTGCCTGGATGTTGACCACATCCACTTCATGGTGGGCCTGAGCGTGAACCCAGCCCATCAAAATCCGGACCTGCCCCGACAACTGGGCATGAAGCTGGCTGTAATAAGGGAGATTGCCGAGGAACTCCGGAAAAGAGACAAGGAAGTAACTATCGAGACTATTTAGCCACTGTAGGAAACAGTAAACATGCCCCAAGATAGGGATCTTATAGAACAGATAGTTAAACGTTATGACGGAGACACCGGGATGCTCATACCCATGATGCAGGACTTGCAGTCCGAATGTGGCTACCTGCCGGCAGAGCACCTACGATACTTGGGAGGGCGGCTTAAAGTACCGATGAGCCGCCTGTATGCTGTGGCAACATTCTATTCATCGTTCCGCCTTGCGCCTAAGGGGGCGCACGAGGTAACGCTGTGTATGGGCACGGTATGTTTCCTTAAGGGGGCCGCAAGCATTTCCGAGGCCATCAGCCGAGAATTCCGGATTGAGCCGGGCGGCACAACCCGCGACCGCTTATTCAGCTTTAACCCTGTCAACTGTGTAGGCGCCTGTGCCCTTGCGCCGGTGATGGTGGTGGACGGGAAATACTATGACGGCGTCAGCCCGGAATCCGCACTCGAAATTCTGCACGGCCTTCGCCCTGCCGAGGAAACTACTGAGACTACCACGAAGGAGGCCGCAACGTGATCAGTGTCCCGACCAAATTCACCAGCGCCGCGGATATCGAGGCCTTCGCGAGGGAACTGCGCAGCCGCGAAGGTCCTGCTCCCAAATCGGTGAGAGTATGTATCGGGACGGGTTGCGCCGCCAAGGGCTCACGCAGGCTTTACGAGCTTTTCTGCGAGGCCGCCAAGCGGTCCGGCCGGGACATTCGGGTTGAGGCAAAATGTGTCGGCTGCCACGGATTCTGCGAACGCGGTCCTATTGTCGTGGTGGAGCCCGGAGAAATCTTCTACCAGCAGGTTGAAGAGCCTGACGTGGCCGAAATCTTCCGTGAAACCGTGCTCGGAGGAAGGGTGGTCCAGAGGCTGTTATACGAGGATCATATCACGGGGAAAAAGGCTGAGAGAGCGGATGAGATACCTTTTTACAAGGTTCAGGAACGCATCGTCCTGGTCGGTAACGGCCGGATCGACCCCACGAAAATCACTGACTACATCGCGGAAGGAGGATACAGCGCTCTTGCGAAGGTAATATCCTCGATGACGCCCGAAGAGGTGATCTCGGAAGTAGAAGTGGCTGGACTGAGGGGCCGTGGCGGCGGGGGCTTCCCAACTGCACGAAAATGGCGCTCCTGTCGTGAGGCCGAAGGTTCCCCCAAATATGTCATCTGCAATGGCGATGAGGGCGACCCCGGGGCTTTTATGGATCGTTCCGTTATGGAAGGCAACCCTCACTCTGTCATCGAGGGCATGCTCATCGGCGCATATGCCATCGGGTCAGAGCAGGGTTATATCTACGTCCGCAACGAGTATCCTTTTGCCGTAGAGCACCTGAAAACTGCAATCTCACAAGCTCAGGAAATGGGGTTGCTGGGTCAGAATATTCTGGGCAGTTCTTTTTCCTTCGATATTAGGATCAACCGCGGTGGTGGGGCCTTCGTCTGCGGTGAGTCCACGGCGCTGATGGCCTCGCTGGAAGGCCGCCCGGGCGAACCCAGGGCAAAGTATATCCATACGGTGGAAAGCGGTCTTCGGGGCAAGCCCACTAACCTTAACAATGTGGAAACGTGGGCCAATATACCACAGATCATAAACCGGGGCGGACAATGGTTCGCCGGCATCGGAACGGAAAAGTCCAAAGGAACCAAGGTATTCAGTCTGGTTGGAAACGTGGTAAATACCGGACTGGTCGAGGTTCCCATGGGCATCACACTGAGGCGGATCATCGACGAAATCGGCGGGGGGATACGGAACGGCAAGCGTTTCAAGGCAGTTCAGACCGGAGGACCCTCCGGTGGATGCATACCCAACGAACACCTCGATGCCCGTGTGGACTTCGACGAACTAACCAAGCTGGGTTCGATGATGGGCTCCGGCGGCATGATTGTTATGGACGAGGACACCTGTATGGTGAAGGTCGCGAAGTACTTCACCGACTTTCTCCAGAAAGAATCCTGCGGCAAATGCACCCCTTGCCGGGAGGGCTTGTCCCAAATGCTGTACATCCTTGACCGCATAACCGATGCAGAAGGACAGGTTGGGGACATAGAGAGACTTGAGGAGTTAGCAGAACTGTTAGAGGGAACAGCTCTATGCGCTCTTGGGAAGACTGCCGCAAACCCCATTATCTCCACTATACGCTATTTCCGCGACGAATTCGATGCCCACATCCTGGACCGGCGCTGCCCGGCAAAAGAGTGTCGCGGCCTGTTCCTGTATGAGATCGATCCCGAGGCCTGCAAGGCCTGTGGGATTTGTCTGAAGAACTGCCCGGCAGATGCTATCACCGGCGAAAAGAAGGTTCCACACGTGATTAATCAGGAGAAGTGTACGCTCTGCGGAACGTGTTGGGAAAAATGTCCCTTCACCGCAGTGTTAAAGGTATAAGGAAAGGTAAGCCAGTGCCTACGGTAACCATAGATGGACGTAAGGTCAGGGTTAAAAAGGATGCCACGGTTCTCGACGCGGCTAAAAAGGCCGGAATCTGGGTTCCAACCCTTTGCTATCACCCGGCCATTTCACCCGATGCGGTGTGCCGGCTCTGTATGGTAGAGCTTGACCGTGGCGACTGGAGGCAGCTAATCACCGCCTGCAATTACCCGGTGCGGCGCGACATTGTCGTTTATGTTTCCAGCGAAAGGGCTCAGCGGGCCCGTCGTGGGGTTATGGAGCTATTGCTTGCCAGGGCGCCGGAAAGCCAGGAGCTCAAGGTATTGGCCGAGCGTATGGGTGTGAAAGAAACACGCTACCCCAACGTCACGGAGAGTCAACGAAATTGCATCTTGTGCGGTCTGTGCGTTCGCATATGTGAGGAAATAATCGGGCAGGCGGCTATTGGGTTCGCCGGACGCGGCGCGGAACGGACTGTGGCGGTGCCCTTCCGGCAGCCTTCCGACGATTGTATCGGCTGCGGAGTGTGCGCTGCCGTTTGCCCTGTGGGAACCATCAAAGTCAGGATTCATCAAGACCAGCAGGAGGTGGAGATATCACCGTTCAAATCGCGGGCGAAGTTACTCGTCTGCCGGCAATGTGGAGCACCCATAGTCAGCATACAGGTTAGTGAGCAGGTCCTGGACCAGGTCGAAATGACGAATTGTGAAGAATTCCGTGAATGTGTACACCTCTGTCCAAAATGCAGAAAACTGAGGACTGCCACACGGCTTGAAGCTACTATGCTTTACAAAAAGGAGTGAGTGTGCTGGAAAATGCGATGAAGGATGAGACGAGTCAATAGTTGTGCTTGAAGTATCAAATGAAATGCGATAAGTTGTTAGTGTAAATTGAGTACTGAGGTATTGTTTATGGAACCGAAAAAACGTAGTAGCGATAAAGCAACACAGGAAATGATAACTCACATGGCCGAAGTAGGCCAGCAGAATGCCTGGGACAGATTTGAGCAGCAAGAGCCTCAATGTGGTTTCGGCAAACTTGGGATATGCTGCCGAAATTGCTCAATGGGGCCCTGTCGAGTCGATCCGTTTGGGGAAGAGCCGCAAGTGGGTATATGCGGGGCTACTGCCGATACGATTGCCGCGAGAAATCTGCTGCGAATGATTGCGGCAGGTGCGGCTGCACATTCCGACCATGGCCGTGACGTTGCGCACACATTCAAGATGGCGGTTGAGAGCGACAGTTGTGATTATATCATCAAGGACGAGTTGAAATTGAGGGAAGTTGCGGCAAGATACGGCATTAAAGTAGAAGGCAGACAAACAAAGGAGATAGCCGGCGACCTGGCTGATGCGGCGCTGTCAGAGTTTGGCAAACAAGAGGGAACCCTTGTCAGTGCGGCAGCCTATCCGCCGCCGGCCAGGCAAAAGGCTTGGCAGGAATTCGGTGTAACCCCTCGTTCGATTGACCGTGAAATCGTTGAGATTATGCACAGAACACATATGGGGGTAGGTTCAGACTACAAGAATCTTATAAAACAGGGTATCCGAGCGTCCCTGGCGGACGGATGGGGCGAGTCGCTTATAGCAACCGAGCTTTCGGATATCTTATTTGGCAGCCCCTGGCCAATTCGGTTCGGCGTCAATCTCGGTGTCCTTGATGAGAAACAGGTCAATATAGTTGTTCACGGTCACGAGCCGACCTTGTCAGATATAATCGTGGCGGTCTCGCAGGAACCTGAACTTATAAAGATGGCCAAAGATAAAGGTGCCAAAGGCATCAACATTGCCGGTATGTGCTGCACAGCCAATGAGATACTAATGCGCCACGGGATACCGGTTGCAGGCAATTTTCTGCAGCAGGAATTGGCGATAATGACCGGCGTGGTGGAAGTAATGCTGGTGGATGTGCAGTGTATTATGCCCGCACTGGAGTCACTGTCGAACTGTTTCCATACCAAGCTGATTACCACCTCACCCAAATGTAAAATCGCCGGAGCAGAGCATATTGAATTTCACGAAGACAGGGCGGCGGAAATCGCACGGGAAATCATCAAGATAAGTATTGAGAATTTTGCGAATAGGAATGGCAAAGCCAAGATTCCGAAGGCGATGGAGCGCGGAATTGCCGGCTTTACGACAGAAAATATTTTTTACCATCTCGGTGGCCGATTTCGCGCCAGTTACCGGCCGCTAAATGATGGCATTATTTCAGGGCGTTTGAGGGGTGCGGCTGGCGTTGTCGGGTGCAATAATCCAAAGCAGGTGCACGATTACGGCCATCTTACGATGATAAAAGAACTTATCAAGAATGATGTTTTGGTCGTGAGCACGGGTTGCAGCGCAATCGCTGCTGCTAAGGCGGGACTGATGAGACCGGATGCAGCGGCGAAATATTGCGGCAAAGGGCTGCATGAGATATGTGAGACTGTAGGGATACCACCAGTCCTTCACGTTGGCTCTTGCGTGGATAACAGCAGGATTCTGACAATTTTGGCAAACGTAGTTGCCGAAGGTGGGCTTGGCGATGATATTTCAGATTTACCCGTCGCAGGGGCAGCTCCCGAATGGATGTCGGAAAAGGCCGTTTCAATCGGAATGTATTTTGTTGCTTCAGGTGTTTATACAGTTATTGCCGAGCCACTGCCCATACTCGGCGCTCCAAATCTCACGCGTTATTTGACCGACGAGATTGAAAAGGACGTAGGTGGCAAATGGGCCTTTGAACGCGACCCCATTAAAGCCGCTCATATGATGATTGAGCATATCGAGAAGAAACGCGATGCTCTGGGTATCAACAAAGAAACAGAGCGCAAGCTCTACGATATGGAAGACCGCAGAGCGTTATCTATAGAGTAGAAGAGCACAAAAGCAAAAGAGCAAAATGTAATACAGTATATTCAGGATATTAAATGCAAAGGTAGGTTAGTCTATGTCAAAAATCATTGCATCAGCAGCCATACGTGGCGCTCATAAGATAGCCAAACAGGCCGAAGACATTTTAACGCGGGCCATCAAGGAAAAAGGCGAAGATTGTAGAGTCGAATTTCCAAACACCGGTTACTACATGCCCATCATTTACTCTATGACTGGAAGGCCGGTAGAAAAATTGGCCGACTTCAAAGAAGTAATGAAGGAGGTAAAGGGCTTATTGCCCCCGCTGGTTGATGATGATTTGTGGCTCCCTTATCTGGGCCAGGCCTTGGACGCCGGTATGGCAACGCTCTTTGCAGAGGAGATTATCGAGGCCTGCAAGTATCTAATCGGCCCCAATCCCGTGGACGACATTTGGCTCGGAGCGGCGGATGATATAATCCTCCGCGAACGCGGCATCCAGTTTGTGGATGGTACCGCACCCGGTTTTGCGGCAATAGTCGGCGCTGCACCGGACGTGGAAACGGCCGTAAACATCGCCCGTAAACTCCAGGAGCGTTACCTGTACGTTTTTATGTCCGCACACAATAACGGCACCACTTTCGCCGAACAGCTTGTCGAAGGCGGCGTACAGTTAGGCTGGGAAACGCGACTGGTGCCTTTCGGACGCGAAATAACTTCAGCTATATACGCCCTCGGTTTTGCAAGCCGGGCGGCGCTTAGCTTCGGAGGCGTCCAGCCGGGAGATTTCCGGCGCAACCTGCTCTACAACAAAAACAGAATCTTCGCCTTCGTTATGGCCCTTGGCGAGGTTACAGACGAATGGTATGCCACCGCCGCCGGCGCAATCAATTACGGTTTCCCCGTCATCGCCGATTCGGACATCCCGCAAATTCTGCCTACCGGCGTATGCACCTATGAGCACGTCGTCTCCAATATTCCATACGACCAGATTGTGGAAAAAGCTATCGAAGTCCGCGGCCTGAAAATAAAAATCACCGAAATACCAATCCCCGTCTCCGTCAGTCCCGCCTTCGAAGGTGAACGTATCCGCAAGGAAGAAATGTACTGTGAGTTCGGCGGCCAGAGAACGCCATCCTTCGAGTGGCTCCGCATGCGGGACATCAGTGAGGTCGAAGACGCCAACGTAGAAGTCCAGGGAGCTGACGTCGATTCGTTGGAGGCCGGCGGAAAGCTGCCGCTGGGAATTATAGTTGAGGTAGCAGGAAGAAAAATGCAGCCTGACTTTGAACCTGTGCTGGAGCGGCATATACATATGTTTATGAACGAGGCACAGGGACTCTGGCATATGGGCCAGCGGGACATCAACTTTGACA
>JABUBP010000485.1_pt1 | contig 11226 bp, 11 predicted proteins | sample 7240331 | NCBI WGS metagenome assembly JABUBP01 (sample SAMN07256347, study PRJNA390944) | subsurface metagenome | isolation source: Methane hydrate marine sediment | place: Pacific Ocean: Eastern North Pacific, ODP site 1244 | collected 2002 | reverse complement strand
AGTCTCCTTATGTGGACATCTACAGTTCTGTCTCCACCATAATAGTCATAGCCCCAGACTTTGTTAAGCAGCGCTTCACGAGTAAAGACAAGACTTCTATTACTGGCCAGAAACTTGAGCAATTCATATTCCTTGAAGGTAAGCATTATTAATTTACCGCCGATAGACACCTCATATCTGGTCAGGTCTATTAAGAGGTCGCCGCATCTGATTAGTTCGCTGCTAGCTATACTTCTGGTCTTATGTAGAAGTCGCTTTATCCTTAGCTCCAGCTCGATTACATCGTAGGGTTGGATTGCAAAATCATCTATGCCTAGGTGAGTGTCAACAGCATCGAGCATTTCCCTGTGTACCAGAGCGATAATGGGCAGATTTATGTCTCGCTTTATTCCCTGAGATAGTGTTTTCATTTTGAAGCTATCTGTCTCCACCAGCACTAAATCCGGGGCTTTTTCAGCAAACTGTGCCATTATATCTTCCCCAACAGGGGACATCGAGCAATCATAACCTTTTCGGACAAGCTCCGAACAGAGCTCTGCTATTGGCTTGTTTTCTTCAGCTAATATTAATATGCTAGTCAAGATGTATTCCACTCCGATGGTTTATCAGTCCCGGTCAATGCTCTCACACTAAATACGTATCGGTATCCCCTTATTTGCCAGGTATTCCTTGGTCTTACTAATCGAGTAGGTGCCATAGTGGAAGATACTGGCTGCCAGCACTGCGTCCGCTTTGCCTTCAATCAGGACTTGATAAAGGTCTTCCATAGTCCCGGCACCGCCGCTGGCGATAACGGGCACGCTGACTGCTTCTGAGATAGCACGGGTAAGCTCAATGTCATATCCCGCCTGATGTCCGTCGGCATCCATGCTGGTGAGCAATATTTCCCCGGCACCAAGCTCTACTACCTTTCTTGCCCAATCGATGGCATCAATCTTGGTTGGCTTCTGGCCACTGTAGATACAAACCTCCCATTGAGATTCCTTACTGCTTTCTATCCGCTTGGCATCGATGGCAACCACGATGCACTGGCTGCCGAATTTATTAGCTCCCTCTGTAATCAGCGTTGGCTTGAGCACGGCGGCGGTGTTTATTGAGACCTTGTCCGCCCCGGCGGTAAGCATGCGCCGCATATTGTTGATGTTGCGTAGCCCACCACCAACGGTAAGAGGCATGAAGACTTTCTCAGAAATACGCTCAACAATGTTTACTGTGGTGTTGCGACCCTCGGGAGTGGCGGTTATGTCCAGGAAGACAAGCTCATCAGCACCTTCTTTATAGTAGAAGCTGGCTAGCTCTACCGGGTCACCGGCATCCCGCAACTCCACGAAGCTCGTTCCTTTTACCACACGTCCGTTTTTCACATCAAGACAGGGGATAATCCTTTTAGTTAGCATGTCACTCTTTCTGTGCCATTTTTATGAAATTATCGTACATCTTGAGCCCGAACTCTCCACTCTTTTCCGGGTGAAATTGAGTCCCAACCAGGTTTCCTCTCGCTATGACACTGCAGAAGGGGATGCCATATTCCGTCTCACCAGCTACTAGCGATTTATCATCAGGCTCAACATAGTAGCTGTGAACGAAGTAGAAGTTAGCTTCATCTGGTATGCCCTCAAACACCGGATGCCCCTCCTGTTGCTTTACCTGATTCCACCCCATATGGGGAATCTTCAGTCCAGAAGGAAACCTGCTCACTCGGCCGGGAAAGACGTTAAGGCAATCATGCCAGCCACCTTCTTCAGTACCGGTAAATAAGACCTGTAGCCCTATACAGACCCCGAAGAAAGGACGGCCTTCGGCGATAAACTGGCGGATAGGTTCAATCATATCCAGTGCCTTAAGGTTTTGCATGGTATCAGCCGCCGCACCAACACCAGGTAAGATAATCGTCCGGGCACTGAGTACTTCATCGGGATTACTGGTTATCTTTGATTGATAGCCCAGTTTGGTAATAGCATTGACTACGCTGCGTAGATTACCGGCGCCGTAATCAACTATGGTAATCATTCTGTCATCCCTCCCAGGCTATTCGCCCTGCATCTCTATTTATAGTAACGCTTTCTTGGGGCGATTAGCAACACAAAGGCATTAAACCTTGGACTATAATTGACAAAGGTTGGGTGATATAATGGTGATATAAACCCAAGAAGAGGTTGACAATGCACGAAGCGATGCTCTATGAAAAGCTAGCCAATTCCAGGGTGCGGTGTCATATCTGCCAGTGGTATTGCAATATAGGTCCGGGTAAGTTTGGTGTCTGCCGGATGTACCACAACCAGGGTGGTGTTCTGTACAATATGAACTATGCTAAGGCATCGTCAGTAGCTGTTGACCCTATTGAAAAGAAACCCCTGTTCCATTTCTTCCCCGGTAGCCTGGCTTTCTCGATAGGTAGCTGGGGGTGCAACTTTCATTGCCAGGATTGCCAGAACTGGGAAATCTCCTGCCCGGCAGTTGATGAACCGTGGTTAGGTTCCCGGGATGTTCAACCGCAAGCGGCGATAGAACTGGCTAAAAACTACCAGTGCCGGGGTATTGCCTGGACATATAATGAGCCTACCATATGGTTTGAATATACCTTTGACTCAGCCAGGCTGGCTAAGGCTAACGGCCTGTATACCGTCTATGTAACCAATGGCTATATGTCTCCTGAGGCACTGGACACCATTGGCCCTTACCTGGATGCATGGCGAGTGGATGTTAAGGGTTTTACCGACTCCTTTTACCAGAAGCTGGCCAGGATACCACGCTGGCGGGGAATTCTTGAGGTTGCTCAACGAGCCAAACATAAGTGGCATATGCATGTTGAAGTGGTGACTAACATCATACCCACCATGAATGATGATGACCAGCAGCTGGAGGGCATTGCTAACTGGATACATGACGAACTGGGTGAGCTAACCCCCTGGCATGTGACGAGATTCCATCCCCAACATCATATGGTGGATTTACCCCCAACCCCGGTATCCACCCTGGAGCATGCCTGTGAAATTGGTAAGAGAGCTGGCCTCGAGTTTGTCTATACCGGCAATGTACTCGGAAATGAGCGGGAGAACACCATCTGCTATCACTGTGGTAAACCTCTGGTGCAGCGGTTTGGCTATCAGGTTGAGATAGTCGGTCTGGAGGGCTCTAAGTGTAAGTTCTGTGGAGCGGAACTTAATTTCAGAACATCTGGGTAGAGAGGAGGTTAGTGATGATTAGGAATCCAGTTGTCGCCGGACAATTTTATCCCGGAACAGCCTCCCAGCTTGAGGCAATGATTGAGCAGCTGGTTGATGAGAAAGCAGTGAAAGAAGAGGTGATTGGTCTGGTTTCACCCCATGCCGGATATATCTACTCTGGGCCGGTGGCGGGAGCAACTATCTCAAGAATAATATTTAAGGACACCTTTATTATCATCGGTCCGAACCACACTGGCCTGGGGAAACCTCTTAGTATCATGACCGAAGGTACCTGGACAACACCTCTGGGCGAGGTAGAGATAGATTCAGAACTGGGCAAGAAGCTTTTATCTATCTCTAATTATCTCCAAGAAGACCATGTTGCCCATCTGCAGGAGCACTCTATTGAGGTTCAGATACCATTCCTGCAATATTTCAAGAAGGATATTAAGATAGTGCCCATCGTGCTGGCCTACTCTAGCGGTGCCACTTATAAGGAAATCGGCCGGGAGATAGCTCAAGCTGTCAAGGAGTTAAATAAAGAGGTGGTAATCATCGCCTCCAGTGATATGACCCACTATGAGCCGCAGGAAACTGCCCGGAAGAAAGATAATCAAGCTATTGAAGCCATACTGGATTTGGATGAGGACGAGTTACTGAGGCGAGTTGAAGAATTAAATATATCTATGTGTGGCTATGCCCCGGTGGTCAGCCTTATCTCCGCTGCCAGGGAGCTGGGGGCGACTGGCGCCGAACTGGTCAGATACCAGACTAGTGGTGATACCAGTGGCGATTATAGCAGCGTGGTCGGCTACGCTGGGATATTGATAAAGAAAGTGGAGATGCACCCGCTGGCAAGGTTAGCCAGGGAGACGGTGGAGACTTATGTTACAGAAGGTAAAACCCCCCAGCCACCAGATGAGCTTACCTCAGAGATGAGGGAGAAGGCCGGCGTCTTCGTTTCCATTCATAAGTTTGGTGAGCTTCGGGGCTGCATTGGTACCTTTGAGCCCCAGAGAAAGAATGTGGCCGAGGAGATTATTACCAACGCTATCAGTTCAGCCACCAGAGACCCCCGCTTCCCCCCCGTAGCCTCCGCTGAGCTTAAAGACCTTGAATACAGCGTGGATGTTCTTACCAGGCCGGTGCCAGTAGAGAGCAAAGACCAGCTAGACCCCAGGAAGTACGGGGTTATCGTGGAGTGCGGGATGCGCAAGGGTCTTCTCCTGCCTGACCTTGAGGGAGTGGATACTGTGGACTACCAGATTGATATCTGCTGCCAGAAAGGGGGAATAGACCCCGATGAGACGGTGAAACTATACCGCTTTGAGGTGAAGAGGTATAAGTGATAAAGGGGAGTTAAAGAGGGGCGAAGCCCCTCTCCCATCACCTCCCCCTCTCCTTCGAAGGAGAGGGGGATACAGGGGGTGAGGATGATGGATATGTTTGAGCATAAAGCTGAGAAGCAGATGAGGCGAACGCTGAGTTTACCTATATGATTGTTGAGTGAGCATATACAATTCATTAGGAGGTGACGGAATATGGCTTATGGAGCAGGAGGCGCGGCGGCTGCAGCGAGAGCGGCTGCTATTGCCAAGGCAATCAAAGCATCAGGGGCGATTGTTCAGGTAGAGCCGAATGATTTTTTGGTAATACTCTCAAAGACTAATAAGCCTCTTGTTGTTTTGGCTGAAGGTGGATTCCTAAAAACCAACTACCAGTACTTGACAGGCTATAAGGGTCTTGTCTTTTTTGCAAAATCCTCGACTCCATTGCAACTTCCTGGTGACATTGAGCTGGTCGTAGCCAAGAAAATATGGATTCCCGATTAGACTATCAGTATACTGCCCAGGGTGTAGTCTTAGAGCAGGATAAAGAAGGTGCATTATGGATATGTTTGAGCATCAATTTGAGAAACAGAAAGGAAAAGAGGCGCCGCTGGCTGCCCGGATGAGACCCCGTGACTTCCATGGCTTTGTCGGGCAGGAGCATATTGTTGGCGAAGGACATGTGCTGAGAAAGGCTATCGAAGCTGACCAACTACCGTCGATTATGCTGTGGGGGCCACCGGGTAGTGGTAAGACCACCCTGGCTTATATTATCGCCAATGCCACCAACTCTCACTTCAGCCCGGTGAGTGCTACCAGCGCTGGTGTCACTGACCTGCGGCGCATAATTGAGGAGGCTAAGGAACGCCGCAAGCTGTACCAGCAGAGAACCATCCTGTTCATAGACGAGATTCATCGCTTCAATAAAGCTCAGCAGGACACAGTGCTACCCTTCGTTGAGGATGGTACTATCACCCTCATCGGAGCCACCACGGAAAATCCGTCCTTTGAGGTTATTTCCCCCCTCCTCTCTCGCTGCCGGGTTTTCACTCTGACCCCCCTTACTGAAAATGAAATTCGTATAATAATCTTTAGAGCCTTAAAAGACAACCTGAAGGGTCTGGGCACACTGAATATTGAATTGGATAATGATGCCATGGTTCATCTTATCACCATGTCAAATAAGGACGCTCGGATAGCCCTTAATGCGCTGGAGATGGCAGCCCTGGCGACACCGGCCGATGCTATCGGAAAGCGCCGTATCTCACTCTCCACTATCGAAGACGCCATGCAGCACCGGGCTCTACCTTATGATAAAGGGGGAGGGCAGCACTACGACTTTATCTCTGCTTTACATAAGTCTCTGCGCGGCTCAGACCCGGATGCCTCTCTATACTGGCTGGCAAGAATGCTTGAGGTCGGAGAGGACCCCCTCTATATTGCTCGTCGTTTGGTTCGTACCGCCAGTGAAGATATAGGCATGGCTGACCCTCAGGCACTGGTAGTCGCTATGGCGGCTCAACAGGCCGTCCATTTCATCGGTATGCCCGAGGGCAACCTGGCCCTGGCTGAAGCCGCCGTCTACCTGGCTACTGCCCCGAAAAGCAATTCTCTATATCAGGCATACTCAAAAGTGCAGGAGGAAGTTAAGAAGGGGGCGAGTGAGCAAGTACCCCTACACTTGCGCAATCCGGTAACATCACTAATGAAAGACACCGGCTATGGTAAGGGATATAAGTATGCCCATGACTACCCCGGTCACTTCGTTGAGCAGCAAAATCTACCCGAATCACTTCAAGGGAAACAATTTTACACTCCCAGCGACCAGGGGCATGAGAAGCAGGTGGCAGCACAGCTTAAAGCTTGGCGACAGCAAAGGGAGAAGCCGGATGAGACCAAACAAAAAAGAGAAGAGGACATAGCTGATAAAACAGAGGTTGATAGTGAATAGAGCAGCCTGGTTACGGCAATTTCCTCGTTGGTAATTTTCTTAATATAGAGGGAGAATATATGGATTGGCGCAAGGAATATAAACGGAAGTTAGTTTCGGCAGAAGAAGCGGTTAAAGTGGTTAAATCAGGGGACAGGGTGGGTTTTGGATTTCCGCGGCAAGCCACTTTGTTGACTGCGGCGTTGGCAGCGAGGAGTGAAGAATTAGAAAATGTGGAGATGATGATACATAATCCCCGAGTTGATGATGGTTGGCTTCAGCCTGACAAGAAGAAGGCTTTCGATGTGACCATGTACTACTTTATCGGACCAGTAATGAGAAAGTGGACAGATGCCAGGATGGCTGATTATCTACCCATCATATTCTCCCTGGAATCAAGAGCTTTGCAAGATTGGTCTCAAGAGGGCAAAGGTGTTGATGTGTATCTGAGCGTGGTTTCACCACCGGACGAACATGGTTTTTGTAGCTTTGGCGCTAATCTATGGAATAAGAAAACGAGCGCCCGGGCGGCTCGTAAGGTAATATTTGAAGTAGATAACACAGTTCTGGGGACTTATGGGGATAATTTTATCCATGTCTCTGAGGTGGATTATTTTGTGGAGCACACCCCGAAGCTCATTTCCCAGGAAGAATTTGATAAGTTGACCGCTGATGATAATCCGGAGAGACGGACTCTCTTACAAGAAATATTCAATTATTTCACGCCTTATCAGCGTAGTGAACATCTTTCTTATTTGCTTAAAGCTGATGACGCCACTGTGGAGAGCTATTATAAGATATTTGGTTTAGGTGAAATTGACTCACGCCTCAAGGATATTGCTGAGCATGTGAAGCCTTTAATTCGAGACGGGGATACCATTCAGCTTGGTATTGCCGGGATATCGTCCTACCTGCCCCGATTGGGAGTCTTTGATGATAGGGTAGACCTTGGCTACCACGGGGAGATGGCGGCTCGTGGTATAGGAAATTTAATTAAGTCTGGGGTCATAAATGGTAGACGTAAGACCATTCATAAAGAGAAGGCGGTGTTTACTTCTATTGAAGGTTTTGGACCGGAGGAACTGGAGTTTGCCCATGAAAATCCGCTTATTGAGCTTTACGACGCGGAGTACGTCGTTAATATAAAGACTGTTTCCGCTAACCCGAATATGGTTAGTATGAACACAGCCATTAGCGTTGACCTTATGGGACAGATAAACTCTGAAGCTACTTTTGGCAATCGAATGATAGGCGGTGCCGGCGGCCAACCGGAATCTCATATCGGAGCTCTATTGAGCCCGGGTGGACGGGCGATTACTCTTCTTCGCTCTACGGCTCTCAATGGAGCGGCGTCCTGTATTGTGCCCCAATTTGACCAGGGAGCCATAGTTACCCTTCCCCGCTACTTGGCTGACTACGTGGTTACTGAATACGGTGTGGCTCGATTAATGGGGAAGCCAGTCAGGCAGCGAGCTGAAGAACTAATTAACATTGCTCACCCTGATTTTCGTTCTGAACTCAGAAAAACCGCCCGGGAGCTTTTCTATCCCTAGCGATTACGATTAGCACTCGACTAATTAAGGAGATGAAATTGGTAAAGAACCCGATCAAATTTGGCACGGACGGTTGGCGAGGAATTATCGCTCAGGACTTTACATTTGATAATGTGCGGATTTGCGCCCAGGGAGTAGCCAACTATCTTAAGCAGGAGGGTCTAGCCGAACGAGGAATAATTACGGGTTATGATACCCGGTTTGCCTCTGAGGACTTTGCTTCGGCAGCTGCTGAGATAATGGCGGGCAACGGAATAAAGGTATACCTTTGCCCCAAGGCTACCCCAACACCGGTGATAAGCTATGGTGTTCTGGCGCAAAAGGCTGGCGGGGCTATTATTATAACTGCCAGCCATAATCCGGCTAAATGGAATGGCTTTAAGATTAAGTCTGATGATGGCGCCAGTGCTCCAACTGAGATTATTGCCGAGGTGGAAAAACATATCTCTCGCATCCTTACCGCCGGCGGGGTAAACAGATTGGCGCTAACTGAAGCTGTGAAGCAGGGCTTGGTAGAGTATCTTGATTTATCCCCAATATACTTTAACCAGCTAAACAGTCTCATTAATCTTGACGAACTACGTCAGTCCAGGCTGAAGATAGTGGTTGATTCCATGTATGGTGCCGGCGCTGGCTATTTCAAGGAATTGTTAGCTGGTGGAGGCTTTGAGGTAACTGAGATAAATAGCGAATATAACCCATCGTTTCCCGGGATACAGCCCGAGCCCATCGCACCTAATCTGGCAAAACTTTCAGCTACGGTTAAGCAGCAAAAAGCTGACGTGGGCTTGGCGACTGACGGTGATGCCGATCGTATCGGCATTGTGGACGAAAACGGGGTCTTTCTGGACCAGCTCCAGGTCTTTGCGCTGCTTTGCCTTTACCTGTTGGAAGTGCGTGGTGAGCGGGGCCCTATCGTTAAAACGATAACTACCACCAATATGCTCTATCGCCTGGGTGAGATGTTCAATGTCCCGGTCTATGAGACCTCGGTGGGCTTTAAGTATGTTGCCCCGATAATGGTGGCGGAAAATGCTCTCATCGGCGGTGAGGAAAGCGGTGGTTATGGCTTCCGGGGGCATGTACCCGAGCGAGATGGTATTCTGGCCGGTCTCTATTTCCTTGACCTGCTGGTTAAGACCGGGAAAAAGCCGTCGGAGCTTTTGGACTATCTTTACAGCAAGGTAGGCCCTCACCACTATAAGCGGGTGGATATCGAATTTCCCGCCGAGGAGCGCGAAACTATAATCAATCGCCTTAAGAATAGCTCGCCTGATGCCATTGATGGTGTTAAGGTGGTCAAGTCAAGCACTGCCGATGGCTTTCGTTTTATTCTGGCTGATGACGCCTGGCTGCTTATCAGATTTTCCGGGACTGAGCCAGTGCTGCGTATCTATACCGAAACTGATAGTCAGACCAGGGCAGACAGGCTACTTGACTCGGGTAAAGAACTGGCCGGAGTCTAGGACTTTTGGAGAAAGGGAATTATTATGGACGAGAAACTTCCTCGAAAAACGGAAAAACCCTGGGGATATGAGCTATTGTTTGCGCTCACCCCAAAGTATGCCGGCAAGATAATCTTTGTTAAAAAGGGGCATCGGTTAAGCCTTCAATATCATGAAAAAAAGGACGAAACCCTGTATATATACGAAGGGAAGGCATCACTTGATATTGATGAAGGCGATGGGCGTATGGTATCCAGGGTAGTTCAGTCCGGGGAGAGTATCCTGGTCACTCCCTTCACAAAACACCGCCTGGAGGCAATAGAAGACACCACCTTTCTTGAAGCTTCAACTCCGGAGTTGGATGACGTGGTAAGGATAGAAGATGATTATGGGCGAGCCAGATAATAAAAGCCATAGACTGTCCGTTTAGTCTGGGTGGCACCAGTTAACGGAGACGCTTTACCGATAAAGTTTACCGGATGTATCGGCTGATTGCTTGAAGAGCTTCCTGCCCGTGAGTCAAGCGCCCTGCTCTCTGTGAGTTGCCTTAATTCATATTTGGCTATAGATATTGATGACTCTTCTCTTGTACCTTTCCTGAGAGCTCTATTTTACACGGCAGTAATAGGTGATATAATAGAGTTATAATAGGATAAAGTACCGTAGAAATGGAGGTGATGCTAATGGGCATCGACTGGTTCCGGGATCTAGCTATTTGTATCTTTGGGTTGGTAGCAGCGGGGGTGCTCATTTTTATCAGTGTGCTCTTATTCTCGCTGTATCGACGAATAAAGGTTATATTAGATTCGGTGAAGACTACTTCAAAAACTATACAGTGTTTGTCTTCCTATGTAGGAGATGAAGTAGTTAAGCCTGTGATTGAGTTGGCGGCTATAATTCAAGGTGTACGCCAGGGGATTGATACTGTGGGCAGATTGTTTAAGAAAAAGGAAGGAGGGAAAAATGACTAGCAAAGATACCGGTGCTGGATTCGGTGTTGGGCTTATCGTGGGAATAGCTGTTGGTCTGGCTGTTGGATTTCTTTATGCTCCGCGACCGGGGGTGGAAACAAGAGAGTTATTAAAAGAGAAAGCGGAGAAGATGAAGGAGAAGGCGTCTGGGGTTGTTGAAAAGGTGAAAGAAACTGCCATTGAGGCAAAGCAGAAAGCTCAAGAAAAGCTGCATCATGCGGAGTAGCCTCGGCCGTAAACATACCTGAATTTAGCAACCATGCCCGTTTAAAACTGTGCATCGGGGTTATTTGTATTGTCCGACTAGAACTATAAAAACCCCAGGGTTAAGCTCTTACAGTTAAGATGACCTGTGAGATTTCTTCATGTAGTATCCAGCCAGCCTATCACATTGACAATCCCTATCAATCCGAACTAATATTCCCCCATAAACCCGAATAGGGAAGAGTGAGGTTGGATTTGTCTAACATAAGGCAAAGACTGGGAAGACACTGGCGCTTGCTATCCTTCATATTGGGTCTGATTGCAGTCTTTTGGCTTCTCTATGCGTTGAGAGGTGTCATAATTCCTTTTGTTCTTGGCCTGGTGCTTGTTTACCTTTTGCTACCAGTTATTTTGTGGATTGAGAGAAAACTGCCTTATCGGGACAAATGGTGGCAAACCAAACGAGTCTCCCTGATAATAATACTCTTTATATTGATTTTAGGGCTGGTTGGTTTGTTTGGATTCCTTATCGTTACTGCGGTCATGGATGCCTTTGTAGTTTTACTGGAAAATGCGCCCCAGTACAAAAGGAATTATGACACCTCTCAACGCATAGAGAAGCCAAAAG
>JABUBP010000483.1_pt1 | contig 11241 bp, 14 predicted proteins | sample 7240331 | NCBI WGS metagenome assembly JABUBP01 (sample SAMN07256347, study PRJNA390944) | subsurface metagenome | isolation source: Methane hydrate marine sediment | place: Pacific Ocean: Eastern North Pacific, ODP site 1244 | collected 2002 | reverse complement strand
TTGGACATAATAGAGCAGGTCAGCGATTACTGCTGTTCCATAAAACCTAACACCCAATATTATCTCGGTCACACGGATATACTAGAGAAGATCGCAAAAAAGAGCCACGACCATGGAATGCTCGCAATCTTAGACCATAAACTCAGTGACATCGGCTCCACCAACAGCTCCGCACTGTACTGGATAAAAGAAATGGGCTTCGACGCCTTCACCTTTTCTCCCTTCGCTGGCAACACACAAAAGACTGTTGAAAAAGCACACGAAAACAATCTGGGAGTTATAGTTCTCACCCTTATGTCTAACCCAGAACCAAAAATAGAAAAACTAATACCAATATTTGACGAAAACGAAGAACCATCGTCAGTAGCAGAACAACTAGACAGAATACCAACAGAAATACTAGAAGAACTAAAAAAGAACGGAGATAACAAAAAATGAAAACACAAAAAATAAAATTCAACAATAAAACAACAACAAAACCAAAACACACTATGTTGAAGAATATTACTAAGGCATATGTCGGGTTCCACCGAGATTTCTCAAAAGCCATGATGCTATGAGTGAATATGCGCATAAAGTGTTAGCGCCTAAGTTAACTCCAGAACAACGTGAGCTACTATTTCAATATTTCACAGAACTATTCAGTGACGGTTTTGAAAGCGGAGACTTCAGCGAATGGACTGGAACACAAGGTTCACCGGCTGTAATATCTGCTGACCCCCATCATGGAACATCTCATGGAGAGTTCGAAGCACATGGGTATGGAACCGAAACATGCTACAAGGATTTCGGCAGTTCATACTCCACGATTTCTGTGAGAATTTACCTTCAATACGAAACATTGCCTTCTGGAGGCGTAGGTGCATTAAGTATTGTTTTAGGCAATCAAGCAAGTGGCGACAGTATAGCTGCTGGGTTGATAATTAACGAGTCTCCTAATAAGTGGTGGATTAAAGATTTAGCGAATGGACCAAGCGCAAAAGCGGCAGTCACTCCCTCTGAAGGCGTCTATTATTGCTTTGAGTTAGAATTCACTGTTGGAAGCAACGCTAAACTTCATGTTGATGATTCAACTGTCATTAATTGGAATAGCAGTTTCTCAAGCAATCAAATAGACAGAGTTCACGTAGGCTACAAAGATTGGGGAACAACCAGCGGCAACATACATATTGACTGCGTTGTTATCGCCGACACGTATATCGGACCGGAAACCTCAGAACAAACATACACAAAAACTTGGACAACTGATGTTCTCTTCAAAAAATTGGGTATAACAAAAACGTTCAACGTAGACACTGCCTTCCAGAAGCAGGGTATTCCGAAAAATTTTGGTCTTGATGTTGCATTTCAGAAAAGCTTCAACATTCAAAAACAGGTAGACGCCCTCTTCAAGAGGTTTGACATCCCGAAAAGCTTCACATTGGACGCACGTTTCGGCGCTTTGGTGACATATATCCTATCGAGGCAGATCGATGTTGTGCTCAAGAAGCTGGATTCAATGAAAACTTTTGGTTTAGATGTCTACTTTGGAGCAGTTGAGGCTGAAACATACGCGAAATCCTTCGGCTTAGGCGTCATATTCGCTTACAAGGTAAGACTTCCAGAACTATGGCTTGACGAAAACGGCAAAATCGTTCTGAACATTTCGAAACCTTACACGTGGGTGGGGACTTAACCACGAAAGCAGTAATCGCGATGGAGTAAGCTAAAATGGTTTTGAATGAACAGGATGTGAAGTTGTGAGTCGTCGCCGAGAAGAACAGGACATGCTGGACAATGTTATCCTTGGTGCTCTTAAGATGGGACCTGTTCGCTGGACGGCTTTGGAGAAGAAGGTTTTGACTACGTGTCACTCTTTGGCTACGAGGACAAGGTTTGATAATCGTTTACGTTACTTGCTCAAGAAGGAGTATATTGAGCGGGTTAGCCGAGGAGTCTACAGGATTACAGAGAAGGGAACAAGATACATGGAGGTAATCTGAAGCCTCATCACATGTATTTCTTGAATATATCATGGTATCTTTTGACGTTTTTTCGGGGATTATCAGAATAGATAACTGCCCTGCCTAGGCTCACCAGCGGGTTACGGGCATACCGTATTTTGTTTGCTTGTCCCCCTTGTGGACCCATGCCCTGCAACAAAAACACTACCTTGTCTCCGACAACTTTTTGGATGTTTTTGATGTACTCGTCCTCAACGAAACAGGTTAAGCCTACTACGCAGCCGTCCGCTTCTGTTTCTTTCACTGTCTTGGCGGTATACATGTAGTATGGTTGATCGTTGACTGTTGTGTTGATCATCATTTTTTCGGCTTCTGGGTTAGACATGAGGGTGAGAACTATAACTCCCAGATTGTTTTCGTGTGCTTTTTCCACTGTTTTTTGTGTGTTGCCAGCGAAAGGAGAGAATGTGAATGCGTCGAAGCCCATTTCTTTTATCCAGTATATGGCGGAGCTGTTGGTGGAGCCGATGTCGCTGAGTTTATGGTCTAAGATTGCGAGCATTCCGTGGTCGTGGCTCTTTTTTGCGATTTTCTTGAGTATATCTGTGTGACCGAGATAATATTGGGTGTTAGGTTTTATGGAGCAGCAGTAATCGCTGACCTGCTCGATGATGTCCAAAGAAAAGTTGAGAAGAGTTTCACAGTCTTCTTTGGTTGTGTACCTGTCGGGAACTACGTTGTTGCTTCTTTGTTTTGGCAGCGCCGGATCAAGGTTGATGTTAATGTAGCTGCCTTTTTCTTTGGTTGCCTTCAAGTATTTCTCGTAGAACATACTGTGACCCTTGTTTCTTATTTTTCTACGTATTGACTATTAAGTTGGACGGAAAACCTTCCATCTACTCACTACACCCAATTTCGAATGATTGTTTTTGAGGGTTTATTTAACAAACTGTCGAATGAAATCTCTTGTTTAAATCCGTTATTTCACAAATAATCCATTTTAAACAGTTATTTTCATGAACTAACCTTAAATCAGCCCTGTTTCATCTATTTGGTTTGGTGACTTATACTTTGGTATCCGTTTCAGCCGACGACGTCCGCGACGTAATCAACGTAACCTCCGAAGAGGTTCCAGACGACAAAATCTTGAAGATGATCAAACGAGCCCAAGTGTCACTGGAGCTGGAAACAGACAAAACAGTAGACAGCAGCAACTGCAGCGACGCAGAAAAAGAATTCATAACCGTTCTCTCCGCAGTCTACGCCATATGCTACCTAACCGGCGGCTCAGCCGTGGGCCTAAGCTTTTCTGTGGGAGACCAAAACGTCAGCGTCCTAGACAAAGCTCCACCACTGATGGTTTTGCAAGCTGAACTTGAACGCCTCCTGAACAACCTGAAGGGGTCAACCCTGAGGAGAGCATAGAATATGGGAACAGTTCCGCAAGCATACTTCAGTTTCATTATGGATTATGCCCCATACTTCTATTACATCCCCGGAACAGGCGTTGACACGGAATGGGGAAGAGGTCCAGCTCCAGCCGCCCACGCCATCGACTTCCTAGCTGAAGCGTATCAGAGTCCACAGTTTGAGGACGAAAAAACTGGCATCTACAACAAAATCGTTGAATTGGCAGACTATCTTGTTTCCATCCAATGCACAGATGATGGTAAACTGGCTTACGGGGGTTTCCAGAGCAAAGACGGCAGCAACTATTACTACAGCATCGACGCCATGAGAGCAATCCCCGCGCTCCTGAAAGCCTACGCGTTAACAGGCAACGCCTCATACTTGGACGCTGCTGCGTTGGCTGGAGAAACCTTTCTCTATATCATGCAGCACCAACCAAGTATACTGGGAGTACATGACCAATATTATGGCGGCTTTGCTCAGGCAGTCACCCTCACAGACACGTGGCTCCCCGAGATGCACATCATAGACCTCTACGGCTTGATTGCACTCAAAATGCTCTACGAGCAAACCAGCCAAACACAAATTCAAGCCATGATCGATGATGCCCTAGGCTTTTACCGAAGCGGCTTCGAAAACCTGTACAGCCGTTACTCTCCAGCTCCCAGCGGAGACGGCGAATGGCACAGAGTCGAAGAATCAGACGTTATCTACGATGACGATTTTGGTTATGCTCTTGTGGGTCTCTTTGGTTACGAAGGCTGGAGCTTCACGGTTAAGCGGGTCTATTGGGACATTAACGGTATTGGTCCAAGCGCAGACCATCCCGCCTACTGCCCTGAGGTCTGCTGGTCAGGGTACGTTGATGTGGTCGCCAGAAAGGTTGACTGCAACTACTACGATGCAGTGGCAGCCGGAATCCTGTGGCAGCTCAGAAGCGGATATGACAAGTCAGCGCTGGAATTCAGTTTTAACGTAATAAATAATCATGTAGAGGAGTTCATGTACTGGGGCACAAAGTTTTGTGACTACAGTGCCGTGGAAAACAAGAAATCGGTTGTAACGGTTTCGTGGCTTTCCCGCCTCTTCCTGAACTATCGTCCACCCATAACCACTTTCACGAGAATCCTGCGGTCGCATGGTGAAGCCGTAACCTTGTATCCAGTAATTGAATCCAAAGAGTCAGTCGTATATGGGGAGGGCGTAACAATCAAGGCGTTAGTCTGCCCCGCCAGAACCGACGAAATCGTAATGGAGCAGGGTTACGTCGTCAACGACTACATCACAGTCCACGTTTTCGCTCCTATCCGCAGCCACTACAAACTAAGACACAAGGGCATAGACTACGAGGTAGGCCCAGTAGAAGATTACAGTTTTCGGGGGCAACTAATGTCCCGCAGAACGGTTTGCAGGAGGCTCATAGGCTAATGGCGCTGATAGAAGACCCAACAGTAACCCTTGTTCGGCTACTGGACAAGAACATCCAAGTTGTGAAAGAGGACGGTTCCTTAGCAGGCATCTGCGTAACAACAGAATGGTACGACAGGGAACTACTCAAAAACGTTGACGGACAGGTAACGGTTGGCTTAGACCGCAGCGAAGACCAAAAGCTTGGTTTTTCGGCGACCTTACGCAGACGAGTCGGGTATGCCCGCATCAAAATTTGGGTAGTCGACAGAGCAGGTTTTGCTGGAAGGCAGATTCGCAACAAGCTCAGGCAAGAAATTAACAGGGTTGTTCGGGAGAAGAGAACAAAACCTAACGAAACAGAATACAACTACGTTAATGTTGGATCAGACGCTGCAGGTCATGGGGCTTACTACGCAGAATCTGCTTCTGAATTAGCCCCTGATGCCCCAGAGTGGACAGAGTTTTCGGTATCGGATTACGAGAAACTGTGGCAAAGCGACGACACCCGCTTTAGCATTTCACAAGTTGAGGATGGAAAATATTCGCTTCTTTTGTTTCGCATCAAAGTAGAATCCAACGAGAAAGTCGTCAAAAAGATTGTGCTAACGTTTGAAGGCTACGGGACTGCACCTTCCGGAAACGGAGTTACAGTGAAGGCGTGGAATTCTGAGGCGTCTGCCTGGCAGAATACTCAGACTGGAACTGGCGGAGAAGACGAAGAAGTTACCATTACTTTGGGGTCTTCCCTTACAGACTACATCGATTCTGACGGCTACGTGTATCTGCTTGCCAGAACCACAAACCCGAGCAACGGAGTTTCTCCAGCAGTTATTCACTGCGATTATGCGGACTGTCTTGTAGCGGTTGAGGGAATCTGCTACGTGGACATGGTTTCTTACAGGGACACTGATGAGGTACGCGTCAAGCCCTACATTTGGTGCACAGAGTTTACGGTCAAAACTTGGTTGTTTGAAAATGTTACGGTCACATAAAAGAAGGAGACAAAAAATTTGACTACACCAGTATATGGAGCCCATGAAACAAAAGCCTACTATGTCGTAGAATCAACCTACGGCGTAACCCCAACAAACCCATCCATGACCGGGTTAGTTACCGCCGAAAACATAGAACCAGACCTAAACCCCGGACTCATCAAGGTCAGGGGCACAGGCTCCCGAGACCTGCAGACCATCCGCAAAGGATTACGGCAAGTAGGACTCCAAATCGCCTACAACTTGCCCAGCGCAGCGCCCATCGACTTTCTGCTAAACATCCAAACCCTAAACTCCCTGAGCATGGAGGTTGTCTACGAAAAAGCAGCAGGAATAATCGACCTGCTCCACACGGGCTGCAGATTCAACAGCCTAACCGTCGAATGCTCAGTGGAGGATCTGGTGAAGGCAACTGTTGAGCTGATTGGACAGGATGTGGCTGTGGGAACATCTAAAATCAGCGGCGCAACCTATGCTGACCACTCCAGAGCCGTGCCATACTACGAAAGCTACGTCAAAAAAGACACCACTACATTGGATAGAGTGACGGATTTCCGTTTCACCATCGAAAACAACCTGAAACGGGTGCCAGTGATCAGAACAACAGACGGGTACCTCCTCAAGTATCTACCAGAACGCCACAGAAACTGCACTGGAGAAGTAACCCTCGATTTTGAGACCAAAGACGAGTTCGATGACGTCATAGACGATACGGAGTTCAGTTTGGAGTTTGGGCTGGGAGGAACCAACAAAGCGGTTTTCAGCAACTGCAAATGGGAGAGTATCTCGCCGCCAACAAGGATAGATGATTTGGTTTCTGTGAAGGCGCCGTTTGTTGCGAAGAGTGTAGCAATCAGCTAAGAGGGATGATTGTTGAAGAGGGAAACTGTTGAAGTTGACGGTCGCTTTGGGGAGGAGTATACAGGCAGGTACGTTTTTGAGGAGATTTCTTGGGCAAAACGTAACCGGATCATCCAGAAGTATACGCGGTATCATCCTGTGTCTGGTCAGGTCGTGAAGAGTGATTATGTTGCGATTCAGGCGGAGACTGTTTGGGCGAGCCTCAGGGAGCAGCCAGCAAACCAGCCGATAAGTCTGGAAAGGTTGCTTAGTGAAGAAGATGGTGTGTCGTTTGAGCTTGGCGAATTGTTCAGCCAAGCTGTCAACAGGCTTTGTAGCGTCACGGTTGAGGAGACCCGTTTTTTATCAGAGCAATCAGACGAGGCAAGCCCAATCAGTCAGTCACAAGGTTTAGGCTCTGCAAAGAATTCGGGTTCACCCCAAACCAGCTCGATAGGCAGCCAGCCAAAACCATCCAGGAGTTCATCCTGATTCTCAACGAGTTAGATCGTCAAGCAGAGGAAGAAAAACAGAAAATGGAGAAGAAGGGAAAGTGGCGATCGAAATAACCTACGACGTAACGGGCGTTGAAGAATTCAAGGCTGCTATGGAACAGTTTGATTCTGCTATGCAACAGCAGGTGCATGAGCAGCTGAGAAAATGGGCTGCAGACGTTAAGGTGTCTGCTATGCAGCGGGTTCCCGTTAAAACTGGGCATTTGCGAAGGTCAATATACGCTAAGGTTGGTGAGTGGGTTGCTGAGGTTGGCGCAGACGCTGTTTATGCGATGGCTGTGGAGTTGGGGACCCGGTACATGAGGGCTCGTCCGTTCCTTTTTTCTGCATTTCACGAAAGTTTGCCTCAGTTGGAAGCCATAATCGGCGAAGCCATTGAGACTGCAAAACGGGAGGCAGGTTTGTGAGTTTCCGCGAAATAGCAGTTACGGTAAGGGCTGTTAACCGCGCAAGCAATGAGTTTTCGAGAATTCAGACGGATGCTGAAGCGTTAACTGTGAGAATCAAAAGTTTAGGCTCCGCAGTTGCTGGTTTAGGAGCAGCGGGTTTAGCTGTTGGCTATGTTGCTGGTCAGTTTGGTTTGCTGAATATTGAGCAGGCTCGAGTTTTCAACAGTGCAATGATGGTTGTCACGGTTATGGGCACGTTTATGCGAACTAGCGTAGGCGTGGCTGTTGCTCAGAAGGTGTATGCTGCTTCATGTTGGATAGCAACGGCTGCCCAGAACGCGTTGAACATCAGTTACGCCACGTTCTTGGCTTTGACTGGTGTGGGTGTGGCTGTGATTGTTGCTGCTGGCGCTGCTATGTGGCAGTTTGCGTCTCAGATGGATGCTGCAACTGCTTCTGTGCGGGACTATAATGCTGCGTGGGCTGAAACTTCCGGTTATGGACGAAACGTACGCCGTTCTGGAGAGGAGGAGGCCTTCAGGAGGAGGGGCGTCGAATGAGCGTAGGCTTGCCTGTTGTTGCCTTGGTTTTTGGTTCGGTTACTCCGCCTCAGGGCGACGTTTTGGGTTTGATTGTTCATTTGGGTTGTACTAATGAGGTTTCGAGTTTTTCGTGTCTTCTGCAGAATTTTGACAAGAAATACACTGAGACGTATCCGATCACTGTGGGCGTTAACGGTAGCTTGAGTATTGGAAGAGGAGCAAACTGTCCCTTGATTGCCACGATACGGGTTGAGGAAGTTACGTGCGAGTCTTCATCTATTGAGAATTATTTGCGGGTTAAGGGGCGTTGCTGGGGCGAGAAGCTCTTCAGGCGGGTAATAACAAAAAGGTATGAGAACCAGAAGGGCGAAGCAATTGTCAAAGATTTGATTGCCTATTATGTGGGTCTTAGTCACGTCCGAGACTCAACAGAGTTGATAGAAGACACAGACACAACATACACGCTTCTAGAATACGAAAACACGCCAGTTTTTGATGTCCTAAAATACATAGCCTCATCAGCGGACAAGAACGGAGCAGTCGGTTTTGATTTCCGAGTTGAGCCCGACGCAAAATTCGCATTCTTCCCTAAAAACAGTAAAACCAGCCCCGTTAGCCTTTCTGATTTGATAGAGTCAAGCGATTACAAAAGGGACATTCATCGGATACGAAACAGAATCATGACCTACGGCGCCAGAGAGAAACCTTACCCCTTGGACGTTGATGGGCAGCCATGGAGTGATTCATTCACAGAAGACCTGACTCAAGTAGAATATTGGCTTGAACATGCCCTTGGAAAATGGGAGCCCATAACCGGAAACACGACTATGAGCATAGAAACATCCAACGTATTTCAGGGGTCAAACTGTGTCAAAGCAACCTGCACCGCTTACATGTATTATGTTTCTTTCTGGTGGGTGGTTCCTGATAATTACGTGAACACAAGCCAGTATCCAGCCCTAGTTTTTGCCATAAAAGCAGACAACAGTCACACGTTGAATCATTCGATTGAACTTCATGACGGCACTGGTGATGACAACGTTGTCTGGAGAGGCTTCACGATCCCAAAAGCGGGAGAATGGCAAATAATCAAACTTGAGTTAGGAAAAAACCACGTTGACGAGTGGACAGAAAGCAGTTTCAACATCAGCGATTTCCGTTGGGACCTCATAATGGGCGTCAGATTTATTGTTAACCAAAAATCTGGACAATACGGAGACGTTTGGGTTGACATTTTCCATTTTGGAAAAGGACGCTGGAACGCAAGACGACCATTAGAAGCGCAGGAGCCTACGAGCAGCCAAACAGCGTATGGTGTACGTGAACTGGTGGAAGTGGATGAAGAGCTTCACAGCGACAACGAATGTGACCTTCGGGCTAAGGCTTTGCTGGCGCATCTGGAGAACTCCGCTGAGTCGATAACGATACGAAGCACAGTCATAGACTACGGTACAAACACGCTATTGCCGGGAGACAAAATTCACATTAGTCTTCCTAACGAAAACGTTGACGCCGATTACCGCATCATAAGCACAGAATACAGAGTAAACGCGGCAACTCAGACTCTTGAGGTTGTTTTGGAGCTTGGAAAAGAAACGCCCTTGCTCGCTGATTACTTGTACACTCTGCGAAGTAAAAGCGATTCTTTGTCACGATACAAAAGAGGACAATAAAATGAAGCCAGAAGAACTAAAACAAATCAAAAAACTAAGGTTCGGAGACCTAGTTCGAGTCTACTGGCTAGACGCAAGCGAAGCCATGGGCAGAACAGGAGAAGGAGGAGAACCACACTTTGACACTCCCGTAGCCAGCATCGGACACTACGTTGGACTCAAAGGAAAACGGGCACAACATCTGATTCTGCTAAAAGACATCTTCCAAATCACCGAAAAAACCTACGATTTAGTGTATAACTGCATCCCTGTGGGCATGATCGAAAAAGTCAATGTTCGAAGAAGACAAGACTTGGAAGAAAAATTCCACGAAATCATCAAGAAAAACCTGATGAAAATCAAAACCAAAAGCGGACGCTTCGTTAAAGTCAAATGCAGGTGGAGAAAACATGAAAGAACGAATCTCTAAACTGTTAACAAAAAAGGTTCTAGTGAAATCTGGCGAAAAAATAAAGCGGGTTGAGATTCCGCCAAGCCAAACCCTAGTTTACGGAGTCTTAATCGCCATCGTAACCTTGGTCCTGTTAACTGCTCTAGAGATTGCGCACATGTCTTTTCTAGGCAAATTTAACGGCGAAATCTTTGCAACCATCACGTTAGTTGTAGGAACGCTTCTGGGAACATTTTTTGGACAAAAGGTGTGAGCATATTTGAAGACTAATAATACTTCATTGTTGAAAAACAGCTTTTTTCAGAAAATCCAAAGGACAACAAAAAAGTTCAACTTAAACACTCAAGAACTCCGCGCAGACCTAATTTTAGACCTAAAAGTTTTAGCAGAAATGGCGCACGACCAAGCAACCAAAACAAAACAGGGAAGAAAACCAACCAAAGAACAACAAAAGTGGGCACATTTGGCAGCGTACATCAGCCGAAGCATCAACATAATCGCCAAAGAGTACGACACAGGAAAAATCAAAGAAAAACTCGAAGAACTAAGGAAGCTAGTCAATGAGGAACTTGGAGAAGCAAACCCAACAGCTTGAACAGCAGCTCAAGCAGAAACTTCAAAAGAAAAAACTAAAGTTCCAAGAGAATCCCCTAGACTTTTTCGAGCAGACTCTCGGATTCAAACCAACAAACTACCAAAAACAGTTAACCAGCTATTTCATGGAGAAACAGTTTGTTGCAGCCCGATGGTGCCGACAAAGCGGCAAAAGCCACATAGTAGCCGCTCTACTGCTCCACTATGCTCTAATTCGACCCAAAACGTCCATCGGCGTTGTAGGACCAAGCTATCGGCAAGCCAAACTGATTATACGAAAAATAACCGCTTTCCTCAGATATTTGCCCAAAAGTTCCTATCTGAAAGCACGAAAAACAATCATCTACTTCTCTAACGACAGCGTCATAGAATGTTTCCCAAACAACCCCGACACAATCCGAGGACCCACCCTACATCTCGTTTACTGGGACGAAATGAACTTCACAGCCAACGACGAAGAAATGTACGATGCCAAATGTGCCCACTTTTGTTGTTCTTTGGTTGGTTTTCTTCCCTGTTTTGTTTTGGTTGCTTGGTCGTGC
>JABUBP010000482.1_pt1 | contig 11246 bp, 7 predicted proteins | sample 7240331 | NCBI WGS metagenome assembly JABUBP01 (sample SAMN07256347, study PRJNA390944) | subsurface metagenome | isolation source: Methane hydrate marine sediment | place: Pacific Ocean: Eastern North Pacific, ODP site 1244 | collected 2002 | reverse complement strand
GGGGGGGGATAGATAGGGGGCTGGTATGATTATACCTATTTTTAGCTAAATACCAGGCAAGAAAAGAAACTAAAGAAACTAAATATCGCTAAAAAGGGAAGCAGAAAATTAAACTGATCCTACTTGAAAAGGATAAAAAGGATAGGAAAAGCACAAAAAGGGGAAGCTCTACCATTTAAAAGGGAACCTATCTAATAAGGTTTTACCGGGATAGGATAAATTATATAGGGTATGGTAAGGGGTCGATAGCTGGTAAGCTAATAACAAGGGTAGAAAGGCACCTGGAAGGGCAAATTTCACTAACAGATTAAAGAAAAGAATGTCCTTGTAGTGTCCTTGTAGTGTCGGTAAAAAAGAGATAAAAGAATGTCCCCAGAATGTCCCCGATTTAGCTAAAAAAAGTATGGTGTAAGTATGGTATAAAAAGGTCAGTGGCGCGTCAGTATAGGGTCAGTAGAAAAGCGATAAAAAACTGCACCAGGATAGCACCAGGACTGCACCAAAAAGCGGAAACTTCCACTACTACGGAACTACTAAATATTTTTCGTAAATTATAAAATTGCTTGGTAGTGTCAAAGCTCTTATAAATTAGGCTTCTTAAAAGATAAAAGAAAAAAAATATAGTGGAATTGATGATACTAATTAGGGGGGATCGATGTAAGAAAAGGTTACATTTTCAGGTTTGTAAAGGTTTACATTTCAGGCTAAAAATTTTAAGAAAAATAAAAATACCTGGCTATGTCGAAGCTCTTATTATTTAAGGGCTTCAAGCGATAAAGAAGAAAAATTATAGTGGAATATAGTGGAAAATTCAGGGGGCGGTATGATGTCATACCAGCTTCTTTTTTTATTTCTGATCCTGATTAAAATTTTAAGAAAAATAAAAACTAACTGCTTATATCAAAGCTCTTATAATTATAGGGTTTCAGAAGATAAAGAAGAAAAATTATATTGCATTTAATTGCCGAATTAGGGGGTAGGAATACCCTCTTTTTTATATGTCAAAATATGTCAGTAATTCAGGGGGGAGAACTCCCCTCTTTTTTTATCCGGATAAAGGCGATCCTTCGATAATATTATGTAAAGGGAAACTATCATAGCTAACTATCCCTTATTCTATAAGGCTTTTAGCTTAAAAACTACGCTATATATGGGGGTATATTTTAAGGGTTAAAAAAGCTAAAAAAGCAGTTTGAAAGCCTTTGTTTATAAGGGTTTTAGCAACGTCCTATAATAGGCATTATGTAAAGTAATTTAAAAATAGGTTAGTTAGGTAGAAAATTTTTTATATTGTTTTCTTTCTTTGCTATGTTTGTTTATATATGGTAAGATTAGGTATATCAAATATAAAGGGGGTATTAAAAGTAATGGCTATTATCAAGATCGGTAAAAAGCAATTCTATAATGTAGAAAATTTGGCGAAAATGTTATCTATCCCGGTGCAGACGGTCAGGCTGTATATACGAAGGGGCAGGATCAAAGCTTTAAAGATAGGTAAATTCTACCTGGTAAGTGAAGAAAACTTACAGAAATTTCTTGACGGGGAAGGTGATAAATAATGCAAAGGTATAAATGCTCGAATTGCCGGAAGGTATTTTGTGGCTGGGCTGTAAAATATGAATTAAAATATAAGTGTCCTGTTTGCGGTGGTAAGCTCCGGGAAATTCCCTCTAATAACAAAAAATATCAAAAAGCGGTAAGGGATCATAAGCGAAATTCTGTATCTTTAGCTAAATAGTAGGCACCTATACTAAATATGCTAAAGAAACGCTTTATAGGCTATCCTGCGTTTAAATTAAGGGGTATTTAAAAGAATTGTTGTAGTTTAAAAAGAAGGTGGTAAAGATTGAAAGAAACTTATCCTATTCCTAAATGGGCAACCAATTATCATAAAAATTTTATGCTGAAAGAAAGAACTAAATGCTTTAAAACTTGCTCGAAGTGTGGGGAAACAAAGCTAATATTTAAATTTTCGTTAGATAGGCGAAACTTTGATGGTAGAACAAATGTTTGTAAAGCTTGCAGGGTATTGGAAGCTGAAAAATATTACTATAAAAATAAAGATAAGATACTGATACAAAGCAAGAAATATCGGGATACTAACAGAAAGAATAAAAGCATTTATTCTAAAAACTACCGGGAAAAACACGGGGAGCAGTTAAAGGCGCTTGCTTCAAAATGGTATTTAGAAAATAAGGAAACGATCAAGAAAAGGAACCTGAAATACTACCAGGCAAATGAAGAAGCTTGTAAGCAAAGAAGAAAACTTTGGATAGAAAAGAATAAGGAAAGGATCCGGGAATACAACCGGGAATATAAGCGAAAGCATAAGGTTTTAAAGGCGGTGATATAAGAAGGTGGAAATAAATAAAAAATTAGTTAGTAGTCTTTACCGGCTGGCAAAGAAAGGGAAGGATAGAAAAGAACGAAAAAGTATTAAAGAAAAATTTTGTCCTGGAATAAAATTATACAACCTTTGGGGTCAGGTTATAGGTCATTTAAAGCAGGGGCAAAGTATCGATTATAACGAACTATTACTAAAAAAAAAGGCAGGTGAAAAATGATGGCAGTAATTGATAAAGAAATGAAGGTAATTGATGAATTTGATGTAAGCGAAGGGTATAAGCTCAAGCTCCAGGTTGGTAAATATAAAGGTGTAGAAAAAATAGATTTAAGGCTATGGGTAGATAATGCTGGTAATAGTGAATATGCTCCCACAAAAAGGGGAATAAATTTTAATATCGAATGGCTTGATAGGTTTATAAAAATGGTCGATAAGCTAAAAAATATATAATTATCCCGGTGGGTAGGGTTGCTCCTTCCTGCTGTTACCAGTAGGGGAGTTTCAGGGGGTTACAGGTCAACCCTTTGCTCTCTGTTGCTCCCTGCTGGTGCGAAAGGGTTGGCATTATGGGAAGCATAGTAAACGAATATTATCAGAAGGGATATAGCATAATTCCCTTAAAGCATAATGAAAAGATACCTGCTATTAGGTGGAAAAAATACCAATACAGGCAGGCAAGTAAAGAAGAAATTTTTAATTGGTCTATGAATTTTAGGGAACCTAATATTGCTATAATTACAGGGTTTAAAATAGTAGTCATCGATGCAGATGATCCTTCAAAATTATCAGAACTATTTAAGCTATTACCTGAAGCAGAAAGAACTACGAAGGTTAAAACTAAAAGGTGTTTTCACTTCTATTTTAGCAATAATGGAAAGCAGAAAATAAGGTCAACGAAAAACCTTTTTGGCTTGGGAATTGAATTAAAAGCTAATGGCAATTATGTAGTAGCTCCGCCTTCAAAGATAGATAATTTTACCTATCACTTTACAATTCCCTTATCAAAAATTCAACCTATACCTGAAAAGATAATTAGATATTTAGAAGTAGCTTTACCGGGAATAGAAACAGGGATAAAAGAAGGTAAGCAAGCTCCTGGCGTAGAATATAAGAAAAGAAGGGCGTTATCCTTACCACTATATAACGGGAAAGATATTTACTGCATAACGCAGATATTAGGCAGGGAATTGAAGGCAGGGGAAAAAGGGAAGAAAGGGGAAAGGGATAACAGTTTATTTATTTTATATAACTTACTGCTCCAGAATAAGAATAGGCAGGATCACGCTAAAAAAATTACTATCCTTAAAAACAATTCATTAGCTAAACCTCTTACTGATCAGGAAATAGAAAAGCTTTTTAGAAAAGGGTATAGTTTCAAATGCTCTACGATACGGGAAACTTTACCCTATATCGAATGCTCTAAATGTAAGTATCGATTTAAAGGGGGTGTTTTAGGAGTGGGTAATATATTGGTGGAGAACATAAGGAAATTACCAGAATTAACTAATACTGAAAGGGGGATCGCTTGTCTTTTAGGAACTGTTTTCGATGGTGAAGAACCTTCAATTAGTAAGATTGCATTAAAAACAAGAATGAATTATCAAACAGTAGAAAAGGCAATTAAGGGTTTAAAGAAAAAGGGAATTATAGATAAAGATAAATTTAATAAATAACAGAAACTACTTAAAATTTTAAGTAGTAATTTCTATATTTTATAGGGGTTACAGAAGCTAAAAGGGGTAATAATATACTTTCTTTTTTTTTTCTTCTCTGATTTTAGCTCTTAATAGCTTAATATCTTGCTAACGGGTCAGTAAAAAATGCACTAACTAAATAAATAATTCCCTATAATTACCTGATAGATAGAAGGGTAGGGGTGGGGGTATTCCGATTATTCGGACTTCTACTCTCTCCTGGTAGCCTTCCCCGAAACACTTACCAGGAGAAAATGTTTCTCCGGAGAAACAATATCAATATAAACTATCCTGATATATGGGGGTTGTATTGCACGAAAGAAATTACTCCATACAGGAAAGGCTTTACTTATAGCCAGGAATTAACTATTTTTTATTTATGAATGGGAAAAGGGAACTGATAGTTTTCATACTCTCCTTACGCAGGCGCGATAAGGTATAATATTAACTGGAACTAAAGCTCCAATTAAAACACGAAAGGATAAAAAGGCAGGTGGTAAAAATGAAGAAAGAAGAAAGCAAAGAAAAGAAAGATCAGTTTGTTATAAAAAGGGGGCTGGAAGGAAAAAGCTTTGATACTATCGCAAATGAATTAACTATTACTAAAGTAACATTAATAAAATGGTCGAAGGAACTTAAAGAAGATATAAGCAATTTAGAAGATTTTGAAAAAGAAAAGATAATAGAAAAATATAAGGCAGGTAAAAGAATAAGATTTGAAGCTATGCTAAAAATAAGGGATAGGATATTAAGTGAAATAGAAAAAAGAAATTTAAGCGAAGTATCTTTTAGCTCCTTAATGAAGAATTTTGTTGAAGTGGAAAAAATACTTGATGGGAACCTTAATTTAAGCTTTTATACCGGTGAAACTAAAAACACTTTAGAAGATAATTTAGATTGGTCAACAAAGGAAACTATCGGCTTTGATAATTCTTTTCTTAATTTAAGAAAACACTAAAACTATACCGGGACTATACCAGAAAAGCACGAAAAGGGATAATAAGCAGTTTATCAGTCTTTTCTATCTTAACTACGAAAACAAAGCTAATATAAGCGTTTTTAAGGGGGGGGGATAGATAGGGGGCTGGTATGATTATACCTATTTTTAGCTAAATACCAGGCAAGAAAAGAAACTAAAGAAACTAAATATCGCTAAAAAGGGAAGCAGAAAATTAAACTGATCCTACTTGAAAAGGATAAAAAGGATAGGAAAAGCACAAAAAGGGGAAGCTCTACCATTTAAAAGGGAACCTATCTAATAAGGTTTTACCGGGATAGGATAAATTATATAGGGTATGGTAAGGGGTCGATAGCTGGTAAGCTAATAACAAGGGTAGAAAGGCACCTGGAAGGGCAAATTTCACTAACAGATTAAAGAAAAGAATGTCCTTGTAGTGTCCTTGTAGTGTCGGTAAAAAAGAGATAAAAGAATGTCCCCAGAATGTCCCCGATTTAGCTAAAAAAAGTATGGTGTAAGTATGGTATAAAAAGGTCAGTGGCGCGTCAGTATAGGGTCAGTAGAAAAGCGATAAAAAACTGCACCAGGATAGCACCAGGACTGCACCAAAAAGCGGAAACTTCCACTACTACGGAACTACTAAATATTTTTCGTAAATTATAAAATTGCTTGGTAGTGTCAAAGCTCTTATAAATTAGGCTTCTTAAAAGATAAAAGAAAAAAAATATAGTGGAATTGATGATACTAATTAGGGGGGATCGATGTAAGAAAAGGTTACATTTTCAGGTTTGTAAAGGTTTACATTTCAGGCTAAAAATTTTAAGAAAAATAAAAATACCTGGCTATGTCGAAGCTCTTATTATTTAAGGGCTTCAAGCGATAAAGAAGAAAAATTATAGTGGAATATAGTGGAAAATTCAGGGGGCGGTATGATGTCATACCAGCTTCTTTTTTTATTTCTGATCCTGATTAAAATTTTAAGAAAAATAAAAACTAACTGCTTATATCAAAGCTCTTATAATTATAGGGTTTCAGAAGATAAAGAAGAAAAATTATATTGCATTTAATTGCCGAATTAGGGGGTAGGAATACCCTCTTTTTTATATGTCAAAATATGTCAGTAATTCAGGGGGGAGAACTCCCCTCTTTTTTTATCCGGATAAAGGCGATCCTTCGATAATATTATGTAAAGGGAAACTATCATAGCTAACTATCCCTTATTCTATAAGGCTTTTAGCTTAAAAACTACGCTATATATGGGGGTATATTTTAAGGGTTAAAAAAGCTAAAAAAGCAGTTTGAAAGCCTTTGTTTATAAGGGTTTTAGCAACGTCCTATAATAGGCATTATGTAAAGTAATTTAAAAATAGGTTAGTTAGGTAGAAAATTTTTTATATTGTTTTCTTTCTTTGCTATGTTTGTTTATATATGGTAAGATTAGGTATATCAAATATAAAGGGGGTATTAAAAGTAATGGCTATTATCAAGATCGGTAAAAAGCAATTCTATAATGTAGAAAATTTGGCGAAAATGTTATCTATCCCGGTGCAGACGGTCAGGCTGTATATACGAAGGGGCAGGATCAAAGCTTTAAAGATAGGTAAATTCTACCTGGTAAGTGAAGAAAACTTACAGAAATTTCTTGACGGGGAAGGTGATAAATAATGCAAAGGTATAAATGCTCGAATTGCCGGAAGGTATTTTGTGGCTGGGCTGTAAAATATGAATTAAAATATAAGTGTCCTGTTTGCGGTGGTAAGCTCCGGGAAATTCCCTCTAATAACAAAAAATATCAAAAAGCGGTAAGGGATCATAAGCGAAATTCTGTATCTTTAGCTAAATAGTAGGCACCTATACTAAATATGCTAAAGAAACGCTTTATAGGCTATCCTGCGTTTAAATTAAGGGGTATTTAAAAGAATTGTTGTAGTTTAAAAAGAAGGTGGTAAAGATTGAAAGAAACTTATCCTATTCCTAAATGGGCAACCAATTATCATAAAAATTTTATGCTGAAAGAAAGAACTAAATGCTTTAAAACTTGCTCGAAGTGTGGGGAAACAAAGCTAATATTTAAATTTTCGTTAGATAGGCGAAACTTTGATGGTAGAACAAATGTTTGTAAAGCTTGCAGGGTATTGGAAGCTGAAAAATATTACTATAAAAATAAAGATAAGATACTGATACAAAGCAAGAAATATCGGGATACTAACAGAAAGAATAAAAGCATTTATTCTAAAAACTACCGGGAAAAACACGGGGAGCAGTTAAAGGCGCTTGCTTCAAAATGGTATTTAGAAAATAAGGAAACGATCAAGAAAAGGAACCTGAAATACTACCAGGCAAATGAAGAAGCTTGTAAGCAAAGAAGAAAACTTTGGATAGAAAAGAATAAGGAAAGGATCCGGGAATACAACCGGGAATATAAGCGAAAGCATAAGGTTTTAAAGGCGGTGATATAAGAAGGTGGAAATAAATAAAAAATTAGTTAGTAGTCTTTACCGGCTGGCAAAGAAAGGGAAGGATAGAAAAGAACGAAAAAGTATTAAAGAAAAATTTTGTCCTGGAATAAAATTATACAACCTTTGGGGTCAGGTTATAGGTCATTTAAAGCAGGGGCAAAGTATCGATTATAACGAACTATTACTAAAAAAAAAGGCAGGTGAAAAATGATGGCAGTAATTGATAAAGAAATGAAGGTAATTGATGAATTTGATGTAAGCGAAGGGTATAAGCTCAAGCTCCAGGTTGGTAAATATAAAGGTGTAGAAAAAATAGATTTAAGGCTATGGGTAGATAATGCTGGTAATAGTGAATATGCTCCCACAAAAAGGGGAATAAATTTTAATATCGAATGGCTTGATAGGTTTATAAAAATGGTCGATAAGCTAAAAAATATATAATTATCCCGGTGGGTAGGGTTGCTCCTTCCTGCTGTTACCAGTAGGGGAGTTTCAGGGGGTTACAGGTCAACCCTTTGCTCTCTGTTGCTCCCTGCTGGTGCGAAAGGGTTGGCATTATGGGAAGCATAGTAAACGAATATTATCAGAAGGGATATAGCATAATTCCCTTAAAGCATAATGAAAAGATACCTGCTATTAGGTGGAAAAAATACCAATACAGGCAGGCAAGTAAAGAAGAAATTTTTAATTGGTCTATGAATTTTAGGGAACCTAATATTGCTATAATTACAGGGTTTAAAATAGTAGTCATCGATGCAGATGATCCTTCAAAATTATCAGAACTATTTAAGCTATTACCTGAAGCAGAAAGAACTACGAAGGTTAAAACTAAAAGGTGTTTTCACTTCTATTTTAGCAATAATGGAAAGCAGAAAATAAGGTCAACGAAAAACCTTTTTGGCTTGGGAATTGAATTAAAAGCTAATGGCAATTATGTAGTAGCTCCGCCTTCAAAGATAGATAATTTTACCTATCACTTTACAATTCCCTTATCAAAAATTCAACCTATACCTGAAAAGATAATTAGATATTTAGAAGTAGCTTTACCGGGAATAGAAACAGGGATAAAAGAAGGTAAGCAAGCTCCTGGCGTAGAATATAAGAAAAGAAGGGCGTTATCCTTACCACTATATAACGGGAAAGATATTTACTGCATAACGCAGATATTAGGCAGGGAATTGAAGGCAGGGGAAAAAGGGAAGAAAGGGGAAAGGGATAACAGTTTATTTATTTTATATAACTTACTGCTCCAGAATAAGAATAGGCAGGATCACGCTAAAAAAATTACTATCCTTAAAAACAATTCATTAGCTAAACCTCTTACTGATCAGGAAATAGAAAAGCTTTTTAGAAAAGGGTATAGTTTCAAATGCTCTACGATACGGGAAACTTTACCCTATATCGAATGCTCTAAATGTAAGTATCGATTTAAAGGGGGTGTTTTAGGAGTGGGTAATATATTGGTGGAGAACATAAGGAAATTACCAGAATTAACTAATACTGAAAGGGGGATCGCTTGTCTTTTAGGAACTGTTTTCGATGGTGAAGAACCTTCAATTAGTAAGATTGCATTAAAAACAAGAATGAATTATCAAACAGTAGAAAAGGCAATTAAGGGTTTAAAGAAAAAGGGAATTATAGATAAAGATAAATTTAATAAATAACAGAAACTACTTAAAATTTTAAGTAGTAATTTCTATATTTTATAGGGGTTACAGAAGCTAAAAGGGGTAATAATATACTTTCTTTTTTTTTTCTTCTCTGATTTTAGCTCTTAATAGCTTAATATCTTGCTAACGGGTCAGTAAAAAATGCACTAACTAAATAAATAATTCCCTATAATTACCTGATAGATAGAAGGGTAGGGGTGGGGGTATTCCGATTATTCGGACTTCTACTCTCTCCTGGTAGCCTTCCCCGAAACACTTACCAGGAGAAAATGTTTCTCCGGAGAAACAATATCAATATAAACTATCCTGATATATGGGGGTTGTATTGCACGAAAGAAATTACTCCATACAGGAAAGGCTTTACTTATAGCCAGGAATTAACTATTTTTTATTTATGAATGGGAAAAGGGAACTGATAGTTTTCATACTCTCCTTACGCAGGCGCGATAAGGTATAATATTAACTGGAACTAAAGCTCCAATTAAAACACGAAAGGATAAAAAGGCAGGTGGTAAAAATGAAGAAAGAAGAAAGCAAAGAAAAGAAAGATCAGTTTGTTATAAAAAGGGGGCTGGAAGGAAAAAGCTTTGATACTATCGCAAATGAATTAACTATTACTAAAGTAACATTAATAAAATGGTCGAAGGAACTTAAAGAAGATATAAGCAATTTAGAAGATTTTGAAAAAGAAAAGATAATAGAAAAATATAAGGCAGGTAAAAGAATAAGATTTGAAGCTATGCTAAAAATAAGGGATAGGATATTAAGTGAAATAGAAAAAAGAAATTTAAGCGAAGTATCTTTTAGCTCCTTAATGAAGAATTTTGTTGAAGTGGAAAAAATACTTGATGGGAACCTTAATTTAAGCTTTTATACCGGTGAAACTAAAAACACTTTAGAAGATAATTTAAACTGGTCGGTGAAGGAAACTATCGGCTTTGATAATTCTCTTCTTAATTTAAGAAAACACTAAAACTATACCGGGACTATACCAGAAAAGCACGAAAAGGGATCATAAGCAGTTTATCAGTCTTTTCTATCTTAACTACGAAAACAAAGCTAATATAAGCGTTTTAAAGGGGGGTATAGATAGGGGTCGCTTATGATATTACCTTTTATTTTAAGTTATACGCAGGTTGCACGCAGGTTTACAGTAAGGGGCTTTTATCTACCAGGTTAAAAAACTGCACTGCAATTGCACCGGAACTACACTAAAAAAGTAATAAAAAAATGTCCCCGAAGTGTCCCCAATTTAGCTAAAAAGGAAAGCTCTTATCTATCCCTTAACAAAGGCTCTTATCTACTGCGGTTTTAGTATAAAAAATAGTACTATCTAACAGGGGTTTACAGGAATAGGATAAATTATATAGGGTATTGGTAAGGGGTCGATAGCTGGTAAGCTAATAACAGGGTAGAAAGGCACTTAAAAGGGTAAATTTTACTGCTGGATTAAAGAAAAGAATATCCTTCAATTATTAAAAAAAGTTAAGGTTAAAATGCTTCATTATCCTTCACTAATTACCAGGTAAATATCAGGCAAAGAATATGCTGGAATATGGTGGAAAATTTTAAGAAAAATAAAATTACCTGGCTATATCAAAGCTCTTATAATTCAGGGGTTTCAGGAAGTTAAAGAATAAAATTATATTGCATTATATTGCACTAATTAGGGGGTAGGAATACCCTCTTTTTTATATGTCGTTTGATGTCAGTAATTCAGGGGGTAGAACTACCCTTTAAAAATTTCGCTAAAAATAAAACTAACTGCTTATATCAAAGCTCTTATAAATTAGGCTTCTTAAAAGATAAAAGAAAAAAAATATAGTGGAATTGATGATACTAATTAGGGGGGGGGATCGATGTAATAAAAGGTTACATTTTCAGGTCTGTAAAGGTTTACATTTGGTAGCACGCAGGTTTACAGTTATAGCAGATTTTCAGGTTGACAAAAGTTGACATTTCAGGCTAAAAATTTTAAGAAAAATAAAAATACCTGGTGGAGGTCTCCGCACTTATAAATATATCTTTTCAAGCGATAAAGAAGAAAAATTATATTGGAATATATTGGAAAATTCAGGGGGTAGGAATACCCTCTTTTTTTATCCGGATAAAAGCGATCCT
>JABUBP010000481.1_pt1 | contig 11251 bp, 12 predicted proteins | sample 7240331 | NCBI WGS metagenome assembly JABUBP01 (sample SAMN07256347, study PRJNA390944) | subsurface metagenome | isolation source: Methane hydrate marine sediment | place: Pacific Ocean: Eastern North Pacific, ODP site 1244 | collected 2002 | reverse complement strand
ATTAAATTCAGGTTGGCAGAAAGTTTTTCATCATTTTCGCCTGCAATCTTACTGATAATTGCATCCAGGAGTAATTTTTGTTTCGTAACATTTTCTATGGGGACTTCTATCTCCATACCACTAAAATATTTAAGGAAATTTACCGCTTCAGTTCCATCAATTAAGTTTTCCCCTCTCTCCAGTATAAAAGTTGTGCCATCATCATAGTTTTTAACTGTAATTTCCTCATCTAACTCAAGGTCTATACCGCCTAATTTATCGACTACATTGCAAACATCAAGAAGAATATAATAATCTACTTCCATATCCATACCTAAATTCTTTTCCAGGGTAAGGCTGAGCAAGTCCGGCCCCCCTACCTTTACTGACTTGCCCACCAATTCCGCGCCAACACCCGGTATATCCATCAATGTTCTTACTGGAATACACAATGATATTAATTCCTCTTCACTGCTGTAATAACTTGAAAATATGATTGAGCTCACTTCAGGTTCCAGCAGATTTTCCCCCGCGCAGGCAATAACTATGTTAATATCCTGTCCCAATTCAAGGGATTCAGGTATACTTATTCTCTCTTCTTCTGTTATCTCCACTTCAGGGAAATATTTATTTTTAATATACCGGTAACCAAAAACTACCCCCACTGCAACTACAACCAGGGCAAGCATTATAGCAATAGTTCTAAAAATTATTTTCCCCTTCTTCCGCCTCTGCTTCATCCTTTTGATTCTGAGTCCCTCACTTTCTACTTCTTCATCTTTATGACTTTCAAATTCAAAGTCTTCATCCTTAAAGAAGTCATCTCCAGAATTGCGAGGCTTTTTACCACCATTATCCATGTTATAAGAATCTCCCTCATCAGGGTCTCTACCTTCAAATTTTTTTTCATCTTCATCGAAAGACATTTTAAATACCTCCACAAATATTGTTCCAAATTTTAACCGTATCAGGATGTAAAAACCTATCTCTCTTTATAATATACATTATATTATTTTTATAAACCTCCAGTAGACATAAATTAATATTTTTTAAAGCAAGATCTCTAAGTTTTTTTATTCCATTATAATTCCTGCCTTTTTCAACTTTGTCAGCAATAAATAAAATCTTATCTTCCAGATTCATATTACAATATCCGATCGCATGGAATTTAATTGCTTTTAATATCTTACTGCCAGAAACATTAAAATCCCTTAAGACCAGATAATCACCTACGAAACTGTGCAATAATGGCGGGGAGTTTAATTCAAAACTACCAACTTCAAGCTCATTTTCTTTCGCTATTTTCACCAACTCTTCATAACTAAATATTTTACCGTAATCATGCAGTATACACGCAACACCTAAATCAAAAAATTCTATATCAGACAAATATTTCTGCGCGATAGTGTTTGCATATTCTAAAGTATTAATAGAATGCTGGTATAATGAAGAAGACATAATAGATTTAATCTTTTCAGTTAAATCTTTAAGATATTCTTTTTGCTTTCCAGTTAAAGTAAAACTATTTATAAAGTCCATGTTTTAAAATATAATTGCTAACCCCCTCAGGAAGTAGGTAATCTATTGGTCTGTTATGCCTTACCCTATTTCTTATATCAGTTGAAGAAATAGAAAGAGCTGGTATCTCCATTACATATATTTTCTTATCAGCAGCCCCGGCTTTGCCAAAAAGTCTTTTTCTTAAATCTTCTATACGCGACAGGTTATACCCTGGCCTGGTTGCAGCTATAAACTTACAGAGTGAAACTATCTCACCGGTATTCTTCCAGGTAAGTATCTCTAAAATAGCATCAGCGCCGGTTATAAAATATAGTAACGAATTCTTGCCATATATTTTCCTCAGCTGCCGGGCCGTATCTATAGTATATGACTTACCTTTCCTGTCTATTTCCATTCTTGAAACAAAAAAATTACTGTTTGAAGAAGTAGCAATAACAGTCATTATATACCTATCTTCAGCACTGGCTACTTCATTTTCAATTTTATGCGGTGGGTTACCGGTAGGTATAAAAATTACTTTATCCAGCTTAAATTGACTTAATGCTTCCTGGGCAGTAACTAAATGACCATTATGGATGGGGTTAAATGTCCCTCCCATAATTCCAATTTTTTTATAAAATTTACCGCTTTTTTCCATTTTATTCCCTTATCTGACCCTCACCTAATACTATAAACTTATTGGTAGTAAGTTCTCTTAACCCCATAGGCCCACGCCAGTGAAGTTTCTGGGTGCTTATCCCGATTTCCGCTCCCATTCCAAACTGCTCGCCGTCTGTAAATCTTGTAGAAGCATTAACGAAAACAGCTGCCGAATCTACTTCCCTGGTGAAATAAATTGAATTCTGGTAGTTTGATGTAATTATAGTTTCAGTATGATGAGAGCCATATTTATTTATATGCATTACTGCCTCTTCAATGCTGTCAACCACTTTAACTGCCATTTTATAATCCAGATATTCCTCATACCAGTCTTCTTCGGAAGCTATTCCGATAGATGAATATATTTTTTTAGATATGCTGCACCCCAGAAGCTTTACATTTTTTTCTTCAAGTTTTTTAAGCACTGCAGGCAGTATTTTTTTGGCAACATCTTTATGTACCAGTAATTTTTCAGCCGCATTACAAACGCTTGGCCGCTGCGTCTTTGAATTTATTACTATCTCTGCAATTTTGTCCATGCTAATATTTTCCAATGCATTATCAATATAAACATGACAATTTCCAATTCCTGTTTCAATCACAGGCACTTTTGAATTTTCTACCACACTTTCAATCAAGCTCTTACCCCCTCTTGGGATAAGAACATCTATGTATTGTCGAAGCTGCATTAACCTGACCACATCTTCCCTATCAGCGGAGGGGATAAGCTGTATTATTCCATCCGGAAAATCATTATCTTTTAGAGCCCTGCCCATTACCTGGACCAATTTTTTATTGGTATTAAGTGTATGGGAACTTCCTCTTAGAATAATACAATTTCCTGACTTTACACACAGAACCGAAGCATCAATAGTAACATCAGGCCTGGCTTCATATATTATTCCCACAACTCCCAGAGGTACCCTGATATTCTTCAGAATCAAGCCATTTGGAAGATTATATCCAAAAACTACTTCCCCTACAGGATCAGTGAATTTGATAACCTTGTCTATACTTTCTGCTTTTTTTTCTATTCTTTTCCTATCTAATTTTAACCTATCCAGTAAACTATCAGACATTCCTTCTTGTGTGGATATTTCTAAATCTTTTTTATTTTCTTTTATAATTTCCTCGGTACTGGCGATAAGATATTTTGAAATATCAGACAGTATTTTGTTTTTAATCTTCGTATTTGCATTAGAGATAAACTTTGTATTTTCTTTTGCTCTTTTTGCTATTTCTAAAACTACATCCATAAATTCCTCCAGTTTTTAGTTATTATAACACAAAACAGCAGGTTAAAATTACTCCTTAAAAACCACCAGACAATCCCTGTGGATTACTTCACTACACATCGAAGTATCAAATTCAGATAAAATCTTTTCTCTGTTTTTCCCTTTTATTTTTTCTATATCCTCACTTGAAAAGTTGCTAATTCCCTTGGCAATCAATTTACTGTCAAGTGAAAATACCTTCAATGTATCGCCTTTATTAAACTTACCATCAACCTTCACCACACCAACTGCCAGTATGCTTTTGCCTTTATTTAACACAGCTTCTTCTGCTCCTCTGTCAATAACTATACCCCCTTTGGTTTTCTTGCCGAAAGCTATCCATTTCTTTATACTTTTTACCTTCTTTGCAGTCTGCGGGGCAAAGAAAGTTCCTACATCCTCACCAGCAATAATTTTATCTAAAATATTTTTCTTTCTGCTATTTGCAATTATTGTTTTTATACCAGAAAAAGAGCAATTTTTTGCAGCTTTTATTTTGGATTTCATTCCGCCAATGCCATAAGTTGAGCCGATTCCCTCGGCTGCTTTTTCAATATCTTCATTTATTTTATCTATATACGAAATTAGCTTCGCATTATTATAAATTCCAGGGTTTTTATCATACATTCCGTCAATATCAGTTAAAATTATTAAAACATCTGCTTCCGCCAGAATTGCAACCAGAGCAGCCAGCTGGTCATTGTCTCCAAATTTTATTTCATCTACGGCTACGCTGTCATTTTCATTGATTACAGGGACGACATTTAAACCAATTAAATTTTTTATGGTATTTTTAATATTAAGATACTGCTTCCTTCTGGTAGTATCCTCATGAGTTAACAGTATCTGGCCTATCTTTAAATTATTTTTTGAAAATAAATTACTATACAGCCTCATAAGCTCTACCTGACCTATAGAAGCAGCGGCTTGAAGAAGAGCTATATCTTCCGGCTTTTTTTTGATATTTAAATTCTCCAGACCAGCAGCAATAGCTCCACTGGTAACTATTATCACTTCCATTCCCCTTTTGATCAGGGAGCTGACTTCATTTACAAATCTCCTCATATTAACTTTATCCAGCCCGCCTGCTTTCAAAGTAAGACTGCTGGAGCCTATTTTTATGACCATTTTTTTAATATTTTCCAGGTACTTTTTTCTGTTTCCCATTTATTACCCCGTAAGTAAAATTTATTCAATAAGTGAAAAAACAAGGCTTCCAATAATTACAGTACTTCCTTCACTGACACCCATCTTTTTTAGCCTGTCTGCAATCCCCATTTTTTTTAGTCTATATTTTAAATAATCTAATGCTTCTTCATTCTCTAAATCAGTCATAGCCACCAGTCTTTCTAATTTTTTATTCTTCACAATATATTCATTATTATTTTTTTCAATTTTAATTTTTTCCATCTCCAGATTTCTTTTATCCAGACTATAAACTTTTACTCTCTCCTGTTTTTTAAGCTCCACACCTTTATCTTTCTTGAGCTCCTCTCTGCACCCGGCCACTTTCTTATATAAATCCCAGATTAACTTATCAAGACCCTGCCCCGTAATTGCTGATGTTAAAAAAACACTCTTACCGCTCTTATTTCCAAGAACTTTCTTAATTTTATTTAACTTATCACTATCAGCAACCAGGTCAATCTTATTTATTAAAACTACATAATCTTTTTTATATACATCAATATTATATAGCCTTATCTCCTCTCTTAAAATATTAAAAGTCTCAATTATGTCCTGTCTCTCATCTATAATCCTCTGCCCGTCTAAAACTACTGCCAGCACTATGGATCTGGTTATGTGTCTTAAAAATTTATCCCCCAGACCCATTCCCTTATGCGCGCCTTTTATCAAACCCGGGACATCGGTAACCACAAAGTCTTCATCATCTACAGTCACCACGCCCAGATTAGGAGTTAAAGTGGTGAAAGGATAATCTGCTATTTTTGGCCTTGCCGCTGATATGCGGCTGATTATGGTAGATTTACCGGAATTTGGAAATCCAACCAGTGCCACATCCGCCACAAGTCTTAACTCAAGATTAATCCAGAAATCTTCCGTTTTTTCCCCTATTTCCGCAAATGCAGGGAACCTTCTTTTTGAAGATACGAAACTTGAATTTCCCCTACCACCTATACCACCTTCAGCTATAACAATTTCATCTCCGGGATTGTCCAGATCAGCAATTATATTTTCCCTGTCGTCTTTAATTATGGTTCCTGCAGGAACTTTTATAATCAAATCCTTTCCGTCTTTACCATTTCTATTATTGGGCTCTCCATTCTTACCGTTTTCGGCTTTAAAATGTATCTTCTTTTTAAATCCATATAAAGTACTTAAATCCCGGGTGGCTTCTATTATTACATCTCCACCCTTTCCGCCGCTTCCCCCACTGGGAATTTTCCTGCCCCCGCTTTTTAATTTAAAAAAGGCAACTATACCATTCCCACCGTTTCCTGATTTTATATTAATTTTTGCCTCATCTAAGAACATAGCCACTCTGAAAATAAATAATAATTATGCCTATCCTTTCCTGCTTATAGTTTTTTAAGTTAAACTCTAAAAATTATACCAGAGCTATATTCTGCTACAGTTTAAATACTGCCTTATATATTTTCCTCTGAAGCATCAGGTCCAGGCCTTTTTTAAAATCTGAAAGCGACATTACTTCTGATATCAGGGGAGATAAATTTATTTTTTTACTGCTTATGATATCATAAGCACGCTTTAACGTCTCAGGAGTAGCAGAATAAGAACTCTTTATGGCCAGTTCTCTCTTATATACTTTTTCAAAATCAACTTTGATTTTACTTTCCTTCCCTGATACTCCAAAAATATTAATTGTTCCTCCATCTCTAAGGTAGTTAAGAGCTTCACCCAGCGTATATTTATTGGTTACGGTAAGTATGGCAATATCAACACCTATATCTGTAATATCTTTAATTTCCCGGGCAACATTCTGGTTTGACGAATTTATGGTATAGTCTGCTCCCAGAAATCTGGCCATGGATAACCGGTCATTATCCAGTTCAATAGCCACTACTCTTCCACCTGATAGTTTTATTAACTGGATAAAAAGCATTCCAATAACCCCGGTTCCTACTACAGAAAATATATCATCTTTCCGGAAAGTAACTCTATCCACAGCCCTGATGCAGCAGGCCAGGGGTTCTACAAATAATGCTTCCAGAAGGTTGGAGTCTGTGGGGATTTTAAAAGTAGTATACCTGATATGTTCTTTTGACAGCCTTATATATTGACAGAATGAACCTGGATATATATTGGTTTCTTTAAAGTGTCTGCACATTGAATGGTTACCATGTAAACAATAATGACACCGGTAACAGGGTATGTGATGAGATACCACTACTATATCATCCAGGCCAAACTTAGTTACATTCTTCCCAACTTCTACTACTCTTCCCACTACTTCATGTCCATAAACTGCCGGCTTTTTTGCATCTGAATCAAGTATCTTTATAATATCAGAACCACATAGGCCGGTATATATCATCTCTATTAGCATCTCGTCTTTTTGTATCTCTGGCTTATCTATTTCTTTCAGCTTAAATTCATTTTGATTGTAGCAAAGCAAAGCTTTCATAATGATTAGGTTGTAATATTATATTTTATACCTTTCTGCTGACCCATGAGCTCCAGCGCACTTACCAGTTTTTCAAGGGGCATATCAGCAGTTATAAATTTAACAGTATCAATCTGCCTCGAGGTTATTAGGTCAAATGCCTTTTTTACATAGTAAGGAGTATGATGGTATACTCCTTTTATAGTAAGCTCTGAGTAATGCAGCAGCTGAGTATCTATATTTACTGATGTACCTGAGACACATCCACCAAATAAGTTAATGGTAGCTCCTTTTCTACCCATAAGGATAGTCATCTCCCATACTTCGGGGATTCCGGTAGCGTCAACTGCTACATCTACTCCTTTTTTATCTTCAGTTAGCTCTTTTACTGCAGCAACCTGATCAGATTCTTTTGATGCATTAATGGTGTAATCAGCACCAAAATCCTTAGCATATTCTAACCTTTCATCTGATAAGTCCACTGATATTACAAGTGCGCCTTTTAGCCTGGCTAGAGCAATAAACATAAGTCCAATAGGTCCTGCGCCGTTAATCACCACCATATCATCAGTTTTAATATTGGACTCTTCTATACCATGCGCCACACAAGCCAGTGGTTCCAACAGCGCAGCTTCCCTGTAATCTATTTTATCTGGTATTATATATGTATTTTTTTTCAATATTTTTCCTGGTATCTTTATATACTCTGCATAGGCACCATTATTGTATATCAGATTCTCGCAAAGAGAGTATCTTTCAAGTTTACAGTAATAACATTCATAACAGGGAACACTATTTACTGCCACTATTCTGTCACCTACTTTGAAATTATCCACGTCACTACCTATTTCTACAATATCGCCAGCCCATTCATGGCCAAAAACTGAAGCTTCTTTTATCATAGTAGGATGACCTCTTCTATATGTCTTTAGATCCGAGCCACAGGTTAGAGCACTCTTGATCCTTACCAGTACTTCATCATCCCTAACTTCAGGTATATTTATATTTTCATATCTTACATCTTCAGGTCCGTAAAATAACTGAGCTTTCATTTTACCTTTCACAAGCTATCTCCGCTTGAATTATTATAAAAATCTATCATTTGAATATGTTACTTAAATATTACAGAAAGAATTTACCCAGTCAAGCAAATAAAATATTGTTAGTAAATCAAAATTTATTAAGACTTCTAATAAACTTAAACTTATCACTATACTTGAGTATTTCCTTATCTTCCGTCAGAAGTAGGGCCTGCTCACTTATGGCCGCGGAAATATAAAGTGAATCATAGAATGTTAATTTAGTTCTATCCGCTATGCTAATTGATGTATCAATAATTTCTTTATTTGGGAAGATCACTTTCATGTTCATAAGATGTAAACTTTCTGAAGCTGAGTATAGGTCACTTACATTAATATATTTTTTATTTAATAAAATATTTATGATTTCGAAAAAGAATAGATCCGGTACAATAATTTCTATTTCATTTTGAGATTGTTGTTGCAATAATTTATTTGCCAGATCAATATTGCTTTCATTCTTATATTTGAACCACTTCACTCCAATTGAAGCATCCAGTACAATTTTCATTTCTTCTTCAAATTCCTATCTCTCCATTCCCTTATTTCTTCTACAGCACTCTTTCCATAAGGAAAATTCTTGCTTTTAGCGCGGAGCTGCTCTTGTATTTTCATTGCCCGCTCAATATCCCTTCTCCTTCGCTCTTCTTCTTTCTGTTTTTTTATACTGGCAATATATTGAGCAGTTGCTTCTCTAATTAACTGGCTTTTACCCATCTTCTCCGTTGCACAAAATTCATTAATCTCTTTGAGATTTTTTTCAGGGATGGTTATATTTATTCTCTTTGAATTCATTTTATACTCACCATTAATAAGTATAACTGGTGTGTATCAATTGTCAACATTGCTGTAATTATTTCTAATAACACTATATATATCAGAAAATTTTTTACTCACATTTAATGTCAGAACAGCCATAAAAAGAGCAAACAATAATATAATATCGATATATAAAACACTATTTTTAGAGAAGTGTTGGGAGAAATAACCGCCCAGATACTGAAAAATCATTATACCAAGATTTGATGAAGCAACCAAAAATCCTGAGGTGGAATTAGTATATTCTGGGAATAATCCAGTACCAATAGAATAAGTAATAGTAAAGTTACCAGCTATAGTCATTCCAAATAAAAAAATTAAAATATTTTTTAAAATTAAATTACTGGTAAAAAATGCTCCTGTCAGTGCCATAAAAGAAATAATGACACTAAATAATAATACTCTTCTTTCTTTAAGGTATTTGATTATTTTATTTTTAAGGAGCATACCAACCAGAACAGATACCCCATAACCTGATAAAAATAAAGAACTTATATTTATACCGATATTAAGAGTAGAAAAATATGTGGTAAACCAGGTAAAGAAAGTATTCATAACTGCAGCATGAATGAATACTATAATACAGAATAATATAAATTGCGGACTAGTTGATATCTTTTTATTAATATTAAAAAGAGATTTAAGAGCTCCTTTAATCTTAACTTTTTTCGGTATTTTCAAAAAAAGCAACCAGGCCAGCAGAATTACTTGCAGGATAAGAATATAAATATAAAAAAATCGCCAGCTTAAGTTTAACAGCAATATACCACTCACCAATAAGGGAGAAACTGCAAGAGCCAGGGCATTGCCAATTACCACTTTTATCAAACTAGTGGTTTTTTCCTCAGAGTAATAATTCCCGACAATAGATAAAGTGCTAACAATTATTATCCCAGCCCCAACCTGTAATAAAAAATAAGCTACCAGAAAAATAGTATAAGAATATGAAAAGTAAAATCCCAAACAACTAAAAATGCTTATAAGTGACCCAGAAAAGATTATCCTCTTAAAACCAAATAATTCTATAAGATTACCTGTGGTAAGTGATGTGATAAACAAGCCAAAAACACTCAAAGATAATGCTGTACCGATAAAATCTAAGCCAACATTTAAATCCTTCGAAATTATCGGTACAAGAGGTCCTATTAACGCCCAGGTAATACCTGTTATAAATAACCTGAAGAAGGAAAAAATTAAAATTCTATTATCCTTATAGGACATAACTAAAACAAATAAGATAGCATTTTTATAAAATTAGTAATTATATCAACAGTTACTTAGCAACTTAACAAATTCTTAAGGAATAATCAGATATCAATTAGCAATAGATATAATATATATTGATTGTTTATACATATAGCACAGCCGGGTTTTTAAAGTAGATCCTTTTTTCACTTTAACTTTTGATATATTGAAGTAGGTCTTATTTTCTTACAAAGATACCGTAACAGATTCCCCTATATCCAACTCTTTAATACTGTTTATGCAGAAATTATATTTATTACTTTACCTTTTTTACTGTTTTTTATAAATTCAACTCTTCCATCAGCCCTGGCAAAAAGAGTATGATCCCGTCCTATGCCCACATTAATACCTGGTCTGTATCTAGTTCCTCTTTGCCTTATAATAATATTTCCTGCAGCCACGAGCTGTCCTCCGGACCTTTTTATGCCCAAAAATTTTGGGTTGCTGTCTCTTCCATTTCTGGTGCTTCCTAAACCTTTTTTACTAGACATAAGTTTCTCTCCTGTTGCTATTGCTTTACACTTATTTTATTCAAATGTAATATCGTAAGTAACTGCCTGTGCCCAACTTTTCTCCTATATCTTTTTTTAGGCTTATATTTAAAGGCAATTACCTTATCTCCTTTTATTTGCTTCTTTATAGTAGCTTTTACCGCAGCCTTTGCCAATACCGGCTTTCCAATCTCTATTTTATCACCATTACTGATAAGATTGACTTCCGAAAGCGTGATCTTATCACCTTCTTTACCTTCAATTCTTTCCACTACTATATCTTTATTTTCTTCTACTTTATATTGTTTACCACCACTGGTAATTATTGCGTAAATTTTTGCCTCCATAGTCATCATCCAATTTCAGAGTGCAATATTAACATACATAATATTACCCTGTCAATTTAAAACATTTAAAGGAAAAATTGATGTAACGTTTATTATTTACTTTAATTACATATTTCTGCTACAGCGCTGGTTCTGGATATAGCTCTAATTTCTACTTTTAATCTCCGGCCAATATACTTCCTTCCACCAATGATCTGCACAACACATCCATCAATCCTGGAAATAGCATCACTTTTATTATGCAGATATGGCTCTTCTACTAATAAAACCA